>Ga0194113_10002108_pt1 | contig 27325 bp, 25 predicted proteins | sample TA2MahC200mmetaG_FD_146193 | JGI IMG/M metagenome (GOLD analysis project Ga0194113, IMG submission 146193) | Freshwater microbial communities from Lake Tanganyika, Tanzania - TA2015017 Mahale Deep Cast 200m | ecosystem: Environmental > Aquatic > Freshwater > Lake | place: Tanzania: Lake... | reverse complement strand
GATTTCACGGTTGTCTGGAGTTTTCGAACAACGCCATTACAGCCAGTGTTTACCGGCATTTCGAGCTTTTTCTTTTGATCGCAAGCTCAAATCACGCTTGTTGGAGGTCTAGAGCCTCTCGATCCTGCGCATCATCGCCGAGCGGCGCGCGTAGCGCTCTCGAAACAAAGCGAGCTTCTCCTGGAACCTAACGCGCTCGCCAACCTGCTCGTACGCGTCGCGCAATTCTGTCAGTTGGGCGGCCACCCGGTCGTAGGCGGAGGCGATTTTCTCGGCCATGGGCCCATCCAGACTCGCCCATATCGAGTCGGCTCGCTGCAGGACGGAGGTCAAATGCCGCTGACGCGCCTCTTCCTCGAGCTTCCGCTTCTCCGCCGCCGCTTTGGCCTCCCGATCCAGCCGCGCCTGGCGGACTTCGATGGTCTTGCTCTGCCACCAGCCACCCTCCTCGTTCCTTTCCCACCAGACGATATGTCGATTGCCGACCTGCTTGGTCGTCAGAGTATCCTCGTACCCCTCGCCTCCATGGAGATACGACTCGATCGCCTCCGGCTTCAGGCATCCCTGCGGAAGAGCTAACGCCAGTCGGACCGACCCCAAATTCGCGATGTAAAAGTGCGCATCGTAGTGCTGCAGCAAGGTGTCCACACTCCCGTGGAAACTGCCGAAGTGGTACACGTTGCGCCAGCGGAAGGGGGAGACTTCGGCGCGACTGGAACAAGCCCGGGCATACCGCAGGCCTTCGTCGGAGATGGGTCCGTCCACGGCGGCGAACTCGTAGTACTGGAGTTCGCTCACGGGTACTGTTTCTCCCGGTCGTCCGTCCACGGTTTCTGCGCCCGCACTTCGTCGACCGGTCGGCTCAGATCAAGCGCCTCCGTCGAAACCTTCGGCTGGACCTCGCCGGAACGGACCTGCTTCCGCGATCCGCGCGCCCGGGCGATTTCGGCGACCGCCGGCGCACCGTTTGCCCGCAGCGCCTCGCCCAACCTCCGATGCAGTTCGGCAAAGCCGATCCGGGCATACTCTTCCCCCGTCAAGACAAGCAACGGAGCGACGTACTCCTGCGGGTTCCGCTCCGTTCCCTTGCTCGAGTGCTCCGTGACGAAGACCACCGCTCGGTGGTACGGTGCCGCCCCTGCCTCGTCCACCACGACAGGAGGCGGCAGAAAACTGGCATACGGATCGCCTTGCTCGTACCCCTGTCCCGGTGTCGGCGTGCCGATGTGTGGAGGGACCGCCTGGGCGTGGACGGCGATCCAATCCCCTTCGGACGCCAGATCCCCATCGCGCGGGAACTTCAGCGTCCACAACGTGGCATAGATACTCATCAGGTCATCAGGTCATTGGCAGTCTGGCTTTAGCGTCCAGCGACTCGAGCGTCGCCGGGCCGCGGTTGCCCTCGGCCCCGCCCCAAGTCACGGCGCTTTCCCAGGCGCCCCATGGCACGGTGACTCCGTCGGGTCAGCGCGTTTGCGTTTGCGGCCGACATCATGCGCTCGCACCGAGCGCTCGTCCATGTTGTTCGTGCCGGTTCCTCGAGCTCCGAAAAGGTCGCGCTATTCGGCGGCAAGCGCCAGCACCGGGTCCAGACGGGCAGCCTTCTGCGCGGGCAGTATCCCGCTGGCCAAACCCACCGCCAAACTCACCACCAGCGCCAAACCGACATACTCGGCAGGCGTTTCCACCGGCAAGGCCGGCACATACGCATGCAGCAATTGCGCTAACCCAATCCCCGCCGCAATCCCCAACCCGCCCCCGCACGTCGACAGCAACGCCGCCTCCGCCAAAAACAACCACAGCACTTGCTGCGACGTCGCCCCAAGCGCCCGCGCCAAGCCAATCTCGGATGTCCGCTCGTTGACCGAAATCCACATGATCGTGAGGATGCCGATCGAACCCACCAGCAACGAAATGGCCCCAATGCCCCCAACCGCCATGTTCACAATCCGTAGGATCCGATCCAAGGTCTCGAGCATGCCCGTCTGAGTCGTGATCGTGAAATCTTCCGTGTCGTTGTGCCGCGCGATCAACGTCTCCCGGATCCGCGCCACCACCGGCGCAATCAGCGACGCGTTGGCGATCAACACATCGATCTCCTGCAGCGCCTCGCGGTTGAACAACTGCCGCGCCGCCGCCACCGGCACGTACACGCTGTCGTCAATGTCGAACCCAAGAAACTGCCCCTTCGGCTCCATCACCCCAATCACCATGAACCGCTGCCCCGCAATCCGAACGTACCGCCCCAGACTGTTGCCCTCCCCAAATAACTCCCGCTTCACCAGCGGCCCAAGCACCGCCACCGGCGCGCTCCGATGCGGCTCCAACTTCGGCAAAAACCGCCCGCTGCGCACCCGCATCCGCCACACCCCCGGTCCAGCCGCCGTCACCCCGTAAACAAACGTGTGGCGGATCTTCCCCTCGTGCTCGACCGGCGCCGTGCCCATCACCACCGGCACCACCTCCTGCACCCCGCGAATCCGCTCCAAAGCCGCCGCGTCCTCGATGGTCAAAGGATGAATCGTGATGCCCAGCGCCCCCGGCATGCCCGTGGTCTGTAGCCGCCCCGGCGTGATGCCAGCCAGGGTGGTCCCAAACTGGGTGAACTCGGACAATACATACAGCCTGGTCCCCTCGCCAATCGAGGTCAGCAGAATGACCGAGGCGATCCCAATCAGCACCCCCAGCATGGTCAACACCGACCGTTGGCGGTGCGACCACACCGCCTGCCACGCCAAGCGCATCAGGTCCCCACAGCTCATGCCTTCCTCCGCGCTAACGCCACCACCGGATCCAAACGCGCCGCGTTGCGCGCAGGCAGAATCCCAAACAGCAACCCCACCGCACACGAAACCCCCAACGCCGCCGGCCCCGCCCAACCCGGCGGCCGAAACGGAAGTTCCACGTATATCTGCTGCAACAGTTGCCCCGCACCAACCCCCGCCAACAGACCCGCCACCCCGCCCGCCGTCGACACCATAGCCGCCTCGATCAAAAACACACCCACCACCTGCGCCGGCGTGGCGCCGATGGCCTTCATCAGCCCAATCTCACGCGTCCGCTCGGTCACCGACACCAGCATCAGATTCATGATCCCTAAACCCGCCACCCCAAGCGAAATCGCCGCGATCCCCGCCAGCGCCGCCGTCAACGCCATCAGAATCCGATCGAACGCCGCTAACACCGAGTCCTGCGTCAACACCGTCACGTCGTCTTGCCCACCGTGACGCTCCCGCAAAACCTCGAGCACCGCCGCCCGGGCCGACGCCAGATCCTCGTGCGACCCGACCTCGGCCAATATCCGAAACAGACTCGTCCGATTGAATAACCGTAGACCCGTCGCCACCGGTATCTCCACCACCTCGTCCAAATCCATCCCAATCGAAGTGCCGCGCGGTGCAATCACGCCAATCACCCGAAAGCGCCAATCCCCAATCCGCACCACCTGCCCCAACGGGTTCTCCCCAGGAAACAGCTCCCGCTGAACGCGCGCGCCCAACACGCACACCGCCGCTTCCGGCATGTCCGCCGGCAAAAACCGGCCGCTCGCCAGCTTGAGCTTGCGAATCTCCAGCAGCGGCCGCGTCGTCCCCACCACCGTCACCTCCCGACTCCGCTCCCCCGCCCGCGCCGCCGCCGTCCCCACCACCAAAGGCGCCACCCGCCGAATCGCCGCGATCCGCCGCCCCAAAGCCTCCGCATCGGCTTCCGTCAAGTCATGGGGTGCCGTACTCACTAACGGCGCAAACCCGGCCGTCTCGGTCTTCCCAGGCACAACGATGAGCAGGTTCGACCCCAGCGACGTGAACTCGCCCGTGATGTACTCCCGCGCGCCTTCCCCCAGACTGGTCAGCAAAATCACCGACGCCACGCCAATCGCCACCCCAAGCAGCGAAAAACACGTCCGCAACCGATGCCCCCGTAGTGCACCGCCCGCAAATCGCAAGACGTCCCCCAACCTCATACCGTGGCGGCCGACGCCGCCGAACTCGGCCCGCCCGCTCCGTGGCGTTCGTCCGCCACAATCAGGCCATCGGAGAGCCGCACCCGCCGGCGAGCCCGCCCCCCGACCTGCGGATCGTGCGTCACAACAATCAGCGTCAGACCGCTCTGGTTCATCCGCTCCATCAACCCCACAATCTCGCTACCCGACGTTCGGTCCAGGTTCCCTGTCGGCTCGTCCGCCAACAATAACGAGGGCCGCATCGCCACCGCTCGCGCAATAGCCACTCGCTGTTGCTCCCCTCCCGAAAGTTGATCGGGCCGATGCCCCGCACGCGCCCCTAAACCGACCCCCTCGAGAGCTTGCCACGCCCGCTCCGTCCGCTCGCCCGGCGGCATCCCGGCAAAAATCATCGGTAACTCGACATTCCCCACCGCCGTCAGCCGCGGCACCAAGTGGAAGAACTGAAACACAAACCCGATCTGGTGCCGCCGCAGCCGACAGCGCTCCGCCTCCGTCATCGTCGTCGTCTCCGCCTCGCCGAACCGGTAGGAACCCGCGTTGGGCCGGTCCAAACAGCCCAACAAATGCAGCAGCGTCGACTTACCCGAGCCCGACGGGCCCATGATCGACACGTACTCCCCCGCCCCAATCGCAAGATCCACCCCTTTGAGCGCGTGAACGGGGCTTCCACCCACCACATACGTGCGACTGACCCCAGCGAGCTGGATCACCGCCTAGCCTCCGGCGCCACCTCCACACGCGCCCCAGCCTTCACCTCAGGCCGGTCCAGCGAAATCACCACCTGCGCCCCTGCGCTCAGGCCGCTGGCGATCTCCGTGTAGCTCCAGTTCTGCAGGCCCGTAACCACCCGCTGCTCGACGAGCCGCCCGCCTTGCACCACCAACACCCGGTCGTTCTCCAGCAACGCATAGGTCGGTATGCGCACCGCCTCGGCCCGCGCATCCAAAATCACCTCCAAGTCGGCCGACAGCCCCGGTAAGATGTTCGCCGGTAACGCCGTCGCCCCAAACTCCGCCTCCACCCGCAGCGTCCGATTCTGTTCCTGTCGCGTCTCCACAAACGACGAAAGATACGTCACCTGGCCGGCAAACGACTGCCCCCGAAACGCATCCAACGTGATCCGCACCGGCAGACCCACCCGCAATCGCGCCACGTCCGCCTCGTCGATCGGCGCGCTGACATACAGCGCCGTCGGATCGATCAAGTCCACCACCGGCGGAATGAACACCCCGGGCGGCGAGGGACTAATCCATTCCCCTACCTCCGTCGTCACCTCCAACACCACCCCGTCGAACGGCGCCGTAATCACCGCCTTAGCCAACGTCGCTCGGGCCACCTCCAGCGCCGCTTCCGCCTCGCGCACACGCGCCTCTGCCGCCCCAGCCGCCGCCTGCGTCGTCAGCGCGCGGGTCCGATCGAACTCCAGCGTGTTCTCGGATACCACCTCGTCCTGGGCCAATTTCTGCGCCCGCTGCGCCTGCCGCTGCGCATGCCGGGCCTCGGCCCGCGCCTGTTCCGCCACCGCGCGCGCAGCCTCCAGCCCACGCTCGGCAAGCTGCACTTGGGCCTGATACTCCCGATCGTCCAACCGCAATAACACCTCCCCCGCCTTCACCCGCGCCCCTTTCCGAACCGGGATCTCGCGCACCAAACCAGCCAAGCCAGGGCTCATCCCCGACCGCCGCCGCGACTGCACGGTGCCCGCCCGGGAGTTAACCACCGTATCCTCGACGCGGCCCACCTCGACCTCCTGCACGCTCACCGGCACCAACTCCGGCCGCAAGACCGTCAGGCGCAAAACCGCGATCCCAAGCGCCACGGCACCCAAAATCAGCAGGGAATTTCGCCACCGCGCGCGTTGACGGACGTGCTCAGTCAAGTGGCGCCCAGCCTACCACAGCTCCTCGCCAACCTTCAAGTGCCGCAGCGCCCGGCTCCAGACGCCTGGCTCAAGAGATGGCCGCCACCTGCAAGTCCCGCAACGCGCTTAACTCCGCCAACGACTTGCCCCCACCCCGAATCGGCCGCGCTCCGCTCCGCCGCTTCGCCCCGAACCGCTCCCGATGCGCCAGCCATACCTCGTCCACAAACCGCTTAGATCCGAGTACCACCCCGTCCGTCAGATGCCGGATCCGTAACCGTAGCACCTCCCCCACGCTCAACTCCCCATGCTTCTTCAACACCCGCATGATCTGCTCCCGACTCAACGCCACCTTCTGGCTACTCCCCGAGACCTCCCCGCGCACAAACAGCCGTTGCCGATACTCCGCCCCCACCTCCTTCCACTCACGTTCCTTCACCCTCACCGTCATCGAGTCCTCGGCCCCCTCTCGACCCTCCGCGCCAGTCAGGAGCGGAGCGCGGGCATCTTCCCCGCGGGCCCTTCCCCCTGCCCCTGCCCCAACCGCTCCACCCCTCGCCGCCCCTGCCCCCTCTGTTGCCCCAGTCCCACTCTGTGACACCCCCTGACTCGCGTACATACTTAACAACCCCGACCGCGCCTTCCCATCCCCGGCCACCGCCGCCGCGTAACCGCAGTGCCGGTAATCCTTAGGATCCTCCACCAATCCAGCCCGTACCGCGTTCAAATCGATATACGCGGATACCGTCTCGAGGACCCGTGACCGATCCTCGACCAACACACTCCGGAACCGTTCCGCCCACAACGTCCCAAACCGCTGATGCCGTATGTTGTACCACTTGCTGAACCGTTGTTTGAACTCCTTCATGAACTCCGACACATCCCCCATCCGTGCCAGCATCTTCTTTCGGATGTCCGCGTCCACTCGGCCCCGCTCTCGCAACCCTTCTCGAGCCAGGGCGACCAATCCCGACTTAGGGCTCCTGCCGTAGAGCGCTTCCATTCGCTCGATCAGCTCCTGGTCGGTCGGGTTCTGCTCGGCCGGGACGCGGACCAATACATGGAAATGATTAGACATGATGCAGTAAGTGATGACCTCCAAGCCGCAGAAGGTGGCCAGGCGCCGGAGGAGCCTAACCAACGTCTCTTTGCCGAGGTCATCGAGGAGGCGTTGGGCGCCGACGACGCGGGAAACACAATGATAGACGGCCGTGCGCCCTTTAACTTTGATGCGGGTCATTCGCATAGGTCCGCGAGCTTCGCCAGGAAGACAATCACTGTCAATAGTTATTTACGCGGCACATAATGTTCAGCTTGTTGACTGTGACCGTTCCCGTCGCCGATTCCCATCCAATCCGCCATCCGCCCCCTTCATTGAAGCATTCCACCACCCCACCACCCCGTCCTCCCCGACGTCCATGTGGTAGACCCCGGACCTTCAAGCTCGAGCGGATGGAACCTCTCGGAGCGTCTTCCAAGTGTCAACGTTTATTTTCCGGTCACTTAATTTGTAGGCGGCCAACTTCGGCTTGCCAGGCCCCCCTCGTCCCCCTTCAATCTTGCCGCTCGGCCGCGTTCGAGCCAGCATTCATCCGCGCCCGGACTCACGGAGCGCTGAAGGGCACTTGTTCGACCCGACTCTGATTGGCACTGATTGGCACAATGAAAACTGCGCTGAATATTCGTCCGCAGGGCGCCTTGGACCTTCTTTCGCTGGGAGCGTTGGTCCATCGTCTGGATCCCGGCATCATCCCCTTCCGCAAGGCGAGTTCCTGCCAGATCCATGTCAGCGGCGGGGAGTTCAATGTGGCCGCCAACCTAGCCGATTGTTTCCAGATGAGGACCGGCATCGCCACGGCGATGGTGGATTACCCGATCGGCGACCTGATCGCCGAACGGGTGCGGGCCATGGGGGTGCAACCTTTTTACAGGCGTTTCAAGCATGACGGCGTCCGCGGCCCCAACATGGCGACGGTCTACAGCGACCGCGGCCAAGGGGTCCGCGCGCCAGTGGTGTTCTACAACCGGTCCAACGAGGCGGCCGCCCAACTCAAGCCCGGCGACTTCGATTGGGGGACGCTCTTGGGCGGAGGGGTGCGTTGGTTCCACAGCGGGGGCATCTTCGCCGCCCTCTCGACCACCACCGCCGAGGTGATCATCGAGGGGATGGCGGCGGCCAAGGCGGCCGGGGCGATCGTGTCATTCGATCTGAACTACCGGGCGAAGCTCTGGAACAGCGTGGGGAGCCAGGATCGCGCGGTGGCGACCGTGGACCGGATCGTGAAGCACGTGGATGTGTTGGTCGGGAACGAGGAGGACCTCCAGCTCGGGCTGGGGATTCCGGGGCCGGAGGTGGCGGCCAAGTCGAAGCTAGACCCGAGCGCGTTCCTCGGGATGATGGACCGGGTGGTGCGAAAGCATCCCCAGATCAAGGTGGTGGCGACCACGCTCAGAGAGGTGCATTCGACCAACCGCCACAGTTGGGGGGCGGTGGCCTGGGTGGACGGCCAGAGTTACCAAGCCCCCACCTGCGAACTGGATGTTCTCGATCGCGTCGGCGGGGGAGATGGGTTTGCGGCCGGTTTTTTCTACGGCCTCCTGACGGGGGCGTCACCCGAGGAAGCGGTGAGACTGGGGTGGGCGCACGGCGCATTGCTGACGACGTTCCCGGGGGATACCACCATGGCCAGTCTGGATCAGGTGCGCGCCTTCGCGCAGGGGGGCTCAGCCCGAATCCAACGCTAAGACGCTTCCGTGCTCCAGCAACAGACACTGCGGGAATCGGTCCGCTTGGCCGGCATGGGCTTGCACAGCGGCAACCGGGTGACCATGACCTTCACCCCGGCGGCCCCCAACACCGGGATCCGGTTCCGTCGTGTGGACTTGGAGGGCCAACCGGAAATCGAGGCGCGGCTCGAGAATGTGGTCGAGACCGCGCGCTCGACCACGCTGGGCAAAGGCAATGTCAAGATCCACACCGTCGAACATGTGCTGGCGACCTTTGCGGGTTTTGGCGTAGACAACGCCGTGGTCGAGCTGGACGCCAGCGAACCGCCGGTGGCAGACGGCAGCGCGCGGCAGTTCTCGAGCATGGTCGAGTCGGTCGGGCTGGTCCCGCAGGGGGAACCGCGGGAGGTCTGCGCGGTGACCGAGCCGATCGAACTCGAGGTGGGCGACACGCATTTATCGGTTTTTCCGCACGACCGGCTGAAGATCTCGTGCACGAGCGCAGACCGCCAGGGTCGTTACACGCAGTTCTACGCGACCGAGATCACGCCGGAGACCTGGCTGCGCGAGCTCGCCCACGCGCGCACGTTTTGTTTCTTCGAGGAGATCGAGTTTCTGATCAAGAACGGCCTCATCCGCGGCGGGAGCCTCGAGAACGCGGTGGTCATCCGGGACGACGCCGTGCTGACCACCGAACCGCTCCGCTACAACGAGGAGTTCGTCCGGCACAAGATGCTCGACCTGTTGGGGGACCTCTACCTGCTGGGCCGGCCGTTGGTCGGTCACGTCGTCGCCATCCGCCCGAGCCACGCCGCCAACTGCGCCCTCGCCCGTCAGGTCCACACCCAGACGCGCCGCCCCCTCCAAACCGCGCGCGCCTTTGCGCCGCCACCGCCGCCGCGCACCGGGGCGCCCGCTCGCCCTGCCACCGAGCCCGCGCCTGGCCCAGCGGAGACGCCGGTGGTAGACGGTGCGACTCTGGACATCGACGTGCTGATGAAGATCTTGCCGCATCGGTACCCGTTCCTGATGGTGGATCGGGTGACGCGGATCGAAGGCAACAAGATTACCGGGCTGAAGAACGTAACCATCAACGAGCCGTATTTCGCCGGGCACTTTCCCGGACACCCGATCATGCCGGGGGTGCTTCAACTCGAGGCGGTGGCGCAGGTCGCCGGCATCCTCATGCTGCGCCAAGCCGAGAACGCCGGTAAACTGGCCTATTTCATGTCTGCCGAGTCCGTCAAGTGGCGCAAACCGGTTCGCCCCGGCGACGCGCTCGTCATCGACGTCGAGCTCACCAAGACCCGCGGCAAGATCGGCCGCGCCCGGGGTGAATGCCGCGTCCAGGGCGAGGTCGTCAGCGAAGCGGAAGTGACGTTCATGTTGATCGACGCCGCCCAGGCGTTGGGCGGCTGAACGGCCGACAGCCTGCGATGCTCACCCCTCTCGTTCGCGTGTCCGCCCGCCCCCCGCGCCTCCCGACCCCCGACTTATCGCTAGCGATGAAAATTGCCAACCCACCCACGACGCGGCCTCCGAAGCGCTCGCGCATCAAGCGGCCGCCGGTGCTGTTCAATCGGACGCAACGTGTGATTCAACGGCTCGAGACGGACCTGCGCTGTGCGTTTGTGAGCTACTGGAACTCGAACAACGGGTCTGTATGCCAAAACGACGTCGTGGGGATCTACGGCGTCCTGCGCAAGCTCGGTCCGCAGGCGCGCATGATTCTGTTCATCAAGTCCGACGGCGGCTCGGGTCAGGCCTCGCTCATGATGGTGAACCTGCTGCGCCAATTCACCCGCCGGCTGATTGCAGTGGTCCCCCTCGAATGCCAATCCGCCGCCACCATGCTCGCGCTGGGCGCCGACGAAATCCAGATGGGCCCGCTGGCGCATCTGTCGGCCGTCGACACCTCGCTGGCGCACCAACTCTCTCCGCTCGACCGCGACAACGAGCGGGTCAGCGTGAGCCAGGACGAGCTGATGCGCCTGATCCGGCTCTGGCAGAACGAGGTCAAACGCGACTCGGTGAATCCGTACCAGGCGATCTTTCCCTACATCCATCCGCTGGTGATTGGCGCGGTGCATCGGGTGAGTTCGTTGTCGGTCAAGCTGTGCATGGAAATCCTGTCGTACCATCTCAAGGACCGGAAGAAAGCCGCGGCGATCAGCCAGAACCTCAACTCGAGTTATCCGTCGCACAGCTACCCCATCACCCTGCGCGAGGCGCAGCGGATCGGGCTCAAGGTCCGGCCGTTGGCGCCGCGCATCAACGAACTGCTGCTCGAGCTCAACGAACTCTACTCGGAGATGGGCCAGCGCGCGGTCACCGACTTCGACGCCTTCAACAATCACGACAGCCAGATCTACAACATTCTCGAGGGGCGCGGCGTGCAGATCTTCTACCAGTCCGACCGCGACTGGCATTATCGCAAAGAGGAACGGCGCTGGGTCACGTTGAACGACCACAGCACCTGGCGCAAGATCGAGCGCGTGGGGACGCGCACCGTTCGCTCGGTCTACCACATCAGTTGAGCCGGATGATCCACCCCACCGCCGTCATTCATCCCGCCGCCGAGTTAGGCCCCGATTGCGAGATCGGGCCCTACTGTGTTGTCGGGCCAGACGTGGTTTTGGGGGCCGGTTGCCGGTTGCACGCCCACGTCGTCGTGGACGGCCACACCGTCCTGGGCGCGGGCAACGAGCTGTTCCCCTTTGCCTGCGTGGGGCTCAAGACGCAGGATCTCAAGTGGAAAGGCGGGACAACCTGGACTCGAGTGGGCGACCACAACACCTTTCGCGAGCACGTGACCGTCCACAGCGCCACCGGCGACGGCGAAGTCACGGTAGTCGGGTCGCACAACCATATCTTGGCCTACGCGCACCTGGCGCACAACGTCACGGTGGGCAATCATGTGATCATGTCGAACGTGGCGACGCTGGCGGGGCATGTCGTGGTCGAGGACCGCGCGGTGATTGGGGGGTTGGCGGCGGTCCATCAGTTCTGCCGGATCGGCCGCCTCGCGATCGTGGGGGGATGCGCGAAGGTGGTGCAAGACGTGCCTCCCTACATGCTGGCCGACGGCAACCCGGCAGTGACGCGGACGCTGAACAAGGTTGGGCTCGAGCGGAACGGTGTGTCGGCCGCGGCACAAGCCGCCCTCAAGCAAGCCTACCGCATCCTCTTTCGCGAGGGGCTGACGATCCCCAACGCCCTGGCGCGGATCGAAGCCGACGTGCCGGCCTTGCCGGAGATCGCCCACTTGGTGGGGTTTGTCCGCGCGAGCGAGCGTGGCATCGGCAAACACTGATGAGAATCCTCGGTTAGCGCGGCGCTTCCCTCGCGATGTCTCCGCTGCCGGATCGAACCAAGGGGGTTTGGCTGCTGGTGTTGACCACCGCGCTCTGGGCGTTCAGCTTCCCTATCAACCGCGCCTTGCTCATGGTGCAGCAACAGATGCTGCCCGAATCGAGCACGTGGTTCCTATCCGCGCTCTGCATTGGGCACCGATTTGGCAGCAGCGCCCTCGTGATGTTGGTCTGGTGCCTGCCGACGCTGCATCGGTTGACCTGGCTCGAGGTCTGGCAAGGCCTGGGACTGGCCGTGTTCGCCACCGCCGGGCTCATCTTCCAAATGGACGGCCTGGCCTATACCGACGCCTCGACTTCGGCCTTTCTCACCCAGTGTTATTGTCTGATCCTGCCCCTCTGGGTCGCGCTGGTGGATCGGCGTTGGCCCACGCCGGTCGTGCTCGCCAGTTGCGTCCTGGTCCTGGTGGGCGTCGCGGTGCTCTCGGACCTGGATTGGCGGCGGCTGCATCTGGGCCGGGGCGAACTCGAGACGCTGATTGCGTCCGTGATGTTCGCCGGCCAGATCATCTGGCTGCAGCGCGGCGCGTTCGCCCGAAACAACGTCAACCATTTCACGCTGGTCATGTTCGTCCTGATCGCCCTCGGCAGTTGGTCGGTAGCCGCGGTCAGCCGGCACGGGGTTGGAGACTGGGCGCGCGCCTACAGCACGGCACCCACGCTGCTGTTCCTGGCGGTCTTGGCGCTGTTCTCGACGTTGGCCGGCGGGTTGCTCATGAATCATTGGCAGCCTAAAGTCACCACCGTCCAGGCCGGCTTGATCTACTGTGCCGAACCGCTCTTCGCCAGTCTCCTGGCCCTCGTTCTGCCCGCCTGGTGTTCGCGCCTGGCGGGGATTCAGTACGCCAACGAGGTGGTCGGGCTGAGCTTGTTGCTCGGTGGCGGTCTGATCACCCTAGCCAACGTCCTCGTCCAACTCCAACCCGCGCCGGCCCAGACGACGCTGGGTCCCCTGCCCGCCCCGAACCCACCACCCTCAGCGCCCGCCGCTGAGCCCGTTGCGCAACCGGGTTCAAAGCGATCGTGCGCCGGTCTCGGACCGTTGCCTCCCCCGGATAAGCGCCGATGACTCGGCACACTCCAGACGCGGCGCGAGGGTGGGAACGCGTCCAGGCTCGATTCCGCAGGCGAGGTCGCGGGGTGTCTGAACTGCCCGCGCTTATGGTAGGCGCACCGTACGGGTGGCCTAGCGTCGCTCCCGTCGCGTCCTGCTGCCGGTGGTGTGGCCCAGTTCCGGTTTGAAAACAATGGCGTCCTAGCCCATGCTCGCGGCATGCGAAGCCCCATCTCAATTCCTGCTCTGGCACGATACTGCGGCGGCGTGTGGCTCGTCGGCATAGCCTTATGCGCTGCGGAAGTCACCCGCGAACGGATTCCGACTCCGGCCGGCGAACTGGTGCTCTATCCGATCCAACACGCCACGCTTGCGCTCCAGGGGGGCGATCGTGTGGTCTACGTGGATCCGGTTGGCGGCGCCGCTCGGTTCGAGGGTGTGCCCAAACCGACCTTGGTCCTGGTGACGGACATTCACGGCGATCATTTCCACCTCGAGACGTTACAGGCCGTGGCCGGGGAAGCCGTGCCGTTGTTGGCGCCGAGCGCGGTGGTCGAGAAGCTGCCTACGGCTCTGCGGTCGCGCGCGACAACGCTAGACGCCGGGCAGCGACGGGAGGTCGGCGGGGTCCTCGTCGAGGCCATCGCCGCCTACAACACGACGCCCGAGCGGTTGCGGTACCACGCGAAAGGGCGCGGGGTGGGGTTCGTGATCGCCCTGGCCGGCCAACGCATCTATGTCAGCGGCGACACCGAAGACGTGCCCGAGATGCGGGCGCTGGAGAACATCACGGTGGCCTTGGTCTCTATGAACTTGCCTTACACCATGACGGTCGAGCAGGCCGCCGACGCCGTGCGCGCCTTCCGCCCGAAGCGGGTGTATCCCTACCACTGCCGCGGCAGCGATCTCGAGAAGTTCAAGGCCCTGGTCGGCGCCGACGCCGGCGTCGAGGTGCGCCTGCTGGACTGGTACCGGCCTTAGCCCTCACGAACCCAAGGCAGCCGGATGATCTGGTTCGACCGGAACAGCAGCGGCACCGTGCGGCGCTTACCACCCCTAAGCCAGCGAACCGCGCGCGCTTCCCTTCGCTGGACGCGAACCTGGACTGGCCCCCGAGCCCTCACGCAACTCGTGGTTGGCCTAGGCGCCAGCCTGTGCTTGCTCGGATCCGTAGGCGCCGCGGCTGCGATGAACCTCGGCGATGCAGCCGGGCCCATCGCACTCACCACGTTGGACGGCCAACCGTTGACGATGAGCCATTGCGCCGCCACCCGCGCCACTGCCATCCTGTTCCTCTCGGCGCGGTCGCCGGACACCGAGGCTGCCGTCCCGACCCTGAACGAGCTCAACCGCCGGTTTCGGCTGCGGGAGGTGTTGTTCGTGGGCGTGTTTCCCAACCCCGCCGAGGACGCAGTCGAAATACGACAGTTCGCCCAGCGACGAGGCTTCATGTTCCCCGTGTACCGCGATCCTGCCCAACAGTCGGCGGCGAGGTTCGGCGCGCGCGCGATGCCGGAAGCTGCACTCCTCGATGCTGCGGGCCAGCTCCGTTACCGCGGCGCGGTGGGCGGCACCAACGACAGCCCTGGGTTGGGCCAAGCGTTGGCGGCCCTGCTCGCCGGCGAGCCTATCGCCATCCCCAGCGTGCCAGCCGTCGGCTCGCCCATCGCAGAGCCCGCTCCGCCGCGCGACGTGCCGGACCCGTTCGGCGCGCCCGCCTTTTCATCCGGCTTAATCTTCGAATGCCTTCCGGATGTGCCCGCTCATCATTGCTCGACCCTGGCCGAGGCCGCGAACGGGGATCTCGTCGCCGTCTGGTACGGCGGCAGTTTCGAGTCGGCCGACGATCAGGTCTTGTTCCTGGCGCGACGCCGGAAGGGCGAGCGCGTCTGGGCCCAACCCGAGGCGTTGATCCGGAACTCGATCCAACCGCCCGGCAATGCTGTGGTCTTTCGTGACGGCCGCGATCGGCTTTGGATTGTCTGGTGCCGAATGGAGGCCCCTCGACCGTTGCGTCGCGGGGGCGGCTGGGGCCAGACGCGGTTGTGGTATCGCACCTCGGAGGATCACGGGGTCACGTGGAGTGAAGATCGCCCGTTCTTGGGCGGTCTGGGCGAAGGCCTGCGCAACGTGCCCATCACCCTGGCCAACGGCGCCTTGCTGTTGCCGCTGGGGCGGAGCTTTGCCCTGACAGGGGACCAAGGCCGGACGTGGGAGCAAGTGGGGGCCGTCGCCCGGGGCGGCCAACCGACTGTGGTCGAGCGGGCCGACGGCTCGCTCCTGACGTTGTTGCGACAGGGACCGCGCATCCTCCAGACCGAATCGCGCGATGGCGGGCGGACTTGGAGCCCGACTGTCGCCACCGCCCTCCCGAACCCCAACGCCGGCATCGCCATGGCGCGCCTGCGCAACGGTCATTTGGTGCTGGTCTATAACCACTCCGAGAACGCGCGCTCCCCGCTCAACCTGGCGCGTTCGCTCGACGAAGGACGAACCTGGGAGGCACCGCTCGCGCTCGAGAGCAACCCGGGCGAGTACTCTTACCCGAGCCTGATCCAATCGGCTGACGACCGGATCCAGATCGTTTACACCTATCGACGTTACGCCATCATGCACGTCGAGTTGAATGAGGACTGGCTCGCGCATCTCACTCGGCCCAATTGAATCCAACCCACCGATGAACTACCACCTAACCGTTCCCAAAGGTTACCAACCACTCCTTGGCGTTAAAGAGACCGAGCGCGCCATCAAAGCGCTCAAGGACTTCTTCGAGCTGAACCTGGCCACCGAGTTGCGCTTGAGCCGGGTCACCGCCCCGCTCTTCGTCCAGGGCGGCACCGGCATCAATGACGACCTCAACGGTCTCGAGCGGCCGGTCTCCTTTCCGGTCAAGTCCATCCCGGGTATCCGCGCCGAGATTGTGCAGTCGCTGGCCAAGTGGAAGCGCCTGCAACTGGCCGAGCTGGGGTTCGAGCCTGGCTACGGCCTCTACACGGACATGAACGCCATCCGACCGGACGAGACGCTGGACAACACGCACTCGCTTTACGTGGATCAATGGGACTGGGAACGCGTCATCACGCCCGCCGATCGCACCCTGGACTTCCTCAAACGCATCGTGCGCGGCCTCCATGCCATCCTCAAGCGCACGGAGCAATTCGTCTACGAACGCTACCCCGCCATTCGCCCCGAGCTGCCCGAGGAAATCCCGTTCATCCACACCGAAGAACTCCTCGACCGCTTCCCCGACTTGCCCCCGCGCGAGCGCGAGCAACGGCTGCTCGCCGAGTGCCGCGCGGCGTTCATCATTGGCATCGGCGGCGCCTTGGCCAACGGGGAGAACCACGACGGGCGCGCCCCCGACTACGACGACTGGACCACGCCGACCGAGCGGGGGTACTGCGGGCTCAACGGGGACCTGTTCGTGTGGAATCCGGTGCTCGAGCGGGCCTTCGAGCTTTCGTCGATGGGCATTCGCGTCAACCAGGACGCCTTGCTCCGCCAACTGGCCATCCGCCACTGCGAAGAGCGGCGCGAACTCATGTGGCATCGCCGCCTGCTCGATGGTCAGATGCCGCTATCCATCGGCGGCGGCATCGGCCAATCGCGGCTCTGCATGTATTTCTTGCGCAAAGCCCACGTCGGCGAGATCCAGGCCAGTCTCTGGCCGGAGGAGATGCTGGCCGCGTGCCGCGCCCAGGGGATACCACTGCTGTAGGCCTCCAATCTGCAGGTCGCTCCCTGCGCCGGAAAAGGGCTGGCGACCGCGGCCAATCCATGTCAGAATAGGCGCCAACACGATGCACACTTCTGCTGCCCATTCGAGAGGGGTCGGTTTCGAGCGCCGGTTGGCCTGGTTGGGACTGGCGCTGGGCTTGATCCTCGACGGCCGAGGCGCCCCCGGCGCGGACGCGCTGGTGGCTAACCCGGAGGAACGCCAACGGATCGAGCAGGCCATCCCCACCCGGGCCGTGGCGCCGCCGCTCCAACCGCGCACGCTGCTGATCTTCGACCGGAACGTCGGCTACGGCGGGCATCCGTCCGCCAAGCACGCGGCCTATGCCTGCACCTTGATGGGACAAAAGACAGGCGCCTTTGCCACTGTGATCAGCGGCGACCCCGAGGTGTTCCGGCGCGAGAGTCTCGAACGGTTCGACGCGGTCTTCTTCAATAACAACGTGGGGAACCTGTTCACCGATGCCGAACTCCGACAGAACCTGGTCGAGTTCGTGACGGGCGGCGGCGGTCTGCTGGGCGTGCACGGGACCACCGTGGCCTTCACCCAATGGCCCGGCGCGAGAGAGGACTGGCCAGAGTTCGGGGTGATGATCGGGGCGCGCGGCGCCAACCACCGCGAGAACACCGAGCACGTGTTCATCAAACTGGACGACCCGGACCACCCGCTCAACGCCGTCTTTGGCGGCCAGGGCTGGGAGTTTCGCGACGAGTTCTTCCGCGTCGGCGATCCTTACTCGCGCAACCGCGTGCGCGTGCTCTTCAGCATCGACACCGCCAAGACCGATCTGCGCCAAGGCCGCGCCTTTGGCCAACTCGAACGCGCCGATAACGACTTCGCGCTCGCCTGGGTCCGCAGCTACGGTCGCGGCCGGGTCTTCTACTGCACCATTGCGCATAACCCGTATGTCTTCTGGGATCGGCGGATGCTCGAGTTCTATCTGGGGGCCATCCAGTTTGCCCTGGGCGATCTGCCGGCGCCGACGATGCCCAGCGCCCAGCTTACCCCGGCCCGCCGCGCCCAGGAACGGCTGGGCTGGCGCCTGGGTCTCGAGGCTTACACGCTGCACAAGCTCACCTTCTTCGAGGCCATCGAAAAGACGGCCCAACTCGGGCTTTCCTACATCGGCGGCCTCAGCTTCCAGAAGGTGAGCGCCGACCTACCAAAGAACTTCGCGCCGGTCCTGAGCGACGACGAACTGCGCACCATTCGGCTGAAGCTCGATGCCGCCGGGTTGCGCCTGTTGACCTTCTACATCCAGGAGATCCCGGGGGATGAGGCCGAGTGCCGCAAGGTCTTCGAGTTCGGACGGAAACTGGGCATCGAGACCTTCATGACCGAGCCCAAGCTCGAGGCGCTCGACACCATCGAGCGGTTGGCCAACGCCTATGGCATCAACGTGGCCTTGCACAACCACGATCCAAAGGCCTCACCCCACTATTGGAGCCCGGCGGCCATTCTCAAGGTATGCGCCGGCCGCAGCCCGCGGCTAGGGGCGGCGGCAGACCTCGGCTACTGGATGCGGGCTGGGATCGACCCGGTCGAGGGCATTCGCGCCCTCAAGGAGCGCTTGATCACCCTGCAGATGCACGATCTTCACGAACGCAGCCCCAGCGGCCACGACGTCCCTTGGGGCACCGGCCAAGGCCGATCCGCCGGCATCTTTCAAGAACTCCAGCGCCTGCGCCTGAAGCCGACCATGATCGGCCTCGAACACTCGCGCGACTTCGACGATAACCTCGCTGCCTGCGCTCAGAGCGCCGCATTCTTCGACCGGTGGACCCTCGCCGTCGCGCCCTAGGCCCGACACTCGACACGTTGGAGCGAGTCGGTTCCAGCCCGCGGTCGCACCAGCGGACGATTACCCACCAGTAGGATTCTCAGCGTCGCCTTCATTCCCCCCGCACCACCCCTGACCGGCACGCGGCCCGCGTAACACCTCGTGCAGCGCCTGCTGCAGGACCTCGCGGTTGTTCGGCTTGGCCGACAGGTGCGCGATCCCGCTGAGTTCTCGACCAGCCAATGACACAGCGCTTCCGACTCCCGCAACCGCGCCTCCGCGTGGCGGCGTTCCGTTCGTGCCTGCGCCTCGACCTGCGCACGCCGCAACACGGCCCCGAGGCGGGTCAGGGGCGTTGGCCGCCGGTCAACCTTGCCTAGCCGGTGAGCTGAGACGGAAACATTTGCCCAGCGCCCGGGGCGGAGGCGGCCTTGGACAGTTGCGAACAGGGCAGTTGTAGCCATGGCACAGGTGCTGCTTGTCGGCTCGGCAAAGATGTCGCTCCATGATTGACGCCTTGTTCAGCCAACCCAACTACGTGGCCGCAAAGAAGATGCTCGAGGCCACCGTCCGGCGGCATGAGGCCATCGCCAGCAACTTGGCCAACCTCGAACGCCCAAACTACAAGCGCCTGGACCTGGCCCCTTCCTTCGCCCAGGAACTCCGCCAGGCCATCGCCGCCAAAGACCCAGCCCAAATCGCCGCCCTCGAACCCACCCTGGCCGTCGACACCTCCGCCGCCCCGCGCACCCGCGACGGCAATACCGTCCATCTCGAGTCGGAGCTGCTCAAACTCAATCAGAATTCACTCGCCCACGCGCTCGAGACGCAGTTGATCACCTCGTCGCTGCTCCGCCTGCGCACCGCCATCTCGGGCCGTCCCACCTGAGGCTTGACCCATGATCAACCTCCTCGCCGGCGTCCAAAGCACCACCTCCGCCCTCACCGCCGAGCGCGTGCGCATCGATGTCGCTTCCGAAAACATCGCCAACGCCAACGTCGGCCGCCACCTCGACGGCAAGCCCTATCAACGCAAGGTGGTCCACTTCGATTCCGTCCTCAACGCCCAGCCGGGCGCGCACCCCTTCGAGCCGTCGCCGCAAGCCCTGACCGTGGCGCGCGTGGACCGCGACCTGCGCCCCCCGCGCGTGGTGTACAACCCCAGCGACCCCGCCGCCGACGCCCAAGGCTGGGTGGCTCTGCCCAACATCAACATCCATGAAGAAATGGTGGACTTGATCGCCGCCTCGCGCGCTTACGAGGCGAACCTGGCGGTCGTGAAACTGTCGCGACATCTCACCCAGCAGACCCTCGCCCTCGGCCGCCGCACCTGACCCCTAAGCGTTTGCTTCTATGGATGCCGTAAGCCTCTTCCGGTTGGTCCGTCCCCCAAACCCCTTGTCCACCGGCCTGCCCGACGCCCCAGGCTTCGAGGCCGCACGTGCGAAGGACCTGGCGCGCGAGGCCGGCGCGGCTTGGCCCGCCGCCCCAGGCGCCGTAGCGCGTCCGGCGCCCGTCGACGGCACGTTCGACAGCGCCCTCGACCGGCTGGTGCAGGGCGTAAGCCAGAAACAGGCCGTAGCCCGCGAGACCATGGCCGGATTGATGAGCGGCCAACAGGTTCCGTTGCACCAGGCCATGATCGCGATGGAAGAAGCCAGCGTCTCCTTCCAACTCATGGTCGAAGTCCGTAACCGGCTCCTCGAGTCCTACCAGGAGCTGATGCGCATGCAGGTCTAAGCTTATCTTTCTGAGCCATGATTCAGAGCCTGCGTCAACTGGGCAGCCAACTGCTGGGCATCTGGAAACAGCTCGGCCTCAACCAAAAAGTCACGGTGGCCCTGGCGACCACCCTGGTCCTGGGCGGCCTCATCGGACTCGCCATCTGGTCTCAACGGGTCACCTACGAGCCCCTCTATACCCGCATCGACGACGCCGAGGCGGCCAAGGTCATCGCCGCCCTCGAGGCCGACAAAGTCCCGCACCAGGTCGGCCCGGGCGGCGGCTCGATCCTGGTGCCCTCGGGCCAGGTGCATCGCCTGCGCATGCAACTGGCGGGCAAAGGCCTCGGCAAAGGCGCCATCGTCAACCCCGCCGGTTGGGAACTGATCGACCGGGCCAATTTCGCAACGTCGGATTTCCTGCAACGCGCCAATTACTTGCGGGCGGTGCAGGGCGAACTGGCCCGCACCATCGGTCAGCTCGACGATGTCGAAACGGCCCGGGTGATGATCGTGATGCCCGAGAATCGGCTGCTGATCGATCAACACCGCAAAGCTACCGCCTCCGTCTACGTCAAGGTGCGCCATCAGGCGCGACTGCCTGAGACCTCCGTCAACGCCATCCGTTACTTGGTCGCCAACGCCGTCGAGGGCTTGCAGGTCAACCACGTCTCGGTCGTCGACAGCCGCGGCCAACTCCTCTCCGCGAACACGGAACCGGATTCCGTGGCCGGCTTGACCGCCAGCCAACTGGCCCTGCGCCGGCAACTCGAGCAGTACCTCGGCCAGAAAGTCGAGTCCATGCTCGAGACGGTCTTGGGACCCGGACGCGCCCTGGTGCGCGTGGCTGCCGACATCGACTTCGACACCTCGACGACCATGCAGACCGTCTACGACCCCGAGACCGTCGTGCGTGAAAACGTCACCAAAGACGACAAAAACGATACCCTCGCCAGCCAACTGAGCCAGCCGGCCGGCGCCGCCGCCAATACCAGCACCAACACCCTCACCAACACCCTGGCCGGCGCTGCCTCGTCCGTGCCCCTGAACAACGTCAAGACCAGTAGCACCACCAAAACGATGCGCTACGAGATCGGTCAGACCACCACCAACCTCGTCAAACAGCCCGGCACCATCCGCCGCCTGTCCGCGGCGGTGTTCGTGGCGAAGCGATTCGAGGGGACCGGCTCCGGCCGCAAGGAACTCCCTCTCACCGACAAGGAAAAGGAGTCCTTGACCAAAATCGTGCGCAGCGCCTTGGGCATCCAGGACGAGATCGGCAGCGGGGTGGGGCGCCGCGACGAGATCACCCTCGAGGAGTGGGAGTTCAATGACCAACCGGTCCTCGAGCTGAGCCTCCAGCTCGAGAAACAACAGCGCACGCAGTTCTGGCTGAACCTGGCCCGCAGCCTCCTCTATCCCTTGCTCGCCGGCGCCGTGCTCTACGCCTTCTACCGCGCCCTTAGAAGAATGCCGGCCGACAGCATCCCCATCGGAATCCCGCTCAACGAACTGGCCGCCACCGGCGGCCTGGCGGCGGCCACTCCCCGCCGCGGCAACGGCCACGGCAACGGCAACTGCCGCACCTCGCCGGGCTCGTCGGGCGTCCGCGGCGGCGATTGGGATGCCGACGGCCAAGATAAAGTCGTGAGCGTCGAGGTCCTCAACCAGTTAATCCGAGAAAACCCAGCCAACATGACCCAGGCCGTGCGGGCCTGGCTCACCCGGGGGAACAGTCACGGCAGATAGACAACCGGTCATGAACGCCGCTCCACTTAACCCAGCCAGCACCGAGAGCGCCGCCGCCGCAACGGACATCTCGAAGATGACCAAGATCCAGAAGTTGGCGGCGCTCCTGGTCATTCTCGGGCCGGAAGGCGCCGCCCAGATCTTGCGTAACCTGGATGAACACGAGCTCGATGCCGTCTCCGCCGAGATGACCAAGCTGACCCTTATCAGCCACGAACTCCAAGCCGCCATCCTGCGCGAGTTCTCCGAAGTGGCCGTCCTGGCCAGCACCGCCATCCTGGGCGGCGTCGAGTACACCCAAGGCGTCCTCGAGAAATCCATCGGCCTGTTCAAGACCTCCGAGATCATCGGCCGGGTCTCGCCGCTGCGCACCCCCGTGGCTGCCATGCAGCAAATCGCCGACATGGAACCGCGCCACATCTTCAACCTCGTCAAGCTCGAGCAGCCTCAAACCATCGCCCTGGTCTGCAGCTACCTTTCCCCCGAGAAATGCGCGCAAGTCCTCGCCATGCTGCGCGAGGAACAACGCGACAAAGTCGTCGAGCGCCTGGCCACCCTCGCCCCCACGCCCATCGAGGTGGTCGAGAAACTCGTGGCAGTCCTCAGCCAGAAATCCGGCACCCAACAAACCCGCGCCCTCAACCAAACCGGCGGCGTCAAATGGGCCGCCACCGTCCTCAACGCGATGGACAAGACCTCCTCGAAGGCCACCTTGGTCGCCCTGGACGAACACAACCCCGAGCTCGGCCAAGCCATTCGCCAAAAGATGTTCACCTTCGAAGACCTGACCCAGCTCGACACCTCCGCCCTGCAGAAGATCATGCGCGAGGTCGATATGCGCGACCTGGCCGTCGCCCTCAAGACCGCCAGCGACAAACTCAAAAAGGTCCTCTTGAGCAGCATCTCCCGCCGCGCCGCCGAGACGGTCAACGAGGAAATCAGTTTCATGGGCCCACTCAAGCTGCGCGATATCGAGGCCGCCCAAGGTCGGATCATCGAGGTCGTCCGCCGCCTCGAGACCGAAGGTGAGCTGGACCTGACCGGCGCCGTGCATTCCTCCGATGCCGTCCTGGTGTGACCATGTCCCCCTGCGCCATCCGCTGCGCGAGCTGCGCCTGGTCTCCTGCCGTTCGCAAGCCGAGGAGGCCGAGGTCCGCCTGCGCGAGCGCGAGCAAGCCAGTTACGAACGCGGCCGGCGCGAGGGCGAACAAGCCTTGAGCGAGCAGTTGATCCGTCAACGCGCCGAGTTGCTCGAACTCCAGAACGGCGTCCTGGACGCCCTCCAGCAGGTCCAACCGCGCCTCGCCCGAGAGTGCGAACGGGAGTTGGTCGCCCTGGCCCTTGATGCGGCCCAGAAACTCGTCGCCGGACTGCCGGTCTCCGCGGAACTCGTCGAGCGCACCGTGCGCGAGGCCCTCACTCAAGTCGAGGAATCCGCCAGTTACACCGTCCTGTTGCATGCCGAGGACCTCGCCCTCTTGCGCCAGGTCAACTCCCCCTTGCTCTTGCCCAGCGGCGGCTTGGACCGCATCAGCTTCCAACCCTCGGAAAACGTCACCCGAGGCGGCTGCATCGTCCACACCCGCTTCGGCACCATCGACGCCCGCCGCGAAACCAAAGTCGAACTCCTCCGCAAAGCCGTCCTCGGATGACCCCCGCCACCGATACCGCCCCCCGCGACGGGCCGTTGCTGGCCCACTGGCTCCACCGCGCCCGCCAAGCCCGCGTGGTCGAGAGCCGCGGTCGAGTCGTCCAAGCCATCGGCCTGGTCATCGAATCCGAAGGACCCCTGGCCGCCGTGGGCGAGGTCTGCCGCATCGAATCCGCCCGCCACGACGGAAGCACGCTCGCCGAGGTGGTCGGGTTCCGCAATCATCATGTCCTGCTCATGCCCCTGGGAGAAGTCCAGGGTATCCATCCCGGCAGTGAAGTGATCACCCTCGGCCGGCCCCTACAAGTCCCCGTGGGCGAGGCCCTCAAGGGCCGCGTGATCGACGGCCTCGGCAAACCGCTCGATGGCCAGGGCCCCATCGCCGCCACCGACCAGGCCAGCATCTACCTGGCGCCGCCGCACCCGCTTAAACGCCAGCGCATCACCCGCGTCTTCGAGACGCGCCTCAAAGCCATCGACACCTTCACCCCCTGCGGCCGCGGCCAGCGCCTGGGCATCTTCGCCGGCAGCGGCGTCGGTAAGTCGACTCTGCTGGGCATGCTCGCCAGCCAAGCCGAGTCGGACGTGAACGTCATCGCCCTGATCGGCGAACGCGGCCGCGAGGTGCGCGAGTTCCTCGAGGAAAACCTCGACGACGCCGGCCGCCGCAAGTCCGTCATCGTCGTCGCCACCTCGAACGAGCCTGCCTTGTCCCGCGTCAAAGGCGCCTTCCTCGCCATGGCCATCGCCGAGTACTTCCGCGACCAAGGCGCGAACGTCCTCTTGATGATGGATTCGGTCACGCGGTTCGCCATGGCCCAACGCGAAATCGGCTTGGCCGTCGGCGAGCCGCCTGCCACCCGCGGCTACACCCCGTCGGTCTTCTCGCTCCTGCCGCAGTTGCTCGAACGCGCCGGCACGGGCGAACGCGGCTCGATCACCGGCCTCTTCACCGTCCTCGTCGAGGCCGACGACATGAATGATCCGATCGCCGACTCGGTCCGCTCGATTCTGGATGGGCACATTGTCCTCACGCGCGAGTTGGCCACCCAAAACCACTACCCCGCCATCGATGTCCTCGAAAGCGTCAGCCGGCTCAACCGCGACCTGACCGAACCCGACCAGCAATGGCTCGTCGCCACCGCCCGCGAAGCCATGGCCGTCTACCGCAAGAACCACGACCTCATCAACATCGGCGTGTACTCCCCCGGCAGCAACGCCGTCATCGACCGCGCCATCCGGCTGCACGAACCGCTGAACCAGTTCCTCCGCCAGTCCATAACCGAGTCCTTTAGCGCCCCGGAAAGCTGGCGCCGCCTCCATGACCTCCTCGGGCGTGCCGACGCCGCCACCGCCCCTGCGCCGCCTCCACGGCCAACCCCAGCCCACGCTGCATGAAACCGTTTCGCTTCAACCTCCAGTTCCTCCGTACCCTGCGCCAACGCCAGGAACAGCAGGCCATGGAGGCTTACGCCCGGACCCTCCAAGAACAGCGCCGCGCCTTGGCCGAACTGCAGCGCGTCCAGGGCGAACTCGAGGCCGCCTGGGCCGATTGGCACGGCGCCGTGACCGAAGGCTGCGTGGCGGGCGTGATCGCCCAAGCCCAGCGCTACTTCCAAACCGTTGAAGGGCGGCGACAACAAGCTGCTCAGCGCGTCAAACAGTGCGAACGCGAGGTGCAATCAGCCCTCCAGTCCATGCTGGTGGCTCGCCGAGAACGCGAAGCGGTGGACGCGTTCTTCGAGAACCAGCGCCTGGCTTACGACCGCGAGCTCCAACGCGAAGAGCGTAAGCTGCTCGATGACATGGCCCAACGCCGCGCGGGCACCGCCTTAATCTGGTCCGCCGAGAAAGCCGCCTGCGATGATTAGTTTTCTGCGCTCCAAATGGATGGTCGCCCTCCTGGGAGGGCTGAGCTACCTGCTGACGACCGTCTTGACCTGGCACCCCCCAAGCCTGCCCGCGCGCACGCCCCAGGCCGGCCCGGCCGAAGCCGAGCCGGTCTACTCCCCAGCCTGGAGCTACCGTAACCCAGAGGTGGATAGCCTCATCGCAGAACTGCGCAGCGAGCGCACCCAGCTCGAAACCCGCCGCCTCGAACTCCAACAATGGGAGGCTCGCCTGCGCGCCGAACGTTCCGAGATCAACACCCTGACCCAGATCGTTCATCAGCTCCAACTCGACCTCGACTCGACCTTCATGCAGGTTCAGGAATCGGAAAAGACCAACCTCAAACGCCTGGCCAAGGTCTACACCGAGATGTCCCCGGAATCGGTGGCCACCATCTTCGAGCAAATCGAAGATGAAGCCGTCCTTAAAATCCTCACCACCCTGCGCGAGCCCGAAGTCGCAGCCATCCTCAATGCCATGGCCAAAGAACCGGCTCAGACCAAACGGGTCGCTCTCCTTTGTGAACGACTCCGCGCCCTCAACGTGCGCGATCCTGCCGCCACTCGCGCCGCCCCCAAGTGAACCCTGCCACCCTCCAACCCAGCCCACCCGCCCAGGGCGTCCACGATGCCGCGGAGCCGGTCATGGGCCTGGGAAGGATCCCAGCCCCGCTCGCCTCGGGGCCCCCGCGCCTTGACTTCGATGCCGTGGTCGATCGCAACCTCCTCCCGCATCGCGCCCGTGCTCTCGCGCCATCCCACCAACCCACGGCCGACTCGCCCCCAGTACCGCCCCTACCCCCACTCGGTTCTCCCCCAGTCTGGCGCCTAACCCAACCGCAGGGTTCTCCGTCAACCATTGTTCCAGACACAACCCTCACCGCCCCACCGGAACCAGCACCCGCCACAGACTGGAGCGCGGACGCTCACGTCCGCCCTGCGCCTCTGACGCCTCGCGCCCCAGACGCAACCCTCACCGCCTCGCCCGAATCCGCACCCGCCACCAACCGGAGCGCGGACGCTCACGTCCGCCCTGCGCCTCTGACGCCTCGCCCCCCAGACGCGACTCTCACCGCCTCACCCGAACCGGCGCCCACAACAGTCCGGAGCGCGGACGCTCACGTCCGCCCTGCGCCTCTGACGACCCGCGCCCCAGACGCAACTCTCAGCACCTCGCCCGAACCGGCACCCACCACAGACCGGAGCGCGGACGGTCGCGTCCGCTCTGCGCCTCTGACGCCTCGCGCCCCACACCCGACTCTCACCGCTTCACCCGAACCCGCACCCACCACAGACCGGAGCGCCGACGCTCACGTCCGCTCTGCGGCTCGGACGCCTCGCGCCCCAGACCCGACCCTCACCGCTTCACCCGAACCGGCAGCCCCCACAGACCGGAGCGCGGACGGTCACGTCCGCTCCGCGCCTCTGACGCCTCGCGCCCCACACCCGACTCTCACCGCTTCACCCGAACCCGCACCCACCACAGACCGGAGCGCCGACGGTCACGTCCGCTCTGCGCCTCTGACGCCTCGCGCCCCAGACGCAACCCTCACCGCCTCACCCGACCCCGCACCCACCACAGACCGGAGCGCGGACGGTCACGTCCGCTCGGCGCCTCTGACGACCCACGCCCCGAACGCGACCCTCACCGCCTCACCCGACCCAACACCCGCCACAGACCGGAGCGCGGACGGTCACGTCCGCTCAGCGGGTCTGACCACCCGCGCCCCAGACACAACCCTCACCGTCTTACCCGAACCGGCACCCGCCACAGACCGGAGCGCGGACGGCCACGTCCGCTCGGCGGGTCCGACCACCC
>Ga0194113_10002102_pt1 | contig 27357 bp, 30 predicted proteins | sample TA2MahC200mmetaG_FD_146193 | JGI IMG/M metagenome (GOLD analysis project Ga0194113, IMG submission 146193) | Freshwater microbial communities from Lake Tanganyika, Tanzania - TA2015017 Mahale Deep Cast 200m | ecosystem: Environmental > Aquatic > Freshwater > Lake | place: Tanzania: Lake... | reverse complement strand
CCAAACCTATACTGTTATTGTGTTTGCTCGGCTGGGGGGGGGGTAACAGGAACATCACGGGATATTTTGGTTTCTTTTTCTTTAAAAGGCGTCTTGCAGAGTTGCTCTGCTTGACGCCTTTTTTGTTTAAGTAAGGAATAACGGAGGTAAATCATGTTTGTTAAGAGAAGAATATACATCCCAAATTTTATTCCATTATATCATCTGGTGTGTCTCGCGTTGGCCTTACTTGCCATCATTGGCATCCTTAACAGTCCTGCGTGGGGTAACAATTCAGCGTTCACTATTGTAAGGTTTGATGCAGAAAGCATCAATCTACATGTAAACGTCCCGCCTGTAACTTTTGATAAAGTCGTAGAGGAGATTGGTGGTACAAATAATCCAATAGTCATTCGCGATTGCATTAAAGATTACTATGGAGACTACAACCTATACGATGTGTTGTTAGTAGGAGACCACGAGCGACTACCTACCTTTCGCACGAATCTTACTGGAAATTTTTATGAGGATGCTAGAAAGGGAGATTACTATTATGCAGCTCTGGAGGGTGAATCACAGGAAGCACATGATACAGATTATATAGTTAATCCAGACAGGGATATAACAATCGGCCGACTCTCGGACGCTAACGAGGGAGAAATTACGAGGTTAGTGAACAAAATCCTGACATATCGTACAAATCCACCTTCAGGTGGTTGGCCAAGTAGACATCTATTTGCAGCCCACTGGGGTAGAAATGAGCCGGGGCACGAGGACATGGATGGTCGTCCACTCCACGACCATCGCATGCGCACGATGTGGGAGTTGCCCCCTTAGCGCTTCAATGGTTCGGCTGCTATACACCGCTCGCCATATTCTGCATGGAAGTGAAGTGGCGCATTGTCATTGTAGAACATCCGAATCACAATACCGAAGAATACACTGACGCGAGGCATCGTTGTGCCTCCTTGTCTCCTTCTGCTCTGTATTTCCTGCGATGAATTGCCTACGCTTGTTGTTAGACGGAAAAATTTCCGTATAGTATCAATATTCAGAATTTTTTCGTCTATTTCTATTGAACCAATCTATAAAATATGATAAAATAAATTGGAAGGCCAAATCATAGATTCTGATGAAGCCTCAATAACAATACAGCCTTCTTCAGGTGGAAAAATCACCGTTTCAAGAAACTACATCATAGTCAGAAGAGTTTTGCTATTCCCGCAATCTCTTTTTGATCTGATTCTTTTGGCAAAATAACCCCAATAGTAGATTTGGTGAAGGTGAGATTTTGAAAACGAAACAGCGATATAACTATCTCTATGCCATATAGCGCTAAATAACAGGAGATAACTATGACCATAAGGGAAAGAATTATTGCCATGTTTAACGGCGAAATGCCAGACCAAATGCCCTGGTTTGCCGATTTAACCTACTGGATATCCGGACAGCGGAAGGATGGCATGTATCCAAAAGAATACGAAGGGGATGAAGGGTATCTCAAACTACACAAGGATTTGGGGGTTGGTATATACCTGTACTCGCCGTCGGTATATTATGGGAAACGCGATGAGACGCAATTTCAATATTCACACAAAAAAGAGGGCGATTTAGATATCCAGGAAATTCATACTCCCGAGGGAACGCTTCGTACTATTCACCGCTATTGTCCCATTTCGACATCCAGCGCATTTGTTGAATACGCCGTCAAAACGCACGATGACCTGCGTGCTCTAAGGTGTCTTATTTCAGCGGAGACGATACATCCGAGTTTTGATAACTTCAAGAGGATAGACGAACTCTGGGGCGAACATGGGATTCCTGTGCTACTTCCGCCGAGAACGCCCTTAGCTCGATTGACAGTGGAATGGGTGGGCATCACTAACTTAGCATTTCTCGTCACCGATTACCCTGAAGATGTTGAAGAAACATTGGAGACCATTGCTCAGAAGGAAGATGAGATTTACGACATTATCTGCCGTTCGCCCGCTTATGTCGTTGAAATTCCCGATAACCTTTCGGCGGAAACCGTAGGTGGACTTTTCAAGCGATATAGCACGAAATATTATGTGAAACGAATCAAGCAACTTCACGTTGCGGGAAAAGTCGTCGGCGTCCATTTGGACGGAACGATGCGCGGGCTAATTACTGAGCTTGCGAACACTTCTCTTGATTTCATTGAATCCATCACGCCTGCGCCGGTGGGCGATGTGCTTGTCGAAGAACTCAGAACTTTAGTGCCAGAAAAAACTATCCTTTGGGGCGGTGTGCCCGGCGCCATGTTTGCGCCACCGTTCACCTGGGATGACTTAAAAAAGCACGTTGAGAAAATAATAGCCTGCCACGCTGATTCAGGCAAATTCGTCCTCGCCTCCGCCGACCAGGTTCCGCCGAATGGCAATATTGATTTTGTGCGAAGGATTTCGGAGATGCTATGGCAAGTCTAACGTTATTATCATTTTATGAGTGAGTTAACGGAATAATGGAAGGAAGGGAAGTAAAGGAAGGAAAGGAGGAAATCCTTCCTTTTCCCGCGCTTTTCTTTATCTAAAAATGAATAAAAATCTTGTCAGCGGGTTAATAGAATATGAAAGATTTTACATTCTTCCTCTTATTTCTTATGATGGAACTTTTCTATTCTTTTTTCCTTAGTGTTTCTTTTGATCAAACTTTTCTTTTTAAAAGAAAAGTTTGGAAGAAACGTTTGGTTACTATATTCAATGGTTCTTCGCTATTGAGTATGTAAACCAATATAGCATAATCAATAGTTAAGCGACGCAACGCAATTCTAAGATTCATCTATTCATAAACCATACGAAAGGAGTAATTGCTATGTCCACCCATGCTGCCCCCTTCCTCGGTCAGCCAAACGCTAAACTCATGCTTCTCGGAACGTTTCACTTCCAAGATGCTGGTCTCGACTGGTATAAGCCCCAGTTCAGTTTCGACATCTTCTCCGAAAGGCGCCAGCAGGAGGTTACAGAGGTGGTGGAACTGCTGGTTGCGTTTCAGCCTACCAGGATAGCAGTCGAAAGTCGAGCGGAGCACCAGGAGGAGCTCGACCGCAGCTATCGCGCTTATCTTCGTTGGGAGTTCCAACTACCTGGCAATGAGGTCTATCAACTCGGATTTCGCCTTGCGAAACGCCTTGGACACGAGAAAGTATACTGTGTTGACGTATGGGACCGTCACTATGAGCCCCAGGTAGACCTTGAGGCTTACGCGCGGGAGCACGGTCAAGAACATCTCTTATCACAATGGTCGCCGCGCTTTCAGAAACTGTATGAGCATGAAGATGGGTTGAAAACCCAACTCACGCTACGGGAGATTCTCCTGCGTGCCAACTTGGAAGAGCACATCCTGAAGGGACACGGGCACTACCTGGTGAATTGGTTCAAGGTTGGCGTGGGCAACGAATATCCGGGGGTTGATTGGGTCACTGGCTGGTACAACCGGAACCTCAGAATCTTCGCCAACCTTCAGCGTATTACAGAGGCGCCGGACGAAAAAATCCTGCTCATCATTGGCGCGGGGCACTTGCCAATCCTTCGGCATTGTGTCCTTGCCTCTCCGGAGTATCATCTCGTGGAGGTTAAGGAGTACCTACGGTTTTGCGATAGAGGTTGAATCAGGCTGAGAGAGCCAAACACGAGTGGTGTGCAGCCAATAAAGCGCTGCAGATTAAAGATGAGTGAGTAGGGTGGGCATCGCCCACCAGATTAAAGATGAGTTTTGGTGGGCAATGCCCACCTTACATGGATGAGATGCAATTAATTTACACCAAGCGTTATATTCAACGTAGGAGTTTACCATGTCTCTTGTAAGTCTTAACAATGTAACCAAATATTATGACCCCGTTTTGATATTGGATGATATCTCGTGGCAGATTTCTCACGAAGATAGAATTGGATTGATAGGAGCCAACGGCACAGGTAAGACAACGTTATTGGAAATTATTGCTGGCGTGCAGAAGGATTTTGTGGGCAAAGTGGCGAAGGCGCGCTGGGTTCGGATTGGATATCTCAGTCAAGAACCAAATTTGAATGAGGATTGTAATCTGCGCGATGAGATGTTGAAGATATTTAAAGAACAGCATGATTTGGAAAAGCAAATGGAAAAAGTAGCTGAACAGATGGGGGCTTCTGATGCCGATACCGATGCGTTGCTGGAAAAATATGCTCGTTTTCAGGAACAACATGAAGCCGCCGGAGGGTATAGTTATGAACACCGGATAAATATGGTCCTGGGTGGCTTGGGACTTGATTCATCATATTATGACATGCCCATCGGAGTTTTCAGCGGCGGTGAGAAGAGCCGCGCAGCTTTAGCCAGGTTGTTGTTAGAAGAACCGGACTTGTTGTTACTGGATGAGGCAACCAACCATTTAGATATAGAAGCGATAGAGTGGTTGGAATCTTTCTTAAATGATGAATACAAAGGCGCAGTCGTCGTTGTCTCTCACGATAGATATTTTCTGGACAAAGTCGCGAATAAAATAGCGGAACTGAAAAACCATCGTCTAACGATATATCGCGGCAATTATAGCACTTATCTAAAAACCAAAGAAATAGAGACATTGACACAAGAACGACAATACAAGCAACAGCAAAAATTGATTGAACACAATGAAGATTTCATCAGACGATACATGGCCGGCCAACGCAGCCGAGAAGCGCAAGGGCGTCAGAAACTTTTAGACCGCATGGAGCGCATCGAAAGACCCAGAGATGAGAAAATAATGGCAAAGCTTCGATTTACCCCAGATATCCGCGGCGGCAATGATATTTTGCGTCTGCGCGATGTGAGTAAAAGTTACGGTAACAAAAAGGTTTTTGAAAACTTAACGTTTGATATTTACCGCAAAGATGTCGTGGGCATCATCGGGCCCAATGGCGCAGGCAAGACCACGCTGTTTCGGATGATTCTAAGTGATGAGCAGCCAACTTCGGGCGAATTTTGGGTTGGGCATAATTTGAAATTTGGCTATTATGACCAGGAACACGCTAACTTGAATCTAAACAACACTCTGATTGATGAAATCTCTGAACTACGACCTGACTGGATTCCAGAAGAGGTTCGTACGTTCCTGGGGCGGTTTCTGTTCAGAGGCGATGATGTCTTCAAGTTGATATCAGAATTGTCAGGCGGCGAACAAAGCCGCATGATGCTCGCTAAATTACTGTTGCAAAACGCCAATGTTTTGTTGTTGGATGAACCGACGAATCATTTAGATATTTTCTCACGGGAAGTACTGGAAGAAGCATTAAGGGAATATCCCGCGACAATTTTGGTCATATCCCACGATAGGTACTTCCTGGATAAACTCGCCAACAAAGTGCTTATTTTTGAAAACAACACGGCCCATTTGCATGAAGGAAACTATACGCGCTACGAAGAGGAAAAGTTAGCTAAGAAGGAAGAGGAATTAAAGCAAAAGCAAGAGGAGAAGAAAGCGGAAGAAACACAAGCGCCACCGCTGCTACAGAAGCCTAAGAAGCGTAAAAAACAAGCGCAACGGGCGTATTATGTGTGAAGAATGAAACGTGAAACGTGATGCGTGAAGATAAGTATCTGTTGTTTGCGTTGTACTCTTCCATCCAGAGTTGAGGCTCAAATCCGTATTGCTGAGCGCAAGGCAAACGGCATCTGAAGTTTTGTCATTCTGAGCGAAGCGAAGAATCTCTGGTTTCAGAGATATTTTTTCGCTTTATCTTTTGAGTCAAGGAGTTCAATTATGTTAAAAATTCAACCTCGCAACGAACTTGTAGAGATAGTGCGCCATGCGCAAAGTCAGGGGAAAAAGGTAGTAACAACTAACGGCTGTTTCGATGTGCTGCATGTTGGGCATGTTCGTTATTTGCAAGGCGCGCGCAAGTTGGGGGATATGCTAATCGTTGCGGTCAACAGCGATTCATCTGTCCGGGCTTTGAAGGGTGAACTGCGCCCGCTTGTCCCCGAAGACGAACGCGCCGAAATGCTGGCGGCTCTGGAATGCGTTGATTATGTCACCATTTTTTCAGAGTTAGACCCAATCGTCCTGTTGCTTGAACTGAAACCCGATATCCATGTAAAAGGCGGAGACTATAAACTGGAACAACTTATCGAGCGAGAAGCTGTGGAATCCTACGGCGGTAAAGTCGTCGTTGGATTTAATGTGCCAGGAAAATCCACAACGGATTTGATTAAGACAATTATTGAGAGATATGGTAACTTTACTCAAACTGAAGTGATGGGCACTTCAGCCATTGATGTTAAAGAAAGTCACGAATCCAAAATCGAAACTAACGATAAATTAGAGCAGATTCGCAGAAGATACCTGAAAAAAATTTCTGAACAACCTGAAGGTTACCGTCAACAGTTATTGGCTAATCTAAGAGATAAACATGAAATTAGTCCAGATCTTCAGGAACAATTAGCATTGGAGTGGGGGTTAAAGAGTGCCAGCGATATATAGGGATTTTGGGTATATCGCCTTGCCCGATTTTATATACTGGGATACAAGCTTCATTGGTGGACTTTATCTAGATTTTCTTCCAAATTATATGCGTTATAATCACCTCCAACATAAGGGAACTGTGGTTTTCCCTAAAAGAGGTGGGGCTATTGCTACCAACAAAAAACGAATTTTAACACAAACATCGGCATAAGTAATTATGAAACTGATTCTTTAGCTTTCCACCGCAAAGGCGCAAATGGGAGATGGAGCACTGGGGCATTGGAGCACTGGAGCTCCATCTCTCCATTTCCCCAACGCTCCAGCGCGCCAGTGCGTTCGCCGCGTCTCTGCGGTTATTCAGAAAGGAATAAAACCAAATTCATAGTTACTTATGATTTGAACATAATGGGGGTTTATCCAGTAACAATACCTTATAAATACTTTTATTATTGGCTTTCAAAAATTGATTTGATTACTTTATCAGATGGTTCAAATGTTCCGCAAATAAACCATAAGGCTATTGAGCCGCTACCCTTTCCTCTTCCACCTCTCTCCGAACAACACAAAATCGTCGAAGAAATCGAACGCCGTCTCTCCGTCACTGACAAAATTGAATCTGTTATAGAGACTGAAATCAAGCGTGCTGAACGCTTGCGCCAATCAATTCTCAAACAGGCTTTTTCAGGAAAGCTTGTTCCTCAGAATCCAAACGATGAGCCAGCCAGTATCCTTCTCGAAAAGATAAAGCAAGAGAAAGCATATCTGGAATCAGAAAAAGGGTCAAAAAACTTAAAATCAAAGGAAAATACAAAACAGATGGGGTTGTTCTAAAATGGCAAATGAATCAACTACTATTGTCCAAAAGCTCTGGAATTATTGTAATGTTTTACGGGATGACGGAGTAAGTTATGGTGATTACGTAGAGCAGTTGACTTATCTCCTTTTCTTGAAGATGGCTGATGAGCAGAAAAAGCCGCCTTTCAACAAACCCTCAATCATTCCTGAAGATATCGATTGGCAGAGCCTTGTTGAAAAAGACGGAAATGCTTTGGAGGTGCATTACCGCCACATTCTTGATACACTTGGCAAAGAAAAAGGTATGCTTGGTGTCATCTTCCGAAAATCCCAGAACAGAATCCAGGACCCAGCTAAGTTAAAGCGACTGATAAAGCTAATTGATGACGAAACCTGGACGGGATTAGATATTGACGTTAAAAGTGAAATCTACGAAGGGCTCTTGCAGAAGAATGCAGAAGACATAAAGAGTGGCGCAGGGCAGTATTTTACTCCAAGGCCGCTAATCAAGGCGATGGTAGCGGTCATGCGCCCAGAGCCGGAAATGACTATCTGCGACCCTGCCTGCGGTACTGGTGGCTTCTTCTTAGCCGCGCATGAATATATCAAGAATTATCAACTTGATAGAGAACAGAAAAGGTGTCTCAAATTCGATACCTTCAAGGGGAAGGATATTGTTGACGGCGTTGTAAGGCTCTGCGCAATGAACTTATATCTCCACAATATTGGCGGAGATGAAAGTCCTATTGAGATGGGCGATAGTCTCCTCTCCGACCCGAGAGAGCATTTTGACATAGTGCTTACCAATCCGCCTTTCGGCAAAAAGAGTAGCATCACCATCGTTAATAGTGAGGGGAAAGCTGATAAAGAATCATTGATTTATGAGCGGGAGGATTTCTGGGCAACTACCTCCAACAAACAATTGAATTTCCTTCAGCACATAAAAACACTCCTGAAAATAAATGGGAAAGCGGTCATTGTTGTGCCTGATAATGTTCTCTTTGAAGGCGGCGCAGGCGAGACAGTAAGAAGAAAACTGCTTCATGAATGCGATGTTCACACACTTCTAAGGCTGCCAACGGGGATATTTTACGCTCAAGGTGTCAAGGCGAATGTGCTTTTCTTTGACCGAAAACAGGCAAGCGAAAAGCCGTGGACGGAGAAACTCTAGATATACGATTTGAGAACCAATATGCACTTTACGCTAAAACAAAATCCTCTGCGAGAAGAAGATCTGCAGGACTTTATCAAGTGTTACAATCCTGAGAACCGCCATGAAAGAAAAGAGTCTGAGCGATTCAAAGCATTTACCTACGATGAACTTATGCAGAGGGACAAGGTAAACCTTGATATATTTTGGCTAAAAGATGAGAGTCTTGAGGATACCGAGAATCTTCCTGAACCAGATGTGATTGCGATGGAAATTACAGAAAATCTTGAATCTGCGTTGGAACTGTTTAGCAGTATTTCTGAGGATTTGGCCGGAAAGTAGCATTCCAAAATATCATTGCATTCATCGCCTCCTGATTACCCACCCCCGGCCCCCTACCAAGATGGGAGAGGGGGATCAGAAGGGGACTTCTGCAACGAAAAATTAAAATGGTGGAAAACCGCCTCCGCCGCCGGGTCTACCACCGCCACCACCACCCATACGGCCTCCGGCACGTTGCTGTCCACCGCCGAATTCAGGCATTTCTAACTTAGGTAGTTTAATTTTCTCAAACTTCTCAAGTTGCTCTTTGTTGAGGACATCTTTGATATCTGCTACTAAAGCATCAATTTGAGTTTGGGATTTCGATTGCTTCTCACGGAGCGCTTGAATCTTTTGTCGTATCTCTTCTCGTGGACCTCCTCTTTGACCTCCGCCAGAGCCACCTGGTGGCGGTCCGCCAACGCCGCCTCCACCCATTCTACTACTCCGCAACTCCTGAAGTTCAGTTTCTAACTTCTCCTTCTCCGCGTTGTACTTATCGACAACAATTTTGATTGTCTCAATTTTCGGCTGAACTACCTTCAATTGTTCTTCGGAAAGGTTCAGAAAGTTAGACGTTTTGTCGATTTCTATCAGTTTCGTGCTGCCACATGCGGATATAAAAAGCACAATGCTAAAGAAAATGTAACTTTTGACTATGAAAGTCGTGGTGTGCTTGCCTATCATTTTAATTTGCCTCCTCATTCTAAGTCCCCCTTATTAAAGGGGGCGTAGGGGGGTGTTTAATCTGCGTCAGCAGAGACTGACGCACTCCAAATGGATACTTCTGAGTTTAATCTCGTTCAGGCCGCCTGGGCTGAGGCTGAAACCTGTAAACTAAGCTGGCTCGAAATTTATACTGGAATGGGTCTCCTCTACGTTCCGCGCTGAGATATTCCCTTATCAGGCTGGGCCTTAGCCAGAGGCGGTCGGTTATCCCCAAGTTAGCGCCGACATTGAGTTCGGCGCTGGCAGATTTTTCCTGCACGTACCAGTAAGTAATGTTTTCTGATAGGATACCACAGAATTGTCCACTCTTAACTTCGACAGCGCCAAGAACATAAAACATTACTTAGGTTGTTCCTCTTACATCCATGGTAATTCTTCGTAATATCTGATGTCGCCATACGAGAGTAGAAAGCACTGTAATCTCTATATCTTGTGTCTCCGTAGATATTTCTTCTGTGTCTCGTTGAGTGATATCTTCTCCGAAGAATCGGGTTAACCCAATGCCAATGTCGAGTTTCAGATTCCTTACGAAATCCTTCCCTATCCCTGTGCCTACAAACACGCGGTCTAGCGAATCTGTCTCTACTCTCAACGATGTAAGCCCAAAAAGGAGAAATCGGTTCGGGGAATAATCTAAACGAGCCTCAGCGCTCAAGGTCTGGTAATCCGAACTTCTCATTTCAAAAGTAGCCTGCCTTTCCGTTTCAGAAGCAGACCGTGATGGATTATTTGGACGGTCAGGTATCTCAGTAGGGAAGGAAAATCCCGTTGGCACATTGGTTCTGTTTGTAAAACGGGATTCAAATTCCCTACCGACCCAGTTAATCTGGTAGTTCGCCTGGGTTTGCCAGGAATATCTGCCTCTGTTCCACCCAAACTCCCCTCCGCCGGATAGATAGCGCAGTTCGTTGGCAAGATACCCTCCCAACTGCAAACTAGCTCGCAATGGTACAGGGCCAAAACCTCTGCCAATGCCGAAAAGTTGATTTCCCTCGCCCCTACGGCGTCCAAAACCGCGCATTCCACCAGGGAAAGGCTGTTCCTCTGTCTCACTGGGAGGCGGTGGGCTAATCTCCTCAGTCGTTTGTCTGTGCAGGATTTTCATTCTCGGATTGAAGTGTTACGCTTTCATCTGAAGCCATCAATTTAGCAGGAACTGGTAAAAGAATTAGAATTCCGATACCAATTGCTAAAGCCACTTTTTTCGTTATCATCTTACCTCCTATTTGAATTGCTTTCCTGATTTTGCAAGTTCAGTTTTGACTTTTGTTCTTCTGTTACTTTGTTTGCATCTTCGTCAGTGTAAACTACATGTGGCGTGATAAAGACCATCAACTCTGTTTTCTCAGCTCGGTCGTCTTTACGCTGAAATAGCCTGCCGATGAACGGAATATCGCCCAGTATTGGCGTTTTATGAATGGTTTCTGTTTTATCGTCTTTGATGATGCCACCGATTATCATGGTTTGGCCGTCTTTGACTGTGACAAATGCGGAGGCCTCACGCTTGGCGATGACTGGTGCGTTAAACAGCGTAAATTCAATCAAGCTGTTAATCTCCTGGCTCAAATCCAGTGAGATAGTGCCGGACTTATTGATGCGTGGGGTTACCGTCAGGATGACGCCGACATCTCGAAAATCGTAACTGGTGAGAACACCTCCCGTTGCCGTCTCCTGAGTGCTCCTGAGGTATGGCACCTCCTGACCCACATTGATTACAGCTTCTTGATTATTCTGAGTCATTATCCGAGGTGTAGAGAGGATATTGACTTTTGTATCCTTTGCAAGAGCGTCGAGCAAAATCTCTAAATTGTCATTAATAATTCCATACTTTAAGCCAAAAACTTCACCTGCAAGTCCAAAATCGGGCGAGGCGGTCTGACTATAATCTTTTCCATTGATGGTCGTCTTCTCTTTTTCCCACTTCCATTCCATTCCGAAGGTGCTCTCATCGTCAAGCGTAACCTCAATAATCTGCGCTTCAATTAGGACTTGTGGCAGCAGCACATCAAGTTCTTTTATAATTTTTTCGACAGCGGGAAAGTTTCTGACATAAGTGGTGATAAGCAGTGCGTTGGTGTCCTCATCAGCGACGATTTTTACATTCCCCGTTAAACCGCGCGCTGCTTCTACTGATTGTGCCGTGGTGCCCATAACGCCGCCCTGGCTGCTGGAGAATCTCGTTAATCCGCCACTCCCACCGAATTGTCCACCTCCAAATCCGCCTGTGGTGTTACGTGCTCCTGCCCGTCGCTCAAAAAGAGTCGTTGAAAATAGGTTGTTTAGCACATCCGCGACATTGGCTGCATTGGCATGTTCTAAGACCAATACTTTCGTATCTTCGCCATAATCTGCGATATCTTGGTCGAGTTGTTCGATGAGCCGACCGATTGCCTCCATCTGTTGCGCCGTCGTGGTCACCATCACGGTGTTGGTGCGTACATCGGGGACCGCTACCAGTTCAGGCAAACCAAGAACACCGGTTCCTCCCGAAGTTGTTTGCGATGGTTGCTGGAATTGTTGCTGTCCCTGGAATTGTTGCCGTCCGGAGAATCCGCCAGGGCCACCTCCAAAGCCAGCGGCGCTAAAGACATTCCTGGCGGTGCGGGAGAAAGCCTGGTTCAGTTCGTTCGCTACTTCTGTGGCATCGGCGTATTTAAGGGAAAATACGCGCGTTTCTGGTTCTGAGAATAGCTTCTGGTCCAGTTTTGCTATTATTTCTCGGATTATTTTCAGGTTCTGTTCGCTGGCGGAAACAATCAGTGAATTGGTGTTTTTATCGGCGACTGCTTTGACTTCCCCTAACTGCTGAAGCATGTTGTTTTCGGTTGTAGTGCTTTCTGACGTTGTATCGGTTGGCTGGTCTTCTCCTCCCGGCCCTGGAAAACCTCTGAAAAATCGTCCGCGTTGGGCGCGCTGTTGTTCGGCAGCACTCGCGGTATCCTTGGGTTTCTCAAAGAGTTTAGTTACCACTTCAGCTAACGCAGTTGCATCAGCGTATTGCAAAGGAAATACCTCAACTTTGATGAGGGCGGATATCGGAGTATCCAGTTGTTTGACGATTTCAGCTAACCGTTTGATGTTCGCTGAAGAAGCCGTTATGATTAAGGTATTGCTGCGCGCATGCGCCGTCATGACTCCATATTTTGGCACTAAATCTTTCAGGTCTTTTGGAATCTGCGATGCGTCAGCGTAAGAAAGCGGCATCACCTGGGTAACGATGGTATCCTCTGGTTTTATTTCCTCCGGGTCACTGCCAATCCGGGTTGGAATGGCATCCTGTTTAGCCTCTTCCAATGGAACTATTTTCACCGTCTTCTCATTGACGATACTGGTGTAACCTTTGATGGCTAAGATGGAATTAAGCACCGAAAACGCTTCATCAACCGGGATATCGTGTGGACTGATAATGGTTACCCGGACGTTCAGTTCAGCATCCTTGACGATAATGTATCCCGTAACATTGGACAAAAATTCCAACACATTGTCTAACGAAGCTTCTTTGAATCGCATGGAAATCAATGGAGATTGACGATTGACGATTGACGATTGGCGATTGTCTCGTTGTTCGTTGGTCGTTTTCCGATTTCCTGACTCTATAGCTTCTTCTTGTTCAACAGCAAAAGAGAAAGTTGACAGCCAACCAGTTATCAAACAGATTATGAGAAATATTTCTATCAACTGTTGATTCGTGCCCCGTGACTGATGGTTCGTGTTACGTGTTACATGTTTCGTGTCTCGTTTTCCCGTTTTCTCGTTTTCTCGTTTTCTCATTTTTGACTTAGCTCCTTTTGCCTTTTAGCTTTCATGCGTTCAATTAAACTTTTTTGGGCATCCTCACCGGAAGTCGGAAGTCGGAAGTCGGAAGTCGGAAGGAAAATCGATTGGTTAGTAACGGTATTTAGAATAATATGCCCATTTGTATCGTACTTAATGCTTTCGCCCAAAGATAACTGGGCTTTTGCATCCCCTTGAACTAAAATAATGTGTCCTGCAAAAATTTCGCTCACCAGGGAGTCTTTCAATTTCTCACCGGGATGTAGAAAATAACCCTCTTTTCGGTTGCTATCTTCGAGAATAGCTATCCAGTCAGAACCGCTTTGAGCAATTCCTGTTAAGGTCAGATTATAGGTAGGCGCAGGGCGTTCTTGTGGGGTTTCAACAATGACAGTTTCAGTTTTGGGCATGGGCATAGGTTCTTTGATAACTTCTTTCTGCCAACCTAAAGGTCGAAACAGGTTATTCTCGACTATCACTTGATATTCCGACTGAAATGAACGAGTTTTATCAGAGTAAGGGTTCGCCACCGGCAACCCGCTACTTGCTTGCTTTTTTTCACTACGGGATGATGTTTTCTTAATCCCGATAAATCGGGACGCTATATTTGGATTCACGTGGTTTACCTCTGTAAGCTCATTCTCGGAGAGTGATTGTTCTTTACTTTCAGCATTAGCAATATTGGAATATACTTCAGTTTGGTTATCTTTATCCTCAAAACATCCCGCCATAATTGATAATGCGATAACCATTGACAAAATCAGCAAAATCGGTTTCATAATTACATTTCTCCTATTATGTTACGCATTACGTTTTACGTTTTACGCATTATTCGCCGCGTTTGATAGCACCCCACGTGGTTATCTTTCTTTTGGATGTGGAAGCTACCGACGCAACAGTCGCCTTGGTCTCGACGGAATAGGTATAACTTGAATTGTTCCTTCTCAGAAACCATCTTTCAGCTATTTGGTTAGGCTGTGAAGTAACCACTAAGACGATTCGATTGGTTTCCCGTAGAAAGAGAGCAGTGCCAGACCCTTTGTTGCTCAATTCAATGGGTGATACATCAATAATCCCATCGCCGAATTTGATAATCTGAAAGCCTATATCATTCCCATTGTTGCTGTAAACAGTCAGGTTCAAGGAATCATCCTGTCCTTTATCAAACTCAATGTATTGTGCTGTCCAGGGATTCGCTATGGATGTTTTTGGGTCTATAGGATACTGAGTTTCAACAACAGACGGCTTCAAATGGATGTCAAGGGTGGAATAGCCATAGATACCGTTGTTCAGTTTTGGCTCGTCCAGATAGTTGGCGATAACCCAGTCTGAGAATAGTTTGTCGAAGGAGATGGATGCTCCCCGCATTGCCAGGGCTTGTTCTATACCCATTGTGTCATGCGCTTCGTTTTTCACTATCGCGGCTATAGCAGGCGTTCCGCCGTACCTCTCCGACACATAAGCAAAGAAAATATAGGCAGCGCCATAGTTTGCTAAAGAGTCGGACCAATTCAAGAGAGAAGTGTCGGGATGAATTTCAAACGCTTTTATGCGGTTAGCCACTTCATATCCCAACATCGCCTCGACATACACGGCTATCCCTTCGTCAACCCATATTGATTCTTCAGGGTCAAAAGCCCATTGCACCAGATGTGTGAACTCATGCGCCGCAATGCTCTCTGCTCTATCTGGCGCCAAGTCCAATGATATGTAATCTATGTAGAGCATCTCGACTTCATTGCTGCGCAAATTAGCCCTTCGAGGCAGTTGGACATTTTGATATTGATTGATAGGACTGAAATAGCCCATTACCCGCGTACCATCTGCTTGAACATTGTCAATAATATCCAATAACAGCAAGTAAATTCGTGGGTCACCATCAATACTATCCGGTGGAGGGCCAAATTGTTCTGTGATGGTATCGTATATTCCATCGAATGAGGCTAACAATGATGCGATTTTGTCGGGAGCCGCTTGCCTGCCGTTCTCTACAAAAATGTATGCTTTGTCGCTGACCCCGCGACACGAGGCCTGGAGTAAATATTGGGTTCCGTTGCGCATATTGAAGGCATAGAACTTGCGCTCATCGCCCATCTTATATACTGGAGGTACATCAGCAAGCAACGGCGCACGCATTACTCCCGTGTTATGTCCTAACGTTTGCGCCAGAAAGCGCGCTTCTTCATGAAAATATGGCGTTCCATCGACCCAGGCATCAGCGTATACTTGATTTCCAATGTTCACTACAAGCAGAATGAGCCATGTAAGGACTACAAATGTAATTAAGCGTTCCCATCCCTTCACAGCTTAAATACCTCCTTTGTGCTTCGCCAGAAACCCGTTTTCTTCGAGAAAACAGATTTCTTGACTTATTTTTTACATATAGTAGGTGAGGCATGTTTCAGAAAATAGGTTACATTTCGGAGTGATGAGTGATGAGTAATGAGTGAATCTTTAATCACTTATCACTTATCACTCATCACTTATCACGTAAGCCAACTATGAGCAAATTTGAAACATGCCGTAAGTGGTATCAAATTTCACACGGGCTTGTTATGCCCGGGCTTATTGTTGACCTCTTCCGGAGCGCTGTTGCCTCTGTCCAGGAGGCTGTTGTCTCTGCCCCGTGAAGCCTCCGAAGAAACCGCCTGCGCCATCGCTGTTGACAACACCTGAGATAGTCAGGGTCGCTTCCTGATTCAGAGTTAAAAGCTCAATCAGTTCCTGTTCCAGTGTTTCTACCTTCGCCTTATGCTCTTTCCGTTTGGTTTTGACTTCCGTTAGTTTGGCTTGAATTTGCGCATCGTCTTTTGCTTCGACGGCTTTTTGCAATGCGTCAATCAGGGTTCGCATTTCGCGGTTTTGCGTCATGCGCGTTTGCAAGATGCCTTCAATCTTCGGTTTCAAGACGGCAGTTTCCTCATTGGAGAGGTTCAATTGTTTCATAATCTGTTCTACTCTCTGATTCATCATCGCTTCAGGGTCCATTTGACGGCGCTGCTGGCCCTGACCAGGGACTTGCTGTCCTCCGCCTCTTTGCTGTGCCGAGATGATATACGAAGTCGTCAATACCAAACCGACAACAAGCGCAAATGCTAGGAAGCTGAACTTTCGCATTATTTTTCACCTCCTTTTCTCTCGTTAAAAAATGTAAATCCTTATCCGGTAAGAGATTGCAGACCCAAAATCCGAGGTTAACTCCGGTTTTGAAATGATTTCAACCTATTTTGGGAGTGATTCTACATCGTAATATAAGACGATGTTTTTTCATTTGCATTCCATCACCCTTGAGAAATCAAAAACTCTGCCACCTTCACCATCTCCTCCTGACTTAATTCTTCACCAATCAGAACGAAACGCAGGTTACTCACTTCCCACCGTAATATTTTGATATGGCCCTGGTCAATGATGGATATAATGGTATTTTTCACAACGACGGTTGTTGGCTTGACGCCTCCGAATCTATCTCCTCGCTCCGGCCGGGGCGGTTTTTCTTCGCTTTCATTACTTACCTTGGATGCAAAAAGTGAAAATGCCGTCAATCCATCGGTATATCTGAAGTGAATAGATGGATTACCGCGGAAGGCTACCATAGAAGTGCTCTGCAACTGAAACCCCACAGGGAGATAAGAAGAAGGTTGAGGTAATCTGGCTCCGAGCTGTTTTTCCGCCTCTGCAATGCTGATTTCCTCACTCTGATAGGGCCTACGCCTATCAGGGCCGCGACCTTGCTCTTTTTCTGAATACTGTTTCAGTTGTCGGGCAACCGACGCGCTATCATAATCAATTGTTGTATAAACTGAGAGCGCTTTGAGTTTCCCGGTAATATCATAGTGTTCCATGCGCAGGATAATATAATGTTGAGCATCAAGCCAAACTTTCTTTCGCGGACGAGCAGCCACTTTGGGGTTAATCATGAGCAGATATGTATTTTGACCTGCTATCGGTTCACTGAACGCGACATCAACTGTATAGTTGCGCAATAGAAGTTGGGTATCAGTGCTCCAGATTTCTTCGGGATTGCGCATTTCACGCGGCGGTGGCGGCATTCTCCGCATCCGATCTCGTTCTGTTTGCTTCGTCCCTCGCAAATCATCAATATTTCGATTATCTGGTTTATCATCTTTATCCCGTCCGCGTTCAGGCCCCATTCTATCTACCGGTGTCAGCAATTCCATTATATGTGTGGAAGGCGCTTGATGAATTATACGCTCTTCAGACACGATACTTCCGAAAGGAAGCCAACGAATAACCATCCGTTTGCCAACGTAATCGACTGTGGATTCTGCCTTCACTGCTTTGCTAAATATCTCTTCTGCAGTCGGAAGTTTGGATGAAGCATCTGCTTTTGCGTTGCTAACTATTGACAATACGAAAATAATTATCATAGGGAAGCGCCAGGTAATCATTCCGACCTGTCTGCAGTGTTTGCACAGGCAGGCGCAGAAAACCCGGAATTTTAATCCCATTAAATTTTTGATAAAATGTCTTAGATTCATATCTCATCCTCTCCCAAATAAACACTTAAATAAAAATCTAATTCTGAACTATCGGTAGATTGCTGATTTTCAGTCGCAGTATCTGCGTTTTGCTGTTCACCATTGAGTACAAAGTCAGGCGTGAGCATTTTCTGAGAATAATACTGCGTGTGTGCTGTCAAGTATACATCCATTTGAGTATACTCTGGACTGATTTCCGACAGTTTATGCAGGAATACCCGAATAAATATGGTACAAACAACCAATACTATCCCAATGGCGGCAATCACCGGTTTAGTGATAGGATAAATCTGCCCCCATGTCCATCTCCGTTCTGCGGCTAAAGAACGTCGTGAGCCTGAAGAAATACCCTCTAATTTTGTGTTAATCGCAAACCATAAATCTTCAGGAGCTGTTTGGCGTAGGGAAGCAATACTATCGCTTGTTTCGCGAAGTTCCTGCAAAAGCAAGGAACATTCTTCGCAGACTACCAGATGCTTTTCCAACCGACGCCTCTGGCATGGTGATAATTCATCATCTAAATATGCAGATAATTGTTTTTGAATTTGATTGTGTATCATTTTCATTTTTCTCACCCCAAGTTGATTTTGGAGCATTAGAAACCAAGTTTCTCGGAGAAACTTGGTTTCTGAATTATAGCTTTTTGAGTCTACGCCTAAGTTCCATACGAGCTTCATGCAAACGCGACTTAACCCGTCCAACAGAACATTTTAAAACAGTTGCAAGTTCTTCATAAGAAAGCCCTTCTATTTCTCTCAAAACAATGATTGTTCGATGAGTATCCTTCAATGTTGCAAGCGCCTGTTGTACTTGATTCAGCCTCTCTTTTTTTAATAACTCCTCCTCTGGAGTATTTACCGATGGACGCATTCGCTCATATTGTTCTTTAAGTTCAGTAGAGTCCAAATCACGGTTTTGTTGCTTACGGCGCTCATTGAGACACATATTTACAACGATTCGATATAACCAGGTCGAAAAACTAGATTTAAACTGAAATTGGCTTATCTTTTCAAAAACATGGAGAAACACTTCTTGCGTCATATCTTCAGCATTCTCTACATTTGAAAGCATCCCATACGCGACGTTATATACCATATCTTTATACTTCAAAAAGATATGCTCGTAAGCTGTTCTATCACCTTGCTGACATCGTTGAATTAATATGCGCTCTTCGTTATTCATACTTAGTTATCCATAATATTGTTTATATCAACCGCCAAGTAATAATGCTCATGAAAAATAACGTAGCCCGGAAACGTTACCTTCCCAGGGTAAAAGGCAGGGGCGTTTCGATTCAACTACCACATCTAACGATGCCCTCTGCCCATACCAAAACCGTACCAGTCACCGCGTCCCCGATAGCCTGCTGGGAAAAACCGAGTTCGCTGCTCTTTTGTTAATACCTTTGCGACATCAAGGCGATGGCGAATTTGCTTCTCTTGTAGTTGGTTTTGTAAAGCAGAGATTTCCTTCGATTTTGCCACAATAGCTTCTTCATCTAATTCATCAGCAAGCCACAATTGTCGTAGTTCCAATTCTTTTATCTGCATTTCGTTGCGCAAGGAAAGCGTCTCTTTAGCGAAATCAACTCGTAGCGATTGCAACTTTTCCTGTTGTTCTTTGGTTAAATTGAGTTCTGCTGGCGTTTGATTTGTCATTCTCAGTCCGTAAAAGCCAGGTCCAAAATCTCCGCCTCGGCGTCCTTGGCCGCGTGAAAAAGCAATTGATACTGTACCGACGATAAGCAAAGCCGCCAGTGCGATGCTGAAAACTTTCTTTCTCATTTTTCTCACCCTTCATTAAAATTTGTTCTATTTCATAAGACTTAGACACATCTTATGAAAAAATGTTCGGATTTTTTATTCTATCGGGCGTATTTTTATTTGACATAAATCCGCAAATATGCTAAAATTTAATTCAAGTTAGGCAGCATACGTTGGCTGTGAATTTAATTTTTGCTGTTGCTTTTGCAATTGTTATGTCATGAAATTCCGTGAGAAAGGAGGAACGGAAGAGGAGTTCCGTGCATAAAATTTATGAAATACCTATTACTTCTTCCTCTTATTTCTTATGATGGAACTTTTCTTCCAACTTTTTCTTTAAGAAAGAAAAAGTTGACACAAAGAAATAATTGGAGGAGAAAAGTTTGGTTACTTACGTTATTATGCGCGCTTTTTCTTGGGTCATCAATCTGTTTTGCCATTGAAGAGTTCATATTCTATTACGATTTTAATGCCGAAACAACAGGGAAACCGCCCAAAGAACCGTGGAAGCCTACAGCAGCGGGAAAGGTCGAAGTAGAGAATTTTCCCAGCGCAGACAACAAAAGCGTCAAAATAACTGATACTGGTGGCGGGGGCGGTATGACGTTGATTCTGGATAAACCTATCGTGGACAAGACTGTTTCTTTAGAATACAACTTCCTTAGAAAGGAAAGTTCAGGTGGTAATCTGGAGATATTTTATATCCTGAATCAAAAGTGCGCGGATGATTGGGCTGGTGTTTGCATCGCAATGACAACGGGGGAAAACGGTGTCATTCAGTACAATGATGGAGGCGCCTGGGTGGACAAAGAGAAAATTGTAAATAATACCTGGCATACTGTCAAAAATGTGATGTACCTCGGACAAAAGAAATATGACTTCTATTATGACGAGAAACAGATGGTGAAAAATGCCTCATTCAGAAATTATGGAGGCATTGAAGGCATAGATAAATTCAATGTTGCCAATGTGGGTAACGGTGGTTCGACCTTCGTAATGTACTTTGACGAGATAATGTTGTATGAAGGCACAGAAAGGCCGTCTGCCATCGAACCTACGGGCAAATTAACAATAACATGGAGTCGGATTAAATCATATTAAACGGCATGTTTCAAATTTGCTCAAAAATTAGTTGACTGTACGTGAAACGTGAAACGTGAAGAGTGAAGATTAATCACGCATCACGTTTCACGCATCACGTATCATGTATCAAATGTCAACTATTTTCTGAAACATGCCAAATTCTGCATCAATCGGTTGACTTTTTCGTGGTCACGTTTTCCTTTTATACTTTCGACTCCGGAACACAAATCTATGCCATAAGGTCTGACCATTTGGATAGCTTCTCTGACGTTATCTGGATTAATTCCACCGGCCAGAAACACAGGGGTTTTAAATCCTTTTACTAATTCCCTCGCTATATTCCAATCACTGGTCTTCCCTGTCCCACCGAATCGCAGTTTATCGCCGGATACGTCTACTGTATCCAGCAATAGCACATCTGCTCCGGCTGAAACAAAACTATCCATCTGATTTTTTATATCGTTGACATGAACCCGCGCTTGCCCTCTGATGGGCAGACAGATGGATTTCCAAACCTGACATGGTGATTGCTTCGTTCCTCGCAACTTTTTCAATTTGGCTACGAATTCTGGCGATTCATGTCCCAAAAGCTGAACCGCAAACGGTTTTATCATGTCAACTGCTGATTCGATAAATTCTATGGGCATATCTATAAACAGAACGACTGATAGAATAGGCGTCGCCCTGACGATAGCCGCCGCTTTTTCTACGGTGACAGCCCGCTCTGAGTGTGGGATTTCGACGGCGATGCCCGAATAATCTGCTCCGGCTTCAGCAATCATGAGAGCGTCCTCTACAGAAGTTGTACCACAGATTTTTACTTTGTATATATTCATTTTATCACACACGCTCTAAATAATAGCCGTTGATTATCAGACTACGCTGATTTCGTGACCTCAAATAAGGAGAAAGGAAGAAAAGGAATAAAAAAGGAATCGCGGGTTTAAATTTCCTTCCTTTTCTTCCCTTCCATCCTTTCCCCGCGTCTACAACGAAAAAGATAATTTCTTTTCCGACTTTAGAAATAAGCGAACTGAATGGTCTAATCCTCATGAACTGTCGTTTGTCGGTCGGCGGATGAATAACTAATCAACATCATCACTGGCGCCCAACCGGTATTAACCGCATTGTGTTTCACATTCCGCGGGATTCTTATCATCATGCCTGCTTTCAACGGATATACTTCGTCACTTAGCCGATGGTCACATTCTCCCGATATGACATACAATAACTCTTCACAATTTGGATGCGAGTGCATATCATTCACTTGTCCCGGATTGATATAGACAACACCGAGAGTTTGTTCAGCAGCTTTATCGATTTTTTCATTACACAGCCATTTGATGGCACCCCAAGGAAATTTCTGTGTTTCAATTTCGTTGACATCTGTTATAGTTGCTTTATTCATTTACTTCCTCCTTATTTCCCATCCTGGAAAGGTAATGCCCAAAAGTCGGGCATCACACCCGTACCGTGGCGGTGATACGCCCATCCATATTCCCAAGCTGTCCGAGCCTGCTCAGTGGCCAGGAAGGGTACGAAAGGAAAGGCACCCAGGTCTGGAGGTTGGTCCTTTGGACGAGGTCGTCCCCAAAAGTCCATAGCTGGTGCATACTGTGATGAACCACTTCTTATCGCTGGACTTCCTTTCCGCAACCAGAATACACCTTTTCCGGCGTCCACAAACAGCGGGTCGCCGGTGATGCCATGCGGCCCCTGATGTTCCGATTCAGGTACGCATAGATTATAGTCCACCAACACATTTTGGGTATCATCGTTGAACGAGAATACTTCGCTGTCCCCCACCAATATGTTATTCATCACAACCTCGCCGTTGCCGTTCCAAATGGTAACCCCCTGGTTATCAACAACGGTGTTGTTGACTATGACATTTTTACCTCCGCCGTCAGGGCAGGCGACAATAATGCCCCACCGGCGAACTTGCCCATAGACAAGATTGTTGGCGATAACCGAGTTCTTGATGGACGAATACAGGTGCAGCCCATAACTTGCGTTGTGACGGACGATATTACTGCGAATAGTCAGCCCATCGCCTGATGCATAGACCCCATGGTCGAATTGGATGTGACTCCCATTGAATTCGATGAGGTTGTTCTCGATAATCCCACCTTTCTTGTTGTGCATGCCGATGCCCATTGCTTTGTTGTTATGGATCCAGCAATTTCGCACGGTGTTATAGTCGCCGTTCATCTTAATACCATCATAGCGGCCACCCATCACTTCAAAGCCATCGATGACGACCCAATCACATCCATCGCCGTTGCTGATGACGTGATAGGGCGCGCCGATAATCACTGCCTTCCATTTGGCTTCTGACTTGATGACTGTCGGATTCTCTTCGGTACCCGCGTATTGTTTGACAATCTGAATTGGACCGCGGTAGATTCCCGGCCTGACAATGATAGCATGCCCGCCACCCACTTTCGACAAGGCATATTCAACCGAGGGCCACGGTTTTTCCTCTGCCCCATCGCCGTCTGTTTTGCCGTCGGTAGCGACATAGTAGGCTTCGGCATTAATGGATGTTGTAAACGCTGCAATAAATAAACTTGTCCATACCCATTGGTACATGCTCATACCTCCTGGTATTGAGACCGTGGCTGGTTGCTGGTGATTGGTTACTGGTGAGTGGGTGAGTAGGTAGGTGAGTGAGTTACTCACCAATCACCAATCACCAATTTACCAATCACCAATCACAAGTAAAATTACCAAACAGTTGTCTCAAATAAAGTTTAAAATTTGCTTAGGTAGTATATCATAAAATTCAATTTTTGTCTTGTAATTTTTCCACACTTTTCTTTTCTTTTTAGGAAAAGAGAAAAAGAAAAGAAAAGCGTGACCAAAAGAAAAGAAAAACATTCCTCTTATTTCTTTTGGCCACAATTTTCTTTAAAAGCCCATGCAACGGTCTCGTTACGAAATCAGATTTAAACAAAAATTATTATTGACATGAGGATGAAGAATTGATAATATTAAAAACTACTGTTTTGTCACACCCAAATTGATAAGTATGTAGTGGCGAATTTATTCGCTTTCTGCAGCTTGAAAAACGACTGAAGTCGTTACTACAATTCAAGTGTAACAAAGCACTACCTAACCACTCAACTTAGGAGGAAAACGTGGGGAATATTGTTTGTAAATTTGGCGGTACTTCCGTTGCTGATGATACGCAAATTCGTAAAGTTGAAAAGATTATCCGTTCGGACTCCCGCAGACGGTTCATCATCCCATCTGCTCCGGGCAAAAGATTTGAAAATGATACAAAAATAACTGACCTTCTCTATTCTTGCCATGACAAAGCAAACAGTGGCGGGGACATCTTAGAGCCATTTAATATTATAAGACAACGGTACACGGATATATCGACATCATTGTGCCCTAAACTAAATATCGCTCAGTTGTTGGATGAGTTAAAGCACCGCATCGAAAATGGCGCATCCAGAGATTATATTGCTTCAAGGGGAGAATATTTGTGTGGTAAAGTCATCGCTGCTTTGATGGATGCCAAATTTATTGACCCGGCGGACGGTATTCTATTTTCGGATAATGGGCAGTTGGATAGGCAAAGCTATGAAAGACTAAGTGAGTTACTCGAGGGAGATGGATTGTTTGTCGTCCCCGGATTTTATGGCGCAACCCGAGATGGCGAGATAAAAACCTTCACCAGAGGTGGTTCAGATGTAACTGGCGCCATCGTCGCACGCGCCGTAAACGCAGACATCTATGAAAACTGGACGGATGTCCCCGGCGTTCTGATGGCAGACCCCAAAATTATTTGTAACCCAAAGCCAGTGAAAGAGATTACCTACAGGGAACTGAGAGAATTATCTTACATGGGCGCTAAAGTGCTTCACGAAGAGGCTGTATTTCCCGCGCGAGAACTAAACATTCCCATCAAAGTCCTCAATACCAATGAGCCTGACGACTCAGGCACAATAATCCGACACGAACGGGATTATTCAAATACCCCTGTTGCTGGTATCGCTGGAAGAGACAAATTCAGTCTAATTAACATTGAGAAAGCTTTGATGAACTGGGAAGTTGGTTTTGGCAGGAGGGTTCTGGAGATTATAGAATCTTATGGCATCAGTTACGAGCACTCCCCTACCGGAATAGATTCTATGTCGGTCATCATAAGAGATGAGGAATTAAGCGCAGCAGGCGAAGCGATTAAAGAAGAGATTCGGCGCAAATTAGCGCCGGACAGAATCGAAATTTCCAGCGGCCTGGCTTTAATCGCCATCGTCGGCCATGGAATATCCCAACATCCTTCCATTACCGCACGTATATTCAACGCATTAGCCGAAGAGAATATAAAGATAGACGTAATTTGCCTGGGGGGTTCGGCAATAAATCTAATCGTGGGCGTAAGAGAAAAAGATTTTAAAAAAGCGATTAAAGCTATTTATGACTCATTGGTTGAATAGCTTCAAATCAGGAGGGATAACTATGCCAGCAAGGGATATCTATCATGAAACAGTTAAGAAAGCCCTGATTAAAGATGGATGGACAATTACCCATGACCCGTTAATATTGAGATGGGGTGCAACTGATGTTTATATTGATTTAGGGGCTGAACAACTCCTGGCTGCTGAAAAAGAGGGAAGAAAGATAGCCGTAGAAATCAAAAGTTTCTTAGGCAAATCCAATGTAGACGACCTTGAAAAGGCGCGTAGGGCAGTATGTTTTGTATCATGATATTCTTGCAAGGAGGGAACCAGATAGGATATTATATCTTGCCGTCCACGAAGAAACTTGCCAGGACATATTTGAGGAACCGATTGGCAAACTACTCCTTGATAACAATCGCTTGAAACTCATTGTTTTCGATAGAAAAGAGGAGGTGATTCTCAGGTGGATGCCATAGAAACTTATCGGCAGATTATTCAAAAAATATTTCATGAATACGCGAAGATTCCTTATGCTCACGGAGAGATTCAGAAATGTTTGACCGCGAAGCAGACCGTTATCTGTTGATGGCTTTTGGTTGGGATGGTGCAAAACGAGTCCACGGTTGTATCTTTCATATAGACATTATCAATGGAAAACTGTGGATTCAACGAGATGGCACCGAACACGGAATTGCTGACGATTTGGTCGCGCATGGGGTTCCAAAAGACCACATCGTTTTAGGTTTTCATGCTCCAGACTTGAGGCAATATACGGAATATGCTGCAGCATAATAAAATAAGAAACCCGTTTTCTTCGAGAAAACGGGTTTCTAAAAATTACAAGGAGAAACACAACCCATGTCTGATATCGGTATTGAATTCCCTGAACGAGGAATCGCTCGATTGTTCGAACTTCCTCCCGCGCCTGACCCAGGGCCGACGGAGATTTTGATTCGCACGCGTTATTCCGGCGTTACAAATGGCACCGAACGGCACGCCATGATGGGTGATTTCGGTTATGGTCATTATCCGGGACGCCACGGCTACCAGCATGTTGGTATAATCGAAGCCGCAGGTTCAGAGGTGAAAGGATTTGCGCAAGGAGATATCGTTTTTTTCGGCCGCTATGTAGGACACAGAAGCTGGCACATTCAAGATGTTGCATACGCCGACCAACACTCCTATAATTCTCATTTGTGCATTGTGTTGCCTAAAAGTGTGTCCCCAGAATTTTGCGCGTTGTTAGGTGTAGCGGGAGTAGCAACGCGCGCTGTCCGACGCTGCCGAGTTGGTCCTGCGCAACGTGTATGGGTCGCAGGCGCAGGCCCTATCGGCCAATTCGCCGCACAGGCGGCTCGAGCTTTTGGCGCACACGTTACTGTTACCGATGTGATTGACCGGCGATTGCAAATTGCCGAGAAGTTAATGGCGCACCGCGTTATCAATATGTCACAACCAGATAGTGTAGAATCGCTCAAAGCTGGCGCTCCCTATGACAGAATCATTGACACCTGCGGTGTGCTGTCCCTTTTTAAAGACATCCACGAGGCTAACTTACTGGCTTATCAAGGTGCTATCGCATCAATTGCTGTGCGCGGCGAAACCGTGTTTAATTGGAGCATGTTGCACGGAAGAGAAGCGTCTATCGAAGTGTCATGTCACTTTAGTCTCGATGACCTCCGCGTTGTGCTTCACTTTCTCCAGCAGCACATCATTCAGATTGAACCGTTGGTGTTGCATCGCGCCCCGATTGCAGAAGCGCCGCGTATCTATGAAATGCTACGCGATAACCGCGATAAGATGCTGGGAATAATCTTTGATTGGCGGTGAGGGATGTCACAAGAAGTTCGAATTATCTTCTTGATTTCGTTGTTCCGTTTCGCTATAATCTGGAAAGCAAATAAGTGTGGTGATGTCTTATGAAAACCTTAACACAAAATGAAGTAATCAAAAATATTCTCAAAATATTGGAAATGGTAAAAAGCGGCGAGGAAATCATCATAAAAGATGAAGAGAATCAAGAAGATGTGGCGGTTATAATTTCTTACGGAAACTATAAAAATAAACAAGAAAGACCGCTTGGTATCCTAAAAGGCAAAGCGACTTATAAGATAAAAGACGATTTTAAAATTACAGATGAGGAACTGTTAGCTCTATGAAATATCTTCTTGATACTCATACTCTCCTTTGGGTACTATTTGAGGATGAAAAGCTATCTGAAAAAGCAAGAGCAGCTATTAGAAATCCGGATAATGAAATATACGTGCTTCCCCAAAAAGGAGCAACCAACTTCAAAACGCAAGCGGCCTTGTTGAAAGAGGTCATCCCCCTCCTTCCCCTTTCCTGTTCTGTCGTCCTGCTTGGGGATAGGGAATTTCGTTCTACTTCCCTTATGAGTTTTTGCAAAAGGCGGGGA
>Ga0194113_10002090_pt1 | contig 27418 bp, 44 predicted proteins | sample TA2MahC200mmetaG_FD_146193 | JGI IMG/M metagenome (GOLD analysis project Ga0194113, IMG submission 146193) | Freshwater microbial communities from Lake Tanganyika, Tanzania - TA2015017 Mahale Deep Cast 200m | ecosystem: Environmental > Aquatic > Freshwater > Lake | place: Tanzania: Lake... | reverse complement strand
GGCTCGTCCAGGTAACCAGCCTGCATGAGAAGTTCCCTTACCGTGACGTTGTAAGCCCGGGCTAACTTCTTTAACATATCCGGACGCGGCGGCGGTTTGACTCCACTTTCCAACTGGGATAAATAGGCATTGGAGACGCCGCTCTCCTTCTCGACATCCCGCAAAGACATGTGCTGTCTCTTACGCAGGCTCTTCAAGAACTGGCCAAAACTGGAATCATCCATATACCACCTCTTTCGATGTGTTGGTAATAGTGTAGCACACTTGCTACATAAAAGCAAGCACTTTCTTGTGGGAGTGCCAGAAATCGCTTGACATCCCCAAAAACACTGTCCTATAATAGCACCATGCAAGCCGTCGAAACCACCCTGGAAGAACTCTTCAAGCATAACCCCGAAATATTGAAGGTATGCGAGAAATTCGGCTGGGGCAAGATTGAGATCGCGGTAAAGGACGGCAAACCGGTGATGGTCTCGGTGAAGAAGGACATCAAGCTAAGATAAAAGAATAGCTCGCCGAATCGAAGACGATAGGCGCTTTGGGCTTTATAGCCCGGAGCGCCTTTATTTTTTCTCGGGGGAGGCAACTATGACGGAAAACACGATGACGATAACAGTCAAAGTGAACAAGCTAGCGCTGCTGCGTGCTATCGCCAGGCGGAACATGTCCCAGAACATGCTGGCCATCAGAGTGGGCAGCACCAGCGGCTACATCTCCCAGATAATGTGCGGCACGAGGACTCCGTCGCCCAAGATGCGGGAGAAGCTCCTCAATGCCCTCGCCCCTTTGACCTTCGACGACATATTCATCATCGAGGAAAGCGACAATGGCTCTCACCTTGGATAAGCGTGAAGAGGGATTGAGAGAGCTTGCCAGCATGATAGCGGCTGACTTCAGGCGCCGAACGACTGGTGAGACTGCTCCATTAACTGCTTCGGGAGGCAATGGCAACAATCATGTCAGCGAGGCTGAAATAGTCATGCGCATGGAGCCGTCTGATTCCCGGACCGGAATGGTGTACACGGAGACCGTCGGCATAAAGAACTTCATCAGAAACAAGAAGCGACAGGGTAAGTAGACAGAAATCAACGCAAAGAATTTAGAAGGAGGAAAAGATGTCACCAATAAAAGGAATCTCGGATATCGCAAGGCTGCCCTGCCTGGGGAAGATAAGGCTGGGGACTAAGGAGGAGACGGATGACGGCACCTATCTCATTCCCGCCGACCACTTCATCTGCCCTGACGAGGTGAAGAGAGTCTTCGGCGAGAAGCCCAAAGAGCTTCGCATCATGTTTCCCACCGAAAACAGCGAGCAGTGGGCCGGCCAGTATTTCCGCCGCTACTCGCCAAAGGGAAGGCTAATCTGCCGCGGCGATGGCGAGACAGCCCTGGTCAGAGCCGATGCCGGCATTGAGCAATCGCCGGTCAGAGGTCGTCTCCCAGTGGAAATGAGAGAGATCGCCTGTAGTCCGCGCGCCTGTCCTCACTACCAGTGCGGTGATTGCCGCAAGGTGATGAACCTCCAGTTTCTTTTGCCCGACTGTCCTGGTTTCGGCGTCTATCAGGTCAATACCAGCTCTTATCACTCCATGCGTAATGTCAACGAGATGGTGAGTTTTGTCCGCAGCATCTGCGGCCGGGTCTCGATGATACCTTTGTCGCTCCACCTGGTTGAGCAAGATGTAGACCCGGAGGGATGGCCCGCTACCGCTTACGTGCTAAAGGTCGTCTCTCCCCACTCTCTCGCCCGGATGCAGAGACTCGCCCAGGGACCGCCGGCGGAAGCCCTGCTGCTGCCGCCGCCAGACAGCGAAGCGCCTGACGACCTTTTCCCTCTACCACCGGCAAGAAAGAACGAAAGCGTGCAGAAGCCTGCTATTTCCGACGAGCAGCTTCTGGATCTCTGGGTCATGACAAAGCACAAGATAAACCAACATGACATCCAAAACTACCAGGTTGCCAGCTGGTTTGATAAGAACTACCACATTGAGGTCGGACTGATGGATTTCGAGCCGCCCAGACCTCCAGCCAAACTGACCGCCGAGATGCTGTCCGCTTTCTGCCAGTCTGTAGACCGGCACATTGGCCGCTAACGAATATGCCCTAAAGGAAGAAGAATGCCAGACGAAAACGGCGCCAGAGCCGTTTTTTCGGAAACGATACCGGAGCTGATGACCGATCACCTTCGACATCTTCAGGAGGCAAGCGGCATCAGTACTGACGTCATCAGGGAGCGGGGATACCGGAGTCTGTTAGGGAAATCGGAGCTTGAAAAACTCAGCTTCACGCCTGCCCAGCAGCGGGCTCCCGGTATTCTCATCCCGCTCTGGTCCGTGGACGGTAAGGAGGCTGGGTTTCAGTTCCGGCCAGACCATCCACGGACGAACAGCCGGGGCAAGCCGGTCAAGTACGAGATTCCTACAGGTTCATCGATCCGGCTCGACTGCCCGCCGCGCTGCCAGAAGATGATAGGCAATCCCCAGGTCCCTTTATGGATAACGGAAGGCTCGAAGAAAGCCGACGCCCTGGCCTCCAGGGAAGCCTGCGCGATCTCGGTTACCGGCGTCTGGGGATTCAAGGGCAAAAACCAGTTCGGCGGCATTACGTTCCTGACCGACTGGGACTACGTTGCCCTGAAAGAGAGGATGGTTTACCTTGCCTTCGACTCTGACATCGTCACCAAGGAGCCGGTCAAAAAAGCGCTGGAACATATCGGCGAGCACCTCAGGCGTAAAGGAGCTAAAGTCCATATCATCCAGCTTCCCCAGCTGGAAGGACAGAGCAAGACGGGCATTGATGATTACCTTCTCCGTTATTCATTGCAGGATGCCGAGAGACTGGTCAGCGATTTTACGCTGGAAGATACCGAAGACAAGAACCGCTTTGTCTCCGGATTTGTTCTTTCTGATGGTACAGTAGGCGAGATGGTCGTCGGTGCTGACGACGAGCGGTCATTCATGATCGTGACCAACGGCTTGGTGCGGAAAGCCTACCAGTACGAGACACCGAAGGTTACCTACCTGCCGACCAACGATCTGCTGGTGGGTGAAGTGGTCCACTTCGCTGCGACCGCAGCGCCATACGACTCCCAAGCGTCACTATTCAGGGAGATCAAGAGGTTCATCCACCGCTACCTGGAACTGCCGGTGGACTTCGAGGAAATAACCTCACTCTATGTCCTTCTGACCTGGGTCTACGAGTTTGCCCCTTCCGTCCCCTATCTCCGGGTCATCGGCGACTGGGGCACCGGCAAGACGAGATTTCTGCAGGTGGCGGGAGCCATTTGCTTCCGCCCCATCTTCGCCTCGGGAGCAACCACCCCGGCGCCGATATTCCGTATCCTGGAGCAGTTCCGTGGGACGCTGGTACTCGATGAGGCCGACTTCAAGGATTCGGCCGCATGGGTCGAGATGGTCAAGCTCTTGAACAACGGCTACCGCCCCGGCATGCCGGTTTTAAGAGCAGACAAGGAGAACGGCAAGTGGTATCCCCGGAGCTACCAGGTGTTCGGTCCCAAGCTGATCTCCACCAGGTTTCATTTCAAGGATGAGGCATTGGAGAGCCGCTGCCTGACTTCGGAAATGCTACCGCTCACCAGGGATGACATCCCCAGGGTATTACCGCCGGCTTTCGACAAGGAAGTAAACGAGCTGCGCTCCAAGCTGCTTACCTTCAGGCTGGCCAACCTGACCAGGCTCAAGGGTAAAACCTTCGGCAACGAGCTCCTGGAGCCGAATCTTCAGCCCCGTCTCCAGGAGATACTCATCCCGCTAAAGGCGATGCTCAACGGCGATGGGGCTATGGTTGAAGCCCTGGCAGGGTTTGTCCACCGGCTACAGGAGAATCTCTACTACAGACGTAAAGAAAGCCTCGAAGGTAAGGTGTTGATGGCGCTGCTGGAGCTTCATGATGAGGAGATGGAGTTGAGTGCCAAGAACATCGCCGACCGGATCGCCCAGTCGGATGAAGACAGTGATGTCACCAGCCGCAAGGTGGGTTGGATAGTCAAGAAGCTGGGACTGGTCAAAGAACGGGTAGGCAAAAACCGTCAGCGGCTAATCCGGTGGGACCAGGAGAGGGTTCAAAGATTGTCGCGAACGTACGGACTTCCCATGCCGCTGGAAAGAACGTCCGAAACGTCCGCATTGTCCGCCACAGCTATGGAAATGGCGGACGATGTGGGTCCGGGCGGAAAAGATTGTCCGTCGGAATGTCCGCCTGATTCTGAAGCTAGCCCTACGTATGAGGCGGACGAAACGGACAATGCGGACAATCTTTGCGAGGACACGGGAACAGAACTCGGAATAAGACCGGCAGCAGGAGAGGAAACTGACCCGCTGGAGGATTTCTTTCATATGAGACGAGACGAGGTGGTTGCAGTCTGGGAAGAGGCAGGCAAGCCGGTTATTCATCTCGGTCCTGGCGAGAACTGTTTCGGACTGGATAAACTGCTCAGCCACCGCGACATCAACGAGCGGCACCTGGAGGCTGTCAGGAAATGGCTGGAGGAGAGGCAGCGATGAAAGAAGTTCAGAAACGAACGCTCTACGAATGCGCTAATGCAAAAGTAAAAGGCGAGATCATCTACTGCACCAAAGGCTACCCGTTGGATCCCAAGCCGGGCAATTCGGGCAGCGGGCACGTGGACATCAGCCGGCTGTCCCGAGGAAAGCGGCTGGCTTTCAAGTGCTGCCAGGACTGCCCGGACTTCGACTGCATGGGACCGCCGGTACCGCCGGAGGAGAGGGGCTGGCTCAAAAAGGAGGCAAAATGACCGAGTGGCTGGCAAAACTCTACGAAAAGATATGGCGAAAGGTCGGTGGTAGACCATGGACTGAAATCGTTCGCGACGAGCAGAGGCAGTCGCCGCTGGTTTTCCTGCTCATCTTCCTGGGACTAGGAATAATGGCGGCCAGACTGAGCGGGAAGTACTGGTGGCAAATACTGCTCGGCTTCCTGCTGGGGATACTCGCCGGGCATTTCTGGTGGTGATATGGATGAGGATTTCGTAAGACAACTGCGGGAACAGGAGCGGATTCTGGGCGAAATTCGTTCCAATGCGCATCGCTGGATGGACGAGCTTCTCCGCCAGGCGTTTAACCCGGAGAGCTTTCTGCGTCTCCTTGCCGGTATGGGCATGGACACTTCCCACATTCCAAACCTGCCCGGAAAGCAAGAAGACTTCAACTGCTACCAGGTCCTGGGACTGGAGAAGACAGCGACGGATGACGAGGTCAAGAGACGGTACCGCGAGCTTCTGATGAAACTGCATCCCGATACCGCCGGGGTCAAGGGTACCGACTTCCTGCTCCAGATGGTGATAGCGGCCTATCAGCAAATAGCAAAAGAAAGGAGGTGGAGCTAATGGAACTGCTTGAACGGACACCCGGTCAGCTGCTATTCACGGCTCTTACCGCATGGGACGCCTACTATGATGAAGTGCCAACCGTTGACGAAGAGCGTTTCTGGCAAGTGGTGGCATCCACTCTGAACCCTAGAGAGGCTCTGGTACTTGAACTGAGGTTTGGACGCCGGCTTGGGTACAGCCTCACTCTCAGAGCGGTTGGTTCGGTTTTGAAGCATGAGGGTGACGGAAGCATAGGGTTAACCAGAGAAAGGGCCAGACAGATCGAATCAAAGGCATTAAGGACGCTGAGACGCCCGACCTGGTTTGCGCTGTTGCTGGAAACGACCTCGGCAGACACCCGAGATAAATTACAAAGACTAAAGGAGGGCACTCATGAAAGAAGGTGACCTGGAACTACTAATAGAGATTGCCCGATTTGAAGACTCCCACGACATGGAGAAGGAGTTCAAAATAGGCTGGTCCTGGCGGCACGTGCGGGTCTGGCCGGGGACGCTGAGCCGCCTGTTCAAGGACGGCTACCTTGAGAACGTCTTCCGCTCTAACTCCTATACCGGCTACCGTCTCAGCGAGCTGGGGAGAGCAGCGCTCAGCAGCAGCCAGCAAGCAGACACGGCAGAATGTGAAGCTCCCCAGCATCTGGAAGTTGCCAAAGATATCTTCAGCGACATCATCGGCCACGATGATGTGAAAGAGCTTCTGACAGCGTGTCTGGTTGCGGAGAAGCCGGTGCACGTACTGCTGGCGGGACCGCCCGCCCTGGCTAAAAGTTTGTTTCTCTGGGACATAGAAAGGGCGGCCGGGGAGAAAGCTATCTGGCTGGTCGGCTCAGCTACCTCGAAAGCCGGACTGTGGGATGTAGTCGCGGAAAAGCAACCGCAGGTTCTGCTTATCGATGAGCTGGACAAGATGAATGCCGCCGATACCGCGGCCCTGCTCTCCATGATGGAGGGTGGTCGACTGGTCCGCGCCAAGCGAGGCAGAGAGCTAAATCTGTCCAACCAGCTACGAGTGGTGGCTGCATCCAATCGTTTGAATGTGCTCTCACCCGAACTCCGGTCGCGGTTTGCCATCAAGAAGCTAACGGCTTACAACCGGAGCGACTACCTGACCGTGGTCAAAGGAGTGCTGGTTAGCCGTGAGAATCTCAACCAGGAGCTGGCCGGCGAGGTAGCCTGTCGCCTCGATGGTCTCAGCCAGGACGTGAGGGACGCCATCAGGGTGGCCAGGTTGGCGCCGCAGCTGGGCATAGACAGGGCAATCAAATTACTTATAGGAGGTTGATATGGGTATCAGGTACATCTGTGATTCATGCGGGAAGGAATTCGATGTAAAGGGAGGTGCCGGCCCGGACGGTTATCCACCTTACGGGATGCCGCTGGAAAAGTGGGTGATTATCTCTTATACGGCCCCCAAAGCTAAAGAGGAAGCGAAACCGGGTCAGGCATGGGGCCTACGGCCGGTGTACCCGCAACACCGGACAGAGGGCTATCTGGTCTGTTCGCAAGCCTGCGCCGAGAAGAAACTTGCCGAAATCGGGCTGTCCCTGCAGGCGGCTTTTGAACAGGTCGCAAAGTCCGCAGACTCCGCAGGGGGTGACCGGTGACCGGAGAATTTAGCTACGGATTTGAGGCTTTGAGCGTGGTTGAAAACCACCCATTTAGCTTCAGCGGTTCAACCACAGGCTGACAATCGCAGCCTTGACGGACAAACCACGGAATAACCAATCAGCTTTAATGGTCGAAAGGAGGGAAAATGGACAGGAAAATGGATGAGCAATTCATACAGCAGGTAAAGGAACTAACAGAACAAGGGCTATCGCAACGGGAGATGGCCGAGCAACTGGGAGTGCCCCGGAGCAGGGTGCAGGCGGCGCTGAAAATATTGAATCCGCCTGACGAAAGCAAAGCCCTGGTGCCGGCGGAAAAGATGCGGGAGATCATTCGCGAGGAGTTGAAGCGGTCCCGTGACGAAGACAAAGAGGCCGACGGGCGTTTCCCGATGATACGCAAGATGGGCGGCGGTATGGAGATGATCGCTCCGGAAGCGGTGCTCAAGGAGTACATGGGCGGCACGCCCGAGGGAGAAATGGAGCTACGGGCGATCATGAAGTTCCGGGCGGCCATGCTCATGGTCATGGACCTGGTCAATATCCAGAAGGGCTCCGCTGAAGCGGACGCCAAACGCATGATGCCCATCCTGAGCCTGATGAAGGAGACCAGGGAGGCGCAGGACGCCGCGGCGCAAAGAGCCAAGGCCTCCAACGAAGAAATCGCCGAAAAGGCGGCCTACGATACGGCTGCCCAGCTGTCCCAAGTAATCTCCCAGAACAATGCCAGGATAACCGACTCGATAAACCAGATCCGCCAGGCGATGGGCGGCAAGGAAGATAATCCCCTCGCCCAGATACTGAGCTCGATGCAGTCCATGCAGCAGATGATGCAGATGTTCGGGGTAAACATGCCGGGTATGACCGGTCAGGCACCCGGCGGAGCTCCCGCCCAGCCGTGGCAGCCGCCGCCGATCACCCGCCGAAAACGTAATGAAACAGAAGGAGGAGAATAAAATGTTCGACCAGATGCAAAACATGATGGGAAGCCCCCAGGCCCGTGAGGCAATGTTCCGGATGATCGCCCAGCAGGTGGCCAAGGCCCCGCCGGAAAGGCGGGAAGCCCTGTCCCGCGTCACGGTCACACTGGAAAGGACGCCGAGGGGCGCCCGCCTGGAAGTCGGTCATTCAGACGACCCTGAAGTCGAGAACATTATCAGGGGCGCCGTTGAAAGCTGGACCGACATGCTGGCAGGGGGCTTCCAGTCGATGGGATTCAAGGTGGAGATAGTCGAATAATGTACCAGCCTGTTGAACCGGCAAACACGGGTCCACCAAGGCCAATGCAAGCAGGCGATATCCTGTATTTCGCGCGGGTGACACTGTTTATCACTCTTCTGTTCATGGGATATGAGCTAAGCCGTCCGCTGTCCACTCGCGAGACGCAGCACAACCTGTTGCTGCCTGCTACGGCTGGAAGCAACTCACCAGGTCAGGACTGGACCGCTTTGCCGCCCTGGCAGAGAAAGGCTTCCGAGAAGGCGGTAGAAAAGTATGCCGCCACCCAGGAAAAGAAGTGGCAGAGATGGAATGAGTCCATGTTCGAGAGGTCGACCTGATGCCGATAAAGGTAGAGCGTATACTGTTTAAGGTGGGGGAGGGTAGCCTGGCGGTTACCCTCCCCAAGGCATGGGTAGTCTACAACCGCCTCAAAGCCGGCGACGTCGTCGAGCTTATTGTCGACGGCGGCGTGCTCATCCGTGTGAAGGAAGAGCCTGAAACGAGAGACGAAGCAGAAAGTTAGCACGGGCGTATATACGCACGTAATATCTTGACGGCGGGTTGAGACTGGTATACGCTTGAACCGTAAGCCCTGAGAGCTGAAAAGGTGAAAACTGCTCTCAGGGCTTTTTTCATCGGCGGCTCTCGGGCTTGCAGGAAAAGGGGTTAGCAATCTGGACCGGGAAGGTTCAAAGCTAACCCCTTTCCCTTTTCGGCCAGGTTGCTGACCTCCTTAAGAGACCCGGCCGCGACCGGGTAGAAGAAACGAGGAGGTGCCCAGATGGGTAAATACGCAAGCTGGAACGAGTTCGAGAAAAACGTCCCCATCGCCTACGCCGAGAAAGCCACCCCGGAAGCCTTCCGCACCGGCATGAACGGCATCGCGCCGACCGGAATGAAGGTCAAGCAGGGACGCGTCGACCATTACCGCGACGGTGTGGACGGCAAGGGTGAGGTCGTGGTCGCCGGCTATAAGCGCGCCATGTTCGAGTAGACCTGCCAGCCTGGTGCCTCTCCTGATTTGAGCATATCAGCCTACCGCTGTCGCGGCAGCGGTAGCCACCTGAAGGGAGCGGTATCGGGCCAGAAGTTTCCGATAAGTGATTAAGGAGGAAAGCAAATGTTCACAGCACAGCAAGTAACCGGTCCCATCGCCCCGGGTCAGGTGAACCCCATGCAGGTCAGCGGTCCGGGCGCCTATTACCCCACCCAGACCACCGACCCCTATTCGGGGATGTTCACCAGCATGATGCCCATGATCATGATGGTGCTCATGTTCTCCCTGATAGCGCCGATGCTCAAGGGCGTAACCTCGTCCACAAAGGACTAAGGTAAAAAGTAACTCTCTAAGGAGGAAAGACGATGTATAACGTTCAGCAATTCCCCGGCCAGCAGCTCCGGCCCCAGCAGTACCAGTACGGTACGGTCTCTGGCTACTACCCTCAGCAGACAACCGATCCCTTCAGCGGCATGTTCTCGGCAATGATGCCGATGATCATGATGGTCTTGATGCTGAGTCTTATTTCTCCCATGCTGAAGGGCGTCACCGGCTCCAGCAAGTCCTAGCCGGAGGTTTTCACACTTAAATAAGGAGGTTCAGTAATGACTGAGAAGATTGCGCCACAGCAATATCCCGGCTATCCGGGAACGCGGCCTCCCAAGGGGTGGGTGCCCCCGCTGGGACAGGCGCTGACCCTGCTCGGTGTCTTCGACAACGAGTCGGGCTACTGGCTCGGGCTGCCGCTCCAGGTGCTGCGAGAAGCGCTCCTGAGCGCCGAAGCCTTGCACACCGAGGACCGCATCGATGAGCGGGACAAGATTGAGGTAACCGTGCCTGACGCTTCAGCCCAGGACACAGTCAAGACGACCGAGCTTGAAGTGCCGTCCGGTGAAGTCTGGTACATCAACCGCTTCAACCTGGTCACCGAGGCCGAGGTGTCGGGCAACGTCCGCATCTCGAAGTTCCCCAAGACGGATACCATCGACAAGAAGTACCTGGGGACGGACCTGGCCGCCAGCCAGAACACCAACTACGATCTGGCAGCCGCCGGGCAGCTCGGCGCCGACCTGAGACTGGTCGGAGGTGACAAGATCACCGTGGTGGGCACGGTAACCGCAGCGGGAGGTACCACCGCAGCCCGGAAGGTAACCCTGAATCTGTATGGCCGGAAAGCAAGACGACTGGTCTAAGCATAGGGAGGTGTTCAAATGCCCTATGCGATGGTGCCGTCAGGATACCGGGCTGTCCCCATAGGTCAGGCCGCCAACATAGAGGAACTGGGCGCCTTCGCTCCGCTTGAGGAAAGTTCGGCCGAAGGTGCCCTCTTCTTAATGCGCCTCAACTTCCAGGAGACGCCTTCCCCAGAGTCTCTGGCTCGACTGGAGCAGGCTTTCCGGGAAGAGGGTGTCGAGTCCTGGCCGGGCTATGGGTTCTTCGTCTACGCGGATGAAGGCAGCCCGACCGTCTACCTAGCCTGGCAGAAAGGCTTTGCCTGGCTGCCGATCATCATCGGGTTGCTGGCAACAACGGTACTGCCCCCGGCACTGATGGCCGGCGTCTGGCTCATCCTGCCCGATAGCCTGAAAAGCTTCATTTCCGCACTGGTCAACCTGGGCATGATGGCGCTGATGATGTTCCTGGTGGTGAAGATGATGCCGGCCCTTTCGCCGGAGAAAAAGAAGCCCAGGCAAATCGAGGAGTCCAAGACATGAACGGATACCCGGAACAATATGAATACTATCCGGATGAATACCAGCCGATGTTCTGGCAGGCTCTGGTGGGTGGCGTCATCGATGTGGTGATCATGGTAGCACTGGGGGCCTGGGCGCTGTCGCTGGTGAAGAAAGCCTTCAAGGGCGAGGAGGTGAATCTCCGATGACACCCATAAACGTCATGTCCGGCTCGCTGGGAGATGTTTTTTGGGACCTGCCGCCCTGGATAACCTACGCCCCGGGCTTTGACGTGGGATGCAGCATTTACGTGGCCAATCCTACGGCGGTAGAAAAGGAATACGCCCTGATGGCCAGGACGTACCGGGGCGAGACGCTGGTAACCGAGGAGGCTCTACCGGTATTTGGCTACGCCTGGTTCAAGGTAGCGCCGGGCGATTTCGTCAGGCTGAGGGGCGCGCTCCGGTTCAATGAAAGCGATGCCGACCTTGCCGTCCTGCTCGTTGAGCGGGAGACAGAGGAGGTAACCGACTCGGTAGTAACCAGGCTGGTAGCTCCGCAGGAAGCGGGCGCTTTACCCCCGGCATGGCCGGGAGCGCCCGGTAATACGGGAACGGGCTTGGACTGGAGCACGATGCTCTTTATGATGGTTCCTTTTTTGATGCTGGGAGCCGTCATCGGGGCTGCTAAACCTGCCGAGGAAAAGAAGAAGGCTGAACCCGCTATCTCATCGGGAGAGCGCAAGCTCTTGCCGGAAGGGAGGACCCAGTAATGCCGGGCGAGTTCTACGTTGAAGGCAAGCAGGAGAAGACCGACCTGTCGCAGCTCATCACCGGTCTTACCGACCTGGAAATAAAGGTTGAGTCGCTGGCGACGCCGATCGATTTCTGGAGCGCCGCCGTTGATGTGATCGACCTGCCTGCCGCCCCGGCTGATGTCGCCCTGCCGGACATTGTGGTGAGCGAGCTTCCCGGCGGCGCAGTCGTAGTTAGAGTGGCCGCCATTCTGAAAATGAGGGTGATAGAGAATACCAACGCCGGCGGTTCCAACGCTATAAATGGAGCCCAGGCTGTCCGCATAAAAAGGTCGACAGGAATATGGGGAGCCCACGATATCGCCGCCATATCCCTGCCCAACAATCTCTGGACGGTGGCGGCTTCAACCAGGGAGATGGGAGACGTCCTGATCGGGAATATCGACCTGAAGGCGGTAGCGAACGGTCCCGGAAGCTACAACTTCCGGTTCGAGGATGCCCGGGTTGACCTCGACTATCTCAGGCTGAACGACGTAATGGTCGGACTGAGGTTCTACCTGGGAGCGGCATAAAGGGGCGAGAATGAAATCTTTACTCTATATAAAAACGGAGACCAGGGACAGGGAGGGCAGACTCCTTAACCGGACCAGGATGAGGAGGTGCCGCTCCTTCGTCCAGGGATACAACTGGGCCATCTGCGCCCAGTTCCTGGGCAGTTCGTCCCCGTCTCCTGCGCTAGGACCGGTCAAAGACACCGGAGGGACAAACCGCAACCTGAGAACATGCGGAATACCGTTCCGGAGCAACGGCGGAGCAGGCGTAACCGATACGGGGATAAGAGTCGGCACCTCTGATGATGCTGTCACCATCAACCAGTATTCGCTGCAGGCTCCGATAGCTCAGGGCCTTGGCGCCGGGCAGATGGAGCACATGGCGCAAACATTCAACTTTATCGGGGTCGCAGGAAACCAGTGCTCTTTCGAGACGCAGAGGGTATTCGTCAACAACAGCGGCGCCCCGATAGCGGTACGGGAGACGGCAATATACATGACGGTGTTCTACCCGACGACCGCCGCTTACATTATGGCAGCTCGAGACCTGATATCCGAGGATGTGCCGGACGGCGGTGCCGTCACTGTGACATACACCATAAGGATAGTGGCATGAACCTTGATTATGAAGTGATACTCAGAGACAAACACGGAAGAGTCTTGGCTCATCTGAAACAGCCGGCCAGAAGCTGGCTGAAACAGTGGAGCCAGCTCATTTACGGAGGCATGGCCGGCGTTGCCCAGTCAGTCTCGGATATTAACGGAGTCGCCCGGACGCAGTCGGTCACCTACGACCTTCTCAATGTTGCTGGTCTAGCGGGTAACGCCAGCCTGGGCGTAGTCGTGGGGACCGGAATGGACCCGGCCATCATCAACGATTACCGTCTTCAGAGCCAGGTAGCCCATGGTTTCGGCGCGGGGCAGCTTAACCATCAGTCAACTGAAATCATCTACCCACCGTCGAGAAGCGGCCCGGAGTGCTCCTTCCAGGTCAAGAGGATATTCATCAACGGGAGCGGAGGCATGGTCTCTGTGAATGAAATCGGGGTATACGGCGCCATTACCTCGTCTTTTTCGGCATGCATTATCCGCGATGTGCTGGTGGGCACGGTCAACATACCTGACGGAGGCTCGATGACAGTCATTTACAGGGTGAAGGCGGTGGCGTGATGGCGGATGTGATACTGACGGATACAAACCCGGAAATTACGAAGGCAACCGGCGGCGGAGGTGCGGAGTCGGCAACCGTTGTCGAAACGAACCCGGCTGTTTTCAAGGCCGCCGGCGGCGGAGGTCATGAGTGGGCTAGTTTGCTTGATGTTAACCCAGCTATCGACAAGGCTGTCGGGGGCGGCGAGAAGGAGCTGGTCTCATTGCTCGACTATTCACCGACATTCGGTGGGAACAGGGGCGGAGCCGGTCTCAACCCGGTATTCAAGACGCTCTTGTAGAAGGAAAAAAGGAGGCAACGATGCGATACGCACTGATATCCAAAGGTCTCTCGCTGGAACAGATGGAGGTCGAGGCTCTGAAGGCAGGGGCAAGGAACGTCCAGAAGACCAAACTGTTAACCCAACTCTTCTGCGAGTTAGACCAGGGCAAGGCCGAAACGCTGGCCCGGGTTCCCGGCCTGGCGGTGAAGCCACTCAAGGAATACAAGACGGACCAGGTTATGACCGAGTTGCCGCCGGTCGAGACCATCTCCGACGTGTTCTATATGCTCCGCTCTTACTTCGCTCCGCCTCTCACCGGCACCGGGCTTACGGTAGCCGTTCTCGATACCGGCGTAAGGAAGACTCACGAAAGCTTGAGAAACAAAGTTATTTATGAGGCGAATTTCACCGATTCGCCTTCGGCGGACGACGTCTTCGGGCACGGCACGCAGGTGGCTTTTGTTGTCGCCGGAGGCATGCACGCCCTGGGCGAGAAAGCCGGCGTATCGCCGGGTGCTTCCATAATCAACATCAAGGTCATCAATGACGAGGGACTCGGCAACGACCAGGATATCGTGCTGGGCATCGACAAAGTCTGCGAGCTGGCGGAGGCGGCCAGGAAAAAAGGACTCTGGCCGACCGACGAAGCTTATCCTAATGTGATTAACCTTTCCCTGGGCGGCGAGGATGACGGCGACCCTGACAATCCCGTGAGGGCGGCCTGCCGCCAGGCCAGTATCGAATACGGGCTGGATGTCATCGCCGCGGCCGGTAACTCCGGCCCGAAGATGACCACCGTGATGCTCCCTGCCTGCGATCCGGAAGTGACCGCTGTTGGAGCGGTCGAGAGCACCGGTGATCTGTCCGTCTGGGAGAAATCTTCCCGTGGACCGACGGTGCAGGGTGAGACCAAGCCGGACTTTGTCATCTGGGGCACCAACCTGGAGATGGCCAGCAACAAGGCGGACGGCGAGTATGTCACCAAGTCGGGCACCAGCTTCGCCGCCCCGATGCTGTCCGGGCTTACCGGGCTGTTGTGGGAGAGCGGGCGCAGGGCTTACGGCGAGGCATGGCAGTTCCGCTGGAAGGAAGCCAGGCAGTTCGCCCTGTACTTTTCCACCAAACCGCAGGGTGCGCCGGTAAACAAGGACAATACATACGGTTTCGGACTGCCAGCGATGGGGACGATGCTAGGGCAGGTCGCCCAGGCTAACACTTCTGCCCCTCAAGGCACCGAAACAATCCCGATGTTTATGATGCTGGCGATGATGGCAAACCTGATGGGAGGCCTGTAAATGGTTGACGGAGAACTGGTCAAATCGCTGGTAGCCCTGGGCGGTGTCCCGCTGATACTGGGGCTGGTCCAGCTGTTCAAGCCCTTTATTTCGGATACCCGCTACTACCCCTTGCTGGCGGTAGCTTTCGGGCTGGTTATCAACCTTATCGCCGGCTGGACGCTCGGCGCGGGTACCGCATCCGAATGGGTTGCGGCAGCGTTCAACGGCATTACCGCCGGGCTGGCGGCGAGCGGGCTCTATTCCACCGGCTCCACCTTGAAAGAAGGAGTGGCTGCGGATAAGAAAGACCCTCTACATGAAGGAGAGCGTGATGAAACTGACTAGAAACCTAGCAATAGCCCTGGAAACGGTGGGCTGCTGTATCACACTGGCCGGCATTGTTACCGAATGGGCGACCGGCGCCGACTACGGTTACGCCATCATCACCGGCGGAGCGCTGGTAGTCACCTTCGGCAGCATGATATTCGCCAAGTGTGTTAAACGCACCTGGAATGACGAAGAGAAGGATAAGAAGTAGGACCGTCAGAATGGCACAGTACGCGCAAATTGTCGAGATAGTAGCACCCAGCCAGGCGGTTGCCGGAGAAGGGGTGGATATCACCATCCGGGTGAAAAACCTCTACTCCGCACCCATCGGCGTCATGGTGGGCGGCGGACTGGAGTACGGCGTTTCACCCTGGCCGGGTATTACCTTCCCGGAGAATAACGGCAATGTCGACGGCGGGGCTATCCGCTCCTTCATCGGCAACTTTATCATGCCCAACAAGGCGGTTACTATCCATGCCTACAGCTACTGGTACGGCGCCGACGGCTACTGGTATTTCGATGATGAGAAGACGAAGAACGTGGCTGCGGCTACCCTGACCCCGCAGGTGAGCGAGTTCCGGATAGCCGATTTCTATAAAGTCTGAGGAGGATGACCATGACAATGAAAACACTGGATTTGAGTCTCAAGGCGATACGGGTGCTGCAGGAAGGCTCTGACCCGCCGGAGGAAGAGTTGCTCCCGCCCGGTTGGTACATCGACCCGGAGACAGGGCAGCGCATCTTCTACGATTCCAACACACAGAAGTTCTACACGATGGCCGGCGGGGTATATATCCCCCTGGGCTATATGAACCCGTCGCCGAAGCAGGTAACACTGGCCATCGGGGATAAGCTCAGGATAACGATGTCCTTCAAGTACTCAGGACCAGCCATCAGCGGCGCCGTTTGCTACTACTCCATCGGCGTCTACGGGACATTCGGCTTCGATGAGAAGATGGTGGGACAGAACTCGAAGAGTATTCCCCAGTACGTGACTCCAACCCTGGTGACCGATTCGTACACTTTCACCATACCATCAAGTGTCGGCACGAACTGGGACGACATCTACTGCAAGATATACGGCGGCTCGCCGGGCGTCCCCCAGAACCTGTTCGGCTACGAAAATGCCCTGCTAATCGCCGGAACTCAGCCGGCCATCACCGAGTTTCAAATCAGCGATTTCGCCAAGGTGTAGGAGGATAGCGTGACGCTCGACATAGTTTTGGCACCGATGGCTCTTGAGCCGAAGACCTTCAACGTAGGAGACAAGGTCCGGGTTACCGTCTCTTTCAAATACGTTGTCGGCGTCAACACCACGGTCAAGCTGCTGGCCGGGCCTTACTACACGAATATCTTTGGCAAGCACCTGGTCAGCACCTGCGTGGGGCAGGCGGACATAGAGCTGCCGGCATCGTCCGCTCCAGCTGGCGGAAGCGGCATTGTCGACTTCATACTCATCGCCAAATCCCTGGGCGGCATCGATAACGGCACCTACGGCCTGAGGGTGTGGATTGAAGACACCAATGCCGTCGCCGAGCAGGACAACGTCATCATCGTCTCGGGGAATACCAGCGGAGGGGATATGTTTACGTCCATGCTGCCGATGGTGATGATGCTGATGATGGTCGGGATGATCGTGCCGCTCACCCGCCAGATGGGTGAAGGAGACGAAGGAGTCGCGGAAGAGTGAAAGCCTACCTTGAGCCGGACGAAGTCGAGAGGCTGGAGCAGGCCGCGGAGTACCTGCGGGACCGGCTGCTTATCCGCCTGCTGTTCCACCTGGGCTGCCGCGTGTCCGAGGCGCTGGGTATCAAGGCAGGCGACATCGACTTCAAGCAGGGGCTGGTGACCATCCAGCACTTGAAACAGCGCGTCAAGCTGTCATGTCCGGAGTGCAATGCCAGGCTGGGGAAAGGGCACAAGTTTTGTCCCGTCTGCGGGCGGAAGGTGGAGAAGGCGGTGGCCGATGAGAAAGAGCACCGCAAGTTCCGCGTCCTGCCGCTGGATGGGGAAACGATGAAGATGCTGAAGGAATATCTGGGACGGGGCGGAGCAAACGCTAAGAGCAAGCTGATATTCGATTTAAGCCGTCACCGGGCCTGGCAGATAGTCAAGGAATGCGCCGAGAGAGCCCGTCTCCCGCGCCTGGTCAACTCGGAAAGCGGCAAGGTGCACAACGTCAGCCCCCATCGGCTGAGGGACGCCTTCGCCGTCATGGCGGTGAAGCAAAACGATTCGGGAGACGGCATCCGGCTGCTCCAGGAACACCTGGGTCACCAGAGCATCACCACGACCATGAGATACCGCAAGGTATCCGGAGAGGAGCAGAAGGAGTGGTACCAGAAGCTGTGGGAAGGAGGTAACAAGGATGGGTAAGTACGCCAATCACGAAGAGTTCGGGGTCAACGCTCCGATTAACTACCGGGAGGACACCACCAGCGAGTCATTTCTCAATGGAATGTCGGCCATTTCGCCGCCGGGGATGAGGCCGAAATTAAGCCGAGGAAGGAAATTCGAGGAGAAGACCGACTTCAAGGCATCAGCCCGGTGGCATCGCAACTTCGACCTGGCCATGTTCGGCGGGTCGGATATCGAGAGCAAAGACTACGAGTCGGGCCAGATGAGCCTGGAAGGGAAGATTAACGGCATAAAACGCATACCGGGGAGGAAGTAAATGGAGAAATGGAGAGACGAAATCGAGGAATTGCTGTCCCACAACCAGACCATCGACCGGTGGTTAATCCATGACTTGGTCTGGAAAAATGATAACCCCACTCAGAGAAGGATGTTGGATGCAATGAGCCACCTGATGGCGGCGATGAAGCTCATTTGCACCGGACCGAACGCCATTTCCGCCTCCGAATTCAAAGAAAGGATAACGAGGTCGTGTGCTGAGGCAGGTTTGCCGAAGGAAGCGGTCAATTGCTTTTTCGCCTGGCTTGACACACAGACTCCCCCGAGTCTTGATGACCGAACCAAAGAAGCTCCTGATGAGGCAACAAATGAACCTCCTGGAGATGATGAGTAATGGCAGGACAGGCAGTTGTAGGGATCAAAGATAAAGAGTGGCTTGTTAGCATAGCTACTGCGCCCTGGGAACTGGAGCAGGGATTGGGCGGGCTGCCGGAGCTTGCTCCGGGAACCGGCATGCTCTTTGATTTGGGCTTCGAGCAGACCATCCAGGTGACCACCGTGCCCATGCTTTTCCCCCTTGACATCGCTTTTCTATCAAATGAACTGGTGGTTACAGAGATCTACCGCGATGTTGAACCCGGATACCTGGTCACAAGCACTCAACCTGCCCGCTATTTTATCGAGGTCAATGCCGGCGAGCTCGATGGCATTGCGCCAGGTGACCCTGTTTCGGTGGAGCTATTGCCTCTTGAAGGGGTGTCCGTAGCACCGGACTGGATTTCAATAATGTTCGGCATAGCGGGTTTCCTCCTCCTGGGGACCATCGCGGTAAGCATCGCTAGGAAAGCGTTTGAAGAGCCTGAAAAGAAGCCGGCGCTCCTGCCTCACGTTTCCTCACGAAAGTCAGCAGTCAGCTATGAGCTAGAGACAGACAGGATGGGGAATATCATCGTCACCCGAGCGGATGTTCCGGGCAAGGATGTTTTCCTCCAGTTCGAGTCGGACAAGGAGCTTATCTACGACCTGCTCAAGAAGGGAGAAAGGAAAGACCTGGATGCCGGCTGGAAGGTCAGGTTAAGACAGAGCGAGCCGAGGGCTTCAACCCTCAATGAACTGTGGGAAAGCTCGGCACGGTCCCGAAACCTACCGCATACCCGCAAGAAGCCGACCAGAGACGAGGTCAAAGTGGACGCCTGGCAGGAGCGAGACCGGACCGGGATATGGCTGACCGACAGGCGCACCGACAAAGTGATCGCCGAGTGGTGGGATGAGGATGCCAGGGAGATGTTTGAGCAGGGCTTCTTCAAGCCGGGTGTCCCCCAGCGAACCACGGAGAAGCCTTCAAGGGCCTTTGTAGACAGCGTCCTCGACTACGCCGAGAGCGTGGGGTTGCTGGCCGGTGGCAAGTACGCGGCACAGACCGGTACCTGCTATGCGGATGCCTGGAGATTCATCGTCAAGGAAGAGGAAGGCACGCTTGTTCACGGCACAGTCTTCAGTGGTGGCCGCCGGTTGGGACACGCCTGGGTGGAGACGGAAACAGGCTGGATATGGGAACCCCAGAGCAGCAGGTTTTTCACGTTTCTCGGGTTCAAGGACGCTTTCGCTCCGGACAACGAGACCAGATATAGCCCTGAAAAGGCCGCTGTTATGGTGGCGCGCACCAAGCATTTTGGCCCGTGGACCGAACCGGAGAGGCAGCGTTATCTGAAAGAAAAGTCTCCAGCAGTGGTCCCGGCACAACCTCGAAGATCGAAAGCCAAGGGTGAGCTGGAGTTCCTTCCCGACAGCCCGGAGTTTCTGGCTTATACCCTCGACGACATCGGGTATCGAGATAAGGTCGACTCGGCTTTTCTGGATGCTATTACCCGGGCAAGGGGGAAACGGTAATGACTGTAACCACCGCGCTTCCGAAAGTCCTCACCATGGACGAATATGAAGCCCTGTGGAAGCCCCAGGGATGGCAGATTATTATCATCGGTCCCACCTCCACCTGGAGGCAGGAATGGGGTGAGTGGGAAGCCATCAGGGACATCGTCCAGAACGCTCTCGACGAGTGCGAATACTACACGCACAGCTATGACGATGAAGGGCTGTACATCCGTGACGTCGGCAAGGGCATCGCCGTCGCCGATTTCCTGCTCGGACCACCCAAGCTCAAGCCGGACTACGCCCGGGGAAAGTTCGGCGAAGGTATGAAGATCGCTGCTCTTGCCTTGCTACGCCTGGGGTACTCGGTGAGAGTCGAGACCCAGGGCAGGGTGCTGTGGATAGTGTTCCTGGAGCAGAAGACCAACGGCCATACCCGGACCCTGGCGGCTCTATGGAAGCCGAACGGCAGAAGACACGGCACCGCGTTTCATATCGTCGGTTACCACGGCACCGCTTTCGATGACCGGTTCGCCGTAAACCTGCCGCGGAAGTCAATCATCGCCGACGGACCAAGCCTGCTCAGCCAGCCCATTCGCCGCTTCAACCAGCTTATCAAGCTGGACTTACCTCCCGTCGAGAAGGAATTTTCAGAGGCGGTGAAGGCAGGGGGAACGACATTTACTGACCAGTCCCGGATCTATGCCCGTGACATCTATATGCGTGAGATAAACTCCCCCTACTCCTACAACCTGTGGAGCTTCGACATGGCACCGGATCGCCACGGCCCGAAGAACGAGTCCGACCTCTGGACGGACGTGGGGAGACTCTGGAGCTGTGTCACCAAGGTGGAGCATCTGAAAGTGTTCCTGCAGATGGTGAAACAGCCGCCGGTAATCGAAACCGAGGAGACTCATAACGTCAACATGGGCGCCTGGGACATGGGCCGGGAGCCGGTGACGGGGAAGGACTATGCCGACTTCGTCCGGGAAAACGCCTCGGTGTGGCGAGAAGCTTGGCGGGAGGTCATGGGTGAGAACGCGGTGATCCGCACCGATGCGCGTTGGGACGGCATGGTCAAGCATCTCGGCTATGAATCGGTAAGCATCCAGTCCTATGTCAGGGATACACTGGCCCGGGCGGTCACCACCGATAGGGAGCTAATCAGGACATCGCAGGAACGGCTCAGGGAGGTGGAGGTCATCGCGGATGAGAAGCTGGAACACCGTTTCCGTTCTCACCTCAAGCTGGCCCGCGCCATAACAGGAAAGGTATTTCCCTATTCGCCGCCGTCTGGAGTACATGTCGCCGTCATTCCTCCGGCCAGCGATAGGGTGAGAACCGCCGGCATGTACAGCACATCCGTCGGCGAGGTGTATATTTCACTGGAAATGATGGGACGGGCACGCTCTATGATCGATACGCTGGTGCATGAGCTGGCACACCACCGGCAATACCGGACCATGGGAGAGGCTGAAGACCTGACCCCGGCGCATGCCGAGTCCATGACCTATATTGCCGCCGAAGTGGTAAAGGTTATTGCCGGCGGCGATCTCGATGATTTGCTCAAGGAGGTGGTCTGGTGATGTATCGCACTCCCCAGCAACAGACGAATGATGTTATCGGCTTCGGCATGTTTCTTATGCTCATGGGGCTCACGGTCGGTCTGGTCAAATCGGTGGTAACGGATGAAGAGGAGCCGCAAACGAAGTTCTTACCCATGACCGAGACCAGCAAACCGGTGATTACGGTTGTCTGCCCGATATGCCAAAAGGTGATTGAAGTTCCCGAATACAATCACATGACTAGGACCGATGCCCTGAAACGGCACATAGACAGGGAGCACAAGACGACCGTAGGGTTGCACCCGCAAGCCCTTCTCATCGAAGGTGGCGAGAGAGTCCCACCTCAGTACCGCGACCTCATCAGGTGGATAGGCGAACCGCTGCCGGCATACAGCCTGGCGGTGGACCTGCTGCCGGCGGTAGAAACCGAGGTTAAGGCAAAGAGGATTGATGAGGTTCTGAAGCAGCTCAAGGATGGCGTAGAGGGCATCCAGGACAGCCACCAGTTCCGGGTGTTTCTCACCACCATGTCTAGGTTCCACGATTACTCTATCGGCAACCAGATACTCATCATGCTGCAGAAGCCTGATGCTGCCAGGGTAGCCGGTTTTAACACCTGGAAAGACCTGGGGCGCTGGGTGAAAAAAGGCGAAAAGGGTATCGCGATCCTGGCGCCGGTCATGCCGCCGAAGCAAAAAGCCGAGGAAAGGGAGCAGGACGAAACCGAGGCAGAGACTGGACTGGAGCCGCGCCCCGTTTTCTTCAAAGTGGTCTATGTCTTCGATGTCAGCCAGACGGAGGGGAAGCCGCTACCGGAGTTTGATGTACCAGTATTGACCGGCGAGACCAACGAGGAGCTGTTTGCCGACCTGCTCAACCATATGAGACAGCGGGGCGTCACTGTGGACTTCGAGCCGAAGCCTCACATGGACCCCGGAATAAAAGGGTATTACAGTCAGGCCGGCATCTGGGTACGACCAGAGGAATCGAGAGCCCAGCAGCTGAAGACGCTGCTCCATGAAATCGCCCATTACTACTCGGAGGGCGTATTTCGAATACCGAGGGCGGATGCGGAGACCATCGCCGAGAGTGCTGCCTTTGTCGTGGGCGCCCACTACGGCTTCGACACGGGAGTTCGTTCCTTCCCCTATGTGGCGTTATGGGCGAAAGACAAGAAGGTGCTCGACCAGAACCTGACCTCCATACGCCGGGTGGCCGGCACAATACTCGAAGCGCTGGAGAAGGCAAAGTGACAGTTCGGCCGTTCGAAAATCAGGCAGGTAATATATGGTACCAACCGCAGCAGGCTCAGGTCGTGGTCCAGATGGCAAGGGCGGTACAGGATGGACGATTGACTTTTCTGGAGACACAGCAGATTACAGATGCTGGGATGGCCTTCGGCTTGTCTTTGATCATGGGTACGGTTCTGGGCGTACTGATGAGGTCTATCATTGCCGAGGCGCTGGAACCAGAAGAGGGAAAGGCGGTCCGACCGGTTATCGACTTCGTGTTACCGGATGCGAAAGGTTCTTCTTTCTTGCCACTGGTAATCAAGTGTGCCTGGTGCGGCAAATACCTGGGAGAAAAAGAACCTTACGAGGACAAGTCGGTGACGCACGGCATCTGCCCTGAATGCAGGGCGAAATACTTCCCGAAAAAGAAAGAAGACCAATCGCCCCAAACTGACATTCTTCCCAGACGATATAGGAAAAGAGTGTGATTGCGGATCGACGGAAACCCTTCAAGATAGGCGGATCGAAAGGCGTTACTTTACCCAAGAAATGCCAGATAGGGAAATCGGTGACAATGGCCTGTAACAGCCGTCTTATCCTGGTCGATACAACAGGGCAAATACGTGAGGACGACTTGATGAGGTTTTTCATTTGTTGGGTGGAGCCGAGGTTCCGGGAATGGTGGAGACACCAAAAAGAAACGAATGTGCTTGATAACTGAGCTAGGTTGGGCAGGAAGATAGTAGATGGTAATTGATCTCAAACCCGCTCGCGGTGGTTTTCTCCGGCCGTTTGGCTGCGGCTGGTTCATCCGCGAGTTTCTCCTGGGTAAAGGGCCTGAAGGCTCTCGTGTCATCGACCCGCAGAAAGGCGCTCCTCAGGCTGATATCAACTTCGAGTACAAGGAGGCTCTCGCTCGGGCAACCGCCAGGGAACGTGCCGAGCGGATTATCAGTCGCATGGTATTGAGCGGTGCCGATGTTACCGAAGAGCAGGCCGACCGAATCTACGAGCGCGAGCTGAAAAGGGTGTCCCGGAAGTTTACCCACATGCGCTACCACTCGTTCCTGATGTACTTTGGCGTGCTTAAGCGGTTGGGATGGGTAGAAGCTACCCAAGAAACCGAGGCTTCCGCCATCCAGGACAACTATCCGCCGGCACCAGAGCGGACCTACTACCGTCTGACGAAGAAGGGAATCGAGGCAGCCAACGAATACTGGGCGAATCCTCTCTTTACCTTATATCCGGAAATCGGCCCCAGCCACATGAAGAAAGATTAACGGAAATGGTCGCAACGCAGGAATTAAGTTATGGCAGACATCATTCTCGGCTCCGATGCCGTTTCCAGGCCCAGCTCATCGCCGTCCGGGTACACCTATATCTACCTGGCTAACCCGGCGGCTGTTGATGGCTGGATTACATCCTTCCAGGTCTATTTCCATACTGCTCCCACGCTGTGTAAAATAGGGCTTTTCTACCTGGTGAGCGGTTCCACCTGGCGATGCCGTAACAGCGTTACGCTTGAGGGCGTTCAATCAGGCATAACTTATACCATCGATGGACTGGTGATGGAAGTCAGGGCTGGAGACTACATCGGGTTCTGGCACCAGGGCGGCACGCTGGCCAGGACCGACTCCGGCGGTGCCGGCGCCCGGTACATCTCCGGTGAGTATGCCGACCCTGGCGATGAAGCGTCATTCTCGTTGATCAGCTCCGGCCGTATCCTCAGCGTCAAAGGAATCGGGACTACTGATTTCGTTCCCCCGGCGGCGCTCGAAAACCTGACGGAAAACCTGTTTGCCGACCTGAGTCCTGCTTTCAGGGGATATCCCCAGCCTGTCTACAACTACACCTTGAACGCTTCCAACAGCGAGGACGAAGTTACCCTGACGGCAACGCTGGACGGGGCTACCATCAAGTATTCCTACAGCAGCGTCGTTGACAGGGTTGTACTTTCAGGAGTCGGCGAGACCATCCCACTTGAGCTCGGTCCGAACGTGGTCACTATCACGGCGGAAAAGGCTGGATATGAGACGAAAACCTACACCATCACTATCACCCGCATCACAGCGGTCGAATGGGAATACATCTTGCCTGAAGCAGACACGGGTACAAAGTCTCTGAAAACCTACCCCGCTTCTCCCTCTACTCACTACGACAAGGTGAGAGACCCGGAGTGGCTAAACCGGGTCTACTGGGATCTGGGATCAGAAGCAGGCGACCTCTGGGCTTTCGATAAACCCGTCCAGCGCGAGATAGCGGCGGTCAGGAAGATCCGCTTCCATTCCATCGGCTACCGGAACAACCCGCTGGCCTGGGGCAAGTTTACCGTCTACACCAACGGCAGCCTTTACACCAGCCCTCAAAACACCTGGGGCGGCTACCAGGCGGCTGGCTCTCGGTATTACACCTTGACCACGAACCCGATTACTGGAAATCCCTGGACGCTGGTTGAGATCGATGTTATGCTTGCTGGGCTAAACTTCTTCGACTCCGGCATCCCTTCCGGCGTGGGAAGCTCTTATCATTACTGTTCAGTGATTTACCATGACGCTTCGGTGCGCACCGACAGATGCAGCAACTACACAGGCGTAGCAGTCACGTTGAGGGGAATCGTTACCAACAACGAGGGAGCCATCACGGACCTGTATTTGCTGAGCGACAGCCAGATAAGGGTCAGGTTCCAGTGGGGCGAGACTTTGGCCTATGGCAACTACACTGCGTATCAATACGGCGTTACCGGGGCTTTCAGCACAGACCTGTCGGGGCTGGACCCAGCGAAAACCTACCACTACCGGGCGGTGGTTGAGGTACGTGGTGACAGCAGGACAGGCGGCTGGGACGTTTATTACGGTGAGGATATGGTTATCCCATCGGCTGGCGGCATGGTAGGCGGTTCCATTGCAGACAGGCTGACGGCTGAAGGCGCGATTTGAAGCGGGTCAAAAATTGCGACAAAATTTGATTGACTATTTCGGCTCTACGGTCTTATTCTAAACCCAGAGATTATCGGGTGAATGACGGAGTACCCTCGAGTAACGCGGGGAGATTTTAATGGGTTAGAGCGCAGGGTCTACTCTCTTCCCAGCCTGGTAATCTTATTTTTTGCCCACTTTCTTCCGGTGACTCATTCTACTATCTTGTTGACATCTAGAACTCTCTTTAGCCACAACCGAGTACAACTTGACAGAAGAAGCCATTGCAGGTTAATATTATCGTATGTCGTTATCGTATAACGATAAAGTGTTGAGAAATCTGTTCCTGGGCTTTATCCGCTTGCATATCCTTTATCATGCCTCTAAAGAGCCAGTCTTCGGACTGAGTCTGATGGAGGAGCTGGAAAGGCACGGTTACCGGCTGAGTCCCGGCACACTTTACCCTATACTGCACCAGATGGAGAGCAATGGCTTTCTCTCGTCGGAGAAGTCTGTCATCGGCGGTAAAATGCGCAAGTACTACCGGATTACTGAAGAAGGGAAACTGGCTCTCTCACAGTCATACGAAAAAATCAAAGAGCTTTCTCAGGAGCTCATGGAAAACAAAGGGAATTAATTTAGTGGAATATATCGTTATTTCAGTGGTGGCACTATTTGTTTCATCGCTGACGCTGTTCTCCGGCTTCGGTCTGGGAACGGTGCTCATGCCGGCTTTTGCCCTTTTCTTCCCTATACCGGTGGCAATAGCCGCGACCGCCGTCGTGCACCTGGCCAACAATATATTTAAGGTAATTTTAACAGGGCGCCATGCGGACTGGGGAGTAGTTATTCGCTTCGCTATCACCGCTGCTCTTGCGGCCATCCTCGGTGCCTGGCTGCTGGGCCAGCTATCCGCCATACCGGCCGTCACTTCTTATCAAATCGGCGAGCGGACATTCGATGTAACCCTGGTTAAGCTGGTGATTGGCCTGTTAATAATCGGTTTCTCTATGTTTGACCTCATACCGAAGCTGCAGAAATTAACCTTTGACCGGAAATACCTGCCTCTGGGCGGTATATTATCAGGGTTTTTCGGCGGGCTTTCCGGTAACCAAGGCGCCATGCGCTCTGCTTTTCTGATAAAGAGTGGACTGGATACGAAGTCTTTTGTGGGCACAAACGGGGTATGTGCTTTTCTCGTGGACCTGGTACGCCTCTTAGTATACGGAGCTGCCTTCTATACGGTAAGCTTTACCCAAATCAGCGGAGACATCTGGAAACTGGTACTCCTTGGCATATTCTTTGCCTTTATCGGGTCTTTTGTCGGCGCGCGCCTAGTGAAGAAAATAACCCTGCGCTCCGTGCAACATATTGTCGGCGTCATGCTGGTTGTGGTCGGCATCGGGCTGGCAACGGGTCTACTATGATGAATACTCCGAACAAAAATGCAGTATGTGGTACCTGTACGCTGAAGCTGGTCACCATTGCTTACCGGCGGGCGCCATGGTTCCGTCTGCTGCGTGAGCCATTAAAGCTGGGCATGCGTTTGCTGGCTCGTGTGCATCACGTCAATACGAGAGAATATGTGGTGCGCACTCCCGCCTGTAATAATTGCATAAGGTTCTACAAGGTTGCCCTGAAGGAGAAGTCGGCTACTTTCCGCTGGCTTCATACCTGGGTTAATCCTTTGTTTGATCACTTTCTTGAAGGAATCGTAACCGGTGAAGAACTACGTCAGGCAAAAACGTATGCCCAAGCAGCGTCCCAAGGTGATCTCAGTAAAGAACAAACCGATGACTGGATGCGCAATATGAAAATCGGTTTTTAGGACGGAGGTTCTTGAGACCAACTTCGACTCATTCTACATTCTGAGTATTAGTGATTTTTCTAAAATTTCTTCATAAATACGAAAGGGTTTGAATTTTGAAATATCCTCAACTAGCTTCAAGATTTTTAAACTCTTGTTTGGGCTCTCTAGTCTTATGCCAGCGTAACC
>Ga0194113_10002089_pt1 | contig 27425 bp, 15 predicted proteins | sample TA2MahC200mmetaG_FD_146193 | JGI IMG/M metagenome (GOLD analysis project Ga0194113, IMG submission 146193) | Freshwater microbial communities from Lake Tanganyika, Tanzania - TA2015017 Mahale Deep Cast 200m | ecosystem: Environmental > Aquatic > Freshwater > Lake | place: Tanzania: Lake... | reverse complement strand
GTCACGCTCCAGTTGTTGGCGATGCTCGTACTCCGGCCGTCGGTGTCCATCGCGTACTTGATGGTGCCGTTGTCTTCCCACGTGACGTGGATGCGGTCGGAGTCCGCCTTGTACGGCTCGACCGTGAGCGACGGGTTGTCGAGGCTCGAACCGGTCGCCACCGTGTAGGTAGACACCGAACTGCCGTCAAACTTGGCGAGGATGACCGACTTGGACATCCCGCTGGTGTTCAGGAATGCGGCATAGGCAATGCTGGTTGAGGTATCCGAGGCGCCGGCCAGACTCGCCGGCCCCAGCGTGGTCACTGCGTTCGTGTACAGGGTCTCCGGCCCGGTCCACGATGACCCGTTGCGGTAGTAGGCCTCCTGAACTGAGCTGTTCACGCCCACCGGTTTGGTGACGACGACCCAGCGCCTGCCGGTCGAGTCTTCGGCTATCGTCGGATAGTCGCGGCTCGAGGCCAGCACCGACCGCTGCCAGGTGTCGCCGTTCGCCGACCACGCGTACGCGATCGCGCCGTCGAGGTCCGCGTACACGGCAAAGAGAGAGTCTGACCCGGCCTTACGCAGGAACTTCGTACCGTTGTTGTACTTGGTGGCGTCGCTCGTTGCCCGGGAGACGTTCAAGCTCTCGCAGACGTATCTTGTCAGACCGGTATCAACCACCGCCGAGTCAACGAGGACCTCGATTCCGGCGCTGTAGAGAATCCGGCACCTGATCTGATCGATGCTGGGCGAAATGGAGCTGGACTCCGCGAACGCGCTAGGATGACATGCGTCAGTATCGTTGGCCACGAACGTCTCTTCGTTGCCGCGGACAGAACCCTTGATTGTCCACTTCCCGTTGGCGTCCTTCTCCTGCCAGCAGGAGACCCCAAGCCCGGCAAAGACTGGGTTGGACTTCTGGGTTGAGCCAGTGTCGCCAGGTGTCGCCATCAGCGACCAGTTGCCGAACGTGGTCGTAGCCAGGTCGCAGGTGGCGCGCTGGATGGCGTAATTGCTGCCGTTCTTCCGGGTCCAGACGACGTTGAGCACCGTGCCGTTGTCATCGAACCGGCTCGTGGCATGGTAGCCGTTCGCAGTTACCAGATTCGGGCTTGACCATGCCGCCGGCCGGCCCGACGTGCCCGGCCCGTAGTCGCAGAGCATCGAGGCCAAGGTAGAGTCCCCATGCTGCCATGTAACCAACAGCGTATCGCTCTTGTAGATGCTGACGCACGGCAGACTGTCACCGAGGTTGGCCACGCTCTCTATCGTATCCAACGTCACACCCGATGTGCAGGCTCTGGCAAACATGACGCGCGATGTCCCCGCAGAGGTGTCATAGACACAGAAGGTGACCGCGCTAACCCATTCACCACTCGCCTGCCCCGGGTAGCAGACAATCGACGGCTGACCGGGAACGGAACTACTGTCCCCATGGTAGATGACTCGCGGGAGGTACTCGCCCGGGAACAGGCAGAACAGCGAGTCCCTGTCAACATACGCAATCCAACGCTTGCCGTCGCCGTCCAACGCTAGCGCCGGAGACTCACCTATGCCGGCTCCGAAGTACATCGGTGCTCCATTCAGCACTTCGCCTGTCTGCCAGTATGCCCCCTCCACTGACACATAATGACCGCCGCCATTAGCATCAACAGCAAGGCCCCGGGCCGTGCTCCCGACGCTGTTTGTGAAAGGCGACTCCCAGTAATGTCTGCCACTCCAATTGCCGTAGACTCCGGAGTTGAACTTCAGGGCTCGTCCCTGACTCCATGGCTCACTCACGACATAGCATACATTGCCGTATCGGCAAGACGAATGAGTGAACAAGACGGACGCTACTGACGGATTCAGCGGCTGATCCGCGCCGGCGTGGTCCTGTGAAGTGTTTATCCCTGGCTGCGTGAACCAGACCATCGAATCTGGACTTCCCCAGTGTTGGAGGGTCACGCCGCGAATGGTCGACTTCCAGACGCTACCATCCAGAAACCTGGCGCGGGCTACAACCAACACGGTTGGGCAGCCAGCCACAAACAAAGCCGTGGCATTCGGGCGGTCATACTTGAACCCGTCGGGCAGACGAAGAGTCAGCGGCGGGTCATCGAAAGTCGGTATCCAGTTATCTCCGCCATCTATCGAGAACCTGTACACTATCTTCTCGCCATCCTGTACATCGCAGCCGAATACGAAGTCGTCCCCGACAGTTCCGCAGACTGCTATGCACGGCTGGGAGACATCCTCTTCGGACGCAAACGGGTCATCGCCATAGGACGAGCTCCAGCTCGCACCCCAATTCGTGGATGACTTGTAGCGGATACCACCATCATTGTCGTCATACATTAGGTGCAACTTCGCATCGGTGCCTACTGCGAGGGAGGGATTGACAAGTCTCCATTGGTTACCACCGTAGGGCTCCCAAGGGCACGGCCTGCCTCGGTCGTCATTCCACGAGCCCGACGACCCTTCAACCTGGTGCTGGCTGAGGATCGTGTATCCGGATTCGTCTGGATCACCATTGAAGTAGTAGTCCGTGTATGCAACAAGCCCGTGGGTGGAACCGTAGACGGCGAAAGAGCACATTGTATCAACGTTCTTGTCATTCGAGCCCTGATTGCAGTTCTTCCAGTTGCTTTGACCCTGCTCGTCCACGTTTTGGATCTTGGCGCCCGTGTTTGGGTTGCCGCCGGCGCTGAAGTCATCGTCTAGAAAGACGCCGGCCCAGAGCTTGATCGACGAGTTGATAGCGACCTCCACGTTGCGTGGCGAATCGTGGTTGGTTTGGAATGCGCGCACGGGATACGGGGCTTGTTCAAACCTCCATCCATTCGGCGAGGAGTAGAAACCCCAGTCCTCCCACTCGTAGGCATACCCGCCCAAGCCATCGCCGGAACTGTTTGTTCGCTCGGAGACAATGCTCAGCCAGGCCTTTGACGCATTGTCGTACTCGGTCAAGCCCACAGCATGTGAGCCGTTGTTTTTGGTCAGGAGGTTGTACTCGCCGGAAGCGGATGTGCCCGGGATCGTGTAGGGAGATGTGCCGTAGAACTGCCAAAGGTGCACGTCGGCAATGAGCATTCCTGCCAACGCGCAAGTCAGAATGCAGACTCTCAACTTCTCTGTCAGAGCCATATCGCGACTCCCTTCATTGACGTTTGTTCCAAATGCAGCTATCATGAGCAAGGGCAGCAACAGGACGTAAGTCCTGAAACCTGTTTGTCTTGGCGGACGGCAGGGCTGCCCTATTCTCTTCGGTCAGAGCCGGTGGCAAGTCAGGTCATGCGCGCCTCCTTCCTGTTTGGTGTGCTGCCTTCACGCATTTGCAGGTCACTCCGCAATCACGAGCTTGTGAACATCTTCTGGCTTGAGGTGGGTGGCTTGCGGCTCCTCACGGACGAAGTACACACCCGGAGGTAGATGACTGATATCGTTCGGGCCGGGCAGCAGCGCCGCAGCCCTGCGGCCGGACGCGTCGTAGAGATCAGCCTGTGCCGTGGCGCGCAGCGGCGCGCCACGACTGAGCAGTGTCTGCGCCCGCGCAACCCGAGCGGGGACTGCCGGTTTCTCCTGTACCCCTGCGAAGACAACGCTGTCATAGACGACATGGATCGCGTCATCATAGGAGCCTCCCGCAATGTAGAAACGGTTGGTCTTCCGGTTTGGGACCAGCGAGCTCGCATACTCATGCGGAAGATAAACGCCCGAGATGACGCTATCGGTGCGAACGTCAACCACGAGGAGGTATTGGCTGGCGAAGTAGACAAAGTCGCCGGTGCGGTCGTCACACACGCTGGTCGAAAGACCTGGAACGGCGAAACTGGAGCCCACACTGTCGCCGCGCGCATCCACAGCGAATACGCTGTCCACTCCGGGCGGGTATCCTCTGATAACTATGATGGTCCAATAGACCTTGCCGGCACGGGAAGCGCAATAGACCTGGCGAGACCAGGTGTAGTAGGAATCCCTCATCGGACTCGGTATGCTGTCAATTGGGAGTCGCGTATCCACGTCGAATACGCAGAGACCCATGTACTGCGCCGCATATACTCTGCGGGCGGCAGGACTATAGCTGACTGACCCCGCGTTCGCCCCCCAGCACGTAGCATCCTTGACAATGCTATCGCTGTTGCAGTCGATGACGCAATACCGTGGTCCACCGCTGACCAACCAAAGCAGGTCGAACTCCGGCGTCAGCAGGGCCTCGCCGTGAATCCAATCTGGGTCTGCGTCGAGGGTGATAATCGTCGAGACGGTGTCACGCGAGCAGTCAACCACCGCTATGAAGAGACTGGTGTCTTGGTAGACCGACAGGGCGTATAGCTTGTTCTGGTTCGGGGACCAGATCAGCCTGAAGGGCAGGCCATCAATTCCTATTCTCCTGATCAGACTGTCCGTCCTGCAATCGTAAACGAGGATGCTGCTGTCCGCACTGCAGTACAGCTTGTTGTCACGAGAGTCGTGAGCCAGTGACCAGTACTCCCGTGAAACCTGCGAGAAATTGACATAGGACCTGACCTTGTTGGAGCGGCAATCCACGATCCCAATCCTGTTCACGGAGTTGCCGTAGGCACACACAAAGTACAGTTTGTTGTCCACGCTGTCTACAACCAGATTGCTGACGGGCACGCCCAAGGGCACGACACCCACCAAGGTATCTGCCTGGCCATCGAGTGCCGTAACCACATAGTCATGGTCGCTGACAAACACCCGGTTCGTGGACCGGCTGTAGTAGAGAGAATCCTCTGCGGTGAAGCGGAATCGCTTCAGCTCCTGTCCCGTGCGGCCATCCAAGACGTACTTCCAAGTGTAGTCGAGAGCGATCAGCATGACGTAGAGCTTGTTCTGCCGCGGCACGGGGGCCAGGGAGAGCGCCCTTCCCCAGAGGTTGTAGTCCCACAGGATGGAGTCGTTGTCACAGTCGAGCGCTATGAGGTGACTCCAGTAAGTGTAGTAGACACGATTGTGTGCCGGGTCGCAGGCGAGTTGCGCGTAGAGAGTGTCGAACCCGCGCCGATAGACGACGGTATCGGCCTTCGTGTTGAGCGCGAACAGCGATTCGCCGGCCGCTATGTACACCTTCCCGGCACTTGGCTGAAAGCAGACGGCCTGAGCTGCCCGAAGCCCATAGATACTGGCCACGACGCTGTCACGGCTGCAGTCCACAACCCTCAGGGAGTCCGTCGCGCCGACGTAGAGCTTGTTGCGGAAGTCATCCAAAACGCATCTGGCGCTAGTGGCGTTCATCGGAAGTGAGTCTGCAACGCTGTCGGTCTTGCAGTCGACGACTCTCAACGGTTCGGAGGCGCAGTAGACTCGGTCTACCCTCGGGTTGTAGTAGAGCCCTGTGACGAGCGAGGGGAACGGCAACCGTTTGATGACCTCGTACGTGTTGCAGTCCACCACAGCGACACCGTATTCGTCCGTGGTAGACACGTACAGCTTGTTGTGCGCAGGGACATAGCAGAGGGCATTCGTCGGGCCTGAGCGAATCCGGGCGAACCTCTCGCACGTGACAGCATCGGCGACAATTACGTCGCCGCCTTCGCCTCCGATGAAGATGCGCGGAAGAACCGTATCTTCATCAAAAGCCACGTGGTTGTTGCCGTTTGTTGGTCCCAGCGAATCCGGCAACAGGATTTGCCCCTCAAGAACTTGGCCCGAGGCTGCCGACGCCAGCACGGCCCCCATCGCCACCGCGCACAGGAGAACCTTGGCCCCCTCGGGCCAGCTTCCAAGGGAGTTTCTGTCACGGCCCCTGACACAGCGCCTCATGCGTACCTCCTAGCACAACCATGATCTTGACGGCCTCTACTCCGTTGCGGCGTGACACTCCGCGCCCCCGCGCACACGAGTACCTTGGCCTTGGCGGCCCGATTGTGAGGTTTTGAGTTCCGACCGAACGAACTGCGCTTCATTCCGATTGCCAAGTGCTGCCTCCAGGTTTCTCACAGAACTTGCACGAATCGGCGTCGAGGTTCCCTGCGTGGCAGGCACTGCGCCTGCCGCACCCTCAAGTCGACTCTATTGTAGAGTGGACACTCTCGTATGTCAACAGGAATTGGCGTCAGCGCGGAAGTCCGTCGGAACCCAGCGACAGAGGTAGAACATCTATGCCCCCCTTGCGTCCGTCAATTCTTGACACGCTTCGCAGACCCAGGGTGCCGTCCGAAATCCCTCCCCGCCGCGTCGGGAGCGCGCTCGGGCGGCACCGACCTTCTCCGGTCGCCGTGACTTGACAAGCGCAGCATCACGGTCTATCATCGGGCATGCGCCAGGCAACCGGCCGTCCGACCGGCTGGGGCGACCCGCCGGTGGTCGCTCCTACCCTTGACTCGGTCAGGCGCGCGAGCGAACGCCTGAAGGACGTCGCCCGTCGCACACCTCTCGTGCCCTTCGGGCCGCGGGAAGACGGCATCCTGCTCAAGTCCGAGGTTGAACAGCCCAGCGGTTCGTTCAAGATCCGCGGCGTCTACAACTGGGCGGCAGGACTCGCGCCCGATACGGTCCGGCGCGGCTTCTCCACTTTCAGCGCCGGGAATACCGCGCTGGCGCTCGCCCACTGCGCAGGTGGTCTCGGCACGACCTGCCGCAGCCTCCTGCCCGACTCCGCGCCGGAGCGCAAGGTGCAGGCGCTGCGGGACCGCGGCGTCGAGACCGTGCTGGTTGCCTTCGAGGAGATGGCAGACTACATCTTCAGCGCCGGGTGGCGAGACGAGCCCTACGCCTTCCTCCATCCCTGGACCGAGCCAGCGATGATCAGCGGACATGCGACCATGGGGCTCGAGATCGTGGAGGACCTGCCCGATGTCGAGACGGTCTTTGTGCCGGTTGGCGGCGGCGCGCTGGCTGCCGGCGTCGGCTGCGCAGTCGGGATGCTTGACCCCGCGGTCAGGATCATCGGCGTCCAGACGGAGTCTTACCCCTCCCTGGCGCAGAGTTTCCACGCGGGCCGGCCGGTGTGGATCGAGTCCCGCCCCACCATCTGCGACGGTGTCGCGGTGCCGTTCGTCACCGAGCATCTCTATCCCCTGCTGCGTGAGACTCTCGACAGCGTCCTCGTGGTGTCCGAGGAGCAGGTAAGGAAGGCGATCCGCCTACTGGCGCGTACGGGCGGGGTCGTAGCGGAAGGCGCGGGCGCTCTCGCGCTGGCCGCCGCCCTGGACATGCCGTTGGCAGACCGGGGTCTCTCCGTCTGTCTGGTAACGGGCGGCAACATCCCGGAGGCGCTGCTCGAGGAGATAGTCGGCGTGCAGCATTCGTAGGACGACGGCCGGCGAATACACCTTGACAAATGCGCCGGGCTGAATACCATAACTGCGTGCAGCACCGCTGTCTGGGCGGGTCGTCACCCTCGGAATCGCTGTCGGTGTGAGGCGCGCGTGGTCGATCTCAGGCAACGCCGTTTCTTCCCGGAGCGAAGACCCCGCCAGCCGCTACGCTGGGTTATCTGGGGTGCGTTCCTGTTGCTCTTCCTGGTGCTCGTGCTGTTCATGAAGCTCTTCAGGTAAGGCCGGACTGCGCTGAATGAAAAGGAGTCGCTAGATGACGAAACTTCACTGGAACTTCAAGGACGTGTTCCGCGCACTGCGTCTCGGCTTCTCAGCCAAGAAAGTCTGGATGCTGTCGCTCGGCCTGCTGTTCGGGTTCACCGGGTACGTGCTGCTCACCTACCTGGCCTACGTCGCCGCCGGCCTGGACTTCCTGGCTGTCTGGCAGACGTACCGTCTGCTGCCGCTGCCATCTCCGTATGAGTATGCTTTCCCCTGGTACTCCTGGGTAGTTTTCGGGGCCGGGGTGCTCTGGTTCATCTGCGTCCTGCTGCTGTCCGGCACGGCCGTTTCCAAGGTCGCCTACGAGCAGCTGCGCGGCGACGAGTTCTTCGAGTCGAAGGAGGCATTCCGTTTCGCAATCAAGAACCGTTCGGCGGTGCTTGGCAGCCCGCTCCTGATTCTGGCCTTCGTCGCCTTGATCGTCGCTTGCGGTCTCCTCCTCAGCCTGCTGGGCGCGATACCCGCCGCCGGCGAGATAATCGTCGGCCTGCTGGCAGTTCTTGGCTTCATCGCCTCCCTGTTCATCGTCTACCTGCTCGTCGTCTTCTTCTTCTCGCTGCTGCTGGGCCCGAGCGTGGTCGCCACCACCCACTCCGACACGTTTGACACCCTGTTTGAGGTTTTCTCGTGTGTCAACGAGCAACCTGCGCGCCTTCTCTCGTACACCGCGACGATCGCCCTGCTCGGGAAGGCGGGTTCCTTCCTGCTCGGGCTCGCGACCAGCGCCGCAGGCAGAATCGGCTACGCGATTCTCGGTAGCTTCATGGGCGAGAAACTGGCGATGGTGATGGGCAACGCCGCCTACTATTTCAAACTGGCGGCCCCGGACTGGTGCCCCGCTCTCTTGCAGCAAACGTTCATCGCGGAGATGAACCTCTACGGGTTCCCGCAGGTGTACCTGCCCGGAGACTACATCGCGCTGGGCTGGAGCCACGATGTCGCCGCGTTGCTGCTCGGTGTGTTGCTCTACCTTGTTGCTATCATGGTCGTCTCCTACGGCCTCTCGGTCTGGTTCACCGGCATGACACTGAACTTTGCGGTCCTCGCCTACAAGAAAGACGAGAAGAACATACTTGAGCTGCCAGAGGATGACGAGGAGTTGATCGAGCCGGTTCCCAACCCTGAGCTCAAAGACCTCGAACCCAAGCCTGTCGACGGGGAAGCCGACAAGAAAGACTGATCTCGACCGGCGGCGCAGAGGCTAAGCTTAGGTTTTTCAATAACTTAATCTGATATCCGTGCCCTCCTTGGTTGACGGCTACCGGGCTGTGATCAGGGGCCAGGTTCAAGGGCTGGGTTTCCGGCCCTACGTATACCGGCTGGCCAGGTCCCTTGGCGTGAACGGCTTCGTCCGCAACTCCGTCCGCGGCGTAGTCGTCGTCGTTCAGGGCAGACTCGCCAGCCGCTTCCTCAAGAGGCTCCGCTCGAGCCCTCCCCCACTGGCTGTGATCGCTTCTTTTGACATCTCCCGTGTCCGCACGCGAACATACCCCGAGTTCTCCATCCACCCCAGCAACTCGGAACGGGGCGCCGGGGTAGACGTCCTGCCCGACCTGGCTGTCTGCCGGGATTGCCGTAGGGAGATTTCGAACCCGCGCGACCGCCGCTATGGTTATGCCTTCACCAACTGCACACAGTGCGGTCCGCGCTACACGATCATCGAGCGTCTTCCCTATGACCGCCCCAACACGACGATGACGGACTTCCGGATGTGCCCTCGGTGTCAGGGTGAATACGCTGACCCCGATGACCGCCGCCACCATGCTCAACCCATCGCCTGCCCGGACTGCGGACCCAAGCTTACTTCCTTGCCTGCCAGTTCGGAACTCTCCGCGCTCGATGCCGCCGCTCAGAGCCTGCTGGATGGCAAGGTGGTAGCCATCAAGAGCCTGGGCGGGTTCCAGCTCGCCTGTGACGCGACCAATGACCAGAGCGTGAGGAGACTGCGCCGGCGAAAACACCGTCCTGCCAAGCCATTTGCCTTGATGTGCGAGAGCGTGGCCGTATGCCGAAGGTTTTGCCGCGTCTCGGCGACAGCTGAAGCGACAATGCGCTCCGTCGCGGCTCCGGTCGTGCTTCTGCCGAAGTCCCCACGGCCGACGATCCGGGTCGCCGACTCCATAGCCCCGCGGAACTCCCGACTCGGCGTGATGCTGCCCTACACGCCGCTACATTTGGTTCTGTTCGATCGTCTGCGCCGCGCGTGCGGCAGGCCAGCAGTGCTCGTGATGACCAGCGCCAATAGAACGGAAGACCCGATTATCGCCGATACCGGGGAACTGGCCGGTGCGCTGCCCGGCGTGTACGACCTGGTTCTGAGTCACAATCGGCCAATAGCGAATCGCTGCGATGACTCCGTGGCGATGACGGACAGTCACGGACCTCTCGTGCTGATTCGAAGAGCACGCGGCTATGCTCCCCGACCGGTGCCTCTGGGCAGGCTGTTTCACGTGAAACAGCCGGTGCTGGCGGTGGGAGGCGAGTCGAAAAACACCTTTGCTTTGGCCAGCCAACTCTCGGCGTACTTGAGTCCGCACATCGGTACGGTGGCGACTGCTGCCGGAGAGCAGTTTTGGCTTGAGACCCTCGCCAGGTACACAGAATGGACCGGCATCAGACCACAGGTGGTGGCGACGGACCTGCACCCCGACTATGCGTCGACTCGACTGGCAGAAAGGCTGAGCCGGGACCTCCACCTGCCCCTGGTCCGAATACAGCACCACTACGCACACATCCTGTCAGTGATGGCAGAGCACAACCTGCGCGGGCCGGTGCTCGGCATCGCTTTCGATGGAACCGGGTACGGGGCTGACGGTGCGATTTGGGGCGGAGAGATCCTGCTGGCGGATGGTCTGACTAAATGGCTTAGAGTAGGCCACTTAGGATACTTGTCGCTCAGCAACGCGGGCGACGAGATTGCAGACCCCCGGCGGGTGGCTAGCGAGTATCTTGGGCAGGTTGGAGGAAAGATGGGTCCCGGCACCCGGAAGTCGGGAGGCCGCAGTCACAACCAGGGAATCAAGTCGGCTGCGGGGTTGACAGCCGCGCGGACCTCATCAGTTGGGCGACTCTTCGACGCCGTGGCGGCTATCACCGGAGCCTGCCGTGTGGCCACTTTCGATGGTCAGGCCCCGGCCGCGCTGGAAGCCCTCGCCGATCCGTCGGAACGCGGCGATTGGTACACCGATGGTTTGCTCGACCTCTCGGTCTACCCTGCGCGGCTGCTCCCCGAACCGCTGCTGAGGGAGGTGGCACGTGAAACAGCGTGCGGCACTGCCCCGGCCCGGGTCGCAGCCCGCTTTCACAATACGCTTTCCGCTGCCACGATCCGGCTTGCCGATGCTCTCTGCGCCAAGTACGGAGTCGCTTCTGTCTGTCTGTCCGGCGGCTCCTTCCAGAATTCCCTGCTTCGCCGTCAGGTGACCGTCGGCCTACGTTCCCGTGGACGCGCCGTGTACGTGAACCGTCTCGTCCCACTCAACGATGGTGGTATCGCATACGGCCAAGTGGCTGCCCTTGCCTGCGCGCAACGTCCGCTCGCCAGCTTGTGATGCATCACGTCTGCCGCTTTTTTTCCGCGGCTCGAGACGGAACTTGACACTCAGACCCCCGAGCCTAAAATCGTCGCCGACCCTATAGCGATCCTACAATCCGTTCCCGTGTGACGGCTGACGTTTTGTCAGCGTAGTCGCTTTTGCCGCACCATGAGGCAGTGCGGGATTGTGGACGGTTTGGTGGATAACCGGCCGAGGCAATACTCCTCGTCCGTGGTCGTCAAGTATCTAAGGCGTACTATTTTCCGAAAGGGGCTGCAGATGGGTGTGGCTGACAGCGGCGTACAAGTACGCGTCGAGCGTGAAGCCCTGCTCGACGCCGAAGGACTCTGGGCCGCCATCCTCGACTACGTGAGGCCACGCGTAAGTCGCGAAGGGTTCGAGACTTGGCTTGCACCGACCAAGGGCGTTGCGCTTTCCGGCAATGTTCTTGAGGTCGATGTCCCCAATTCGTTCTTTGCCGATTGGTTGAGCCAGCACTACTCGGCGGAAGTGCAGGCGGCGATGACCAGCGTCTCCCGGCAGGAGTTGTCCGTTTCGTTCCGCCCGCGGGATGCGGCCGACACCGGGATCTTGATCCGACGCGCTCCGGCGCGCCGCCCCGTTGCCAGGCAGAATGGCTATCGGCTGCAATCGCATCTTTCGTTCGCGAACTTTGTTGTCGGCGAGTCGAATCGCCTGGCCGTCGCCGCCGCACGCAGTGTGGCTGAGCGGCCGGGGGCCGGCTACAACCCGCTCTTTATCTACGGCGGCGTTGGCTTGGGCAAGACACATCTTGTCCAGGCAATTGGCAACCTGGCGGTAGCTGCAAAGCCGGGCCTGAAGGTCTACTACACCGCCGCCGACGATCTGTTCGTTGAGCTCATTCAGGCCATCGAAAAGAACACCCGTCTCGAGTTCAAGAACAAGTACCGTTGCCTGGATCTCCTGCTGCTCGATGACGTTCACTACCTGGTCGGGAAAGAGCGGTTGCAGGAGGAAGTCTTCTATATCTTCAATTCTCTCCACGATGCTGGAAGCCAGATCGTGTTCACCAGCGACCGGCCACCGCAGGATATCCCTGCGCTTGAGGACCGGCTCGCTTCGCGGCTTGGTTCCGGTCTGGTAGTGGACATACAGGCGCCTGAATTGGAGACGCGCATCGCCATCCTCAAACAGAAGGCAGCCATGGATCACGCCGCGTTGCCCGACGATGTTGCCTACTTCATAGCTGCGCGCGTCCGAACCAGTGTTCGCGCCCTTGAGGGAAGCTGGATTCGCCTGCTGGCGCTCGCCTCGCTCGACGGCCGACCCATAACGGTTCCACTAGCTGAGGAGGCGCTCAAAGATCTGCTCCGGGAAGAAGAGCCGGTAGACCACGGTCGGATAATAAAGATCTGTGCCGAGCATTTCGGCGTTGCACATAGGGCCATCACCAGCGGGGGAAGAACAAAGCAACTGGCGCTTGCGCGGCAGGTGGCGATGTACCTTCTAAGGGCCAGCATGAGTCTTTCTCTCAAGGAAATCGGCAACCTTTTCGGCAACAAGGACCACACCACAGTAATGCACGCGATAAAGCGGGTGGGTGAACTGAGAGTGAACGACCCACAGTTCGCCGCTCGGCTGGAGAAGCTCTGCAGGATGACAACTCGTGGATAACCGCGTGGAATCAGCTGTGGATAGAGAGCACATCTGGCCTAGGCACAGCCACTCAACATAGTTATCAGTAACTGCCATCTGTATAAGTAGTTGTTTAGCATACTGTTAGCAGTTTCCCACACCAATACACAAACCAACAACAACAGCAGTATCTATTGCTATTCATGTCTGTTGGATGAGAAGGTAGAATAGCATGCCCAAGAATCAGTTTGATGCTATTAAAAAGGGCGACTAATTATAAATACCTTAGTCTGCTGGTTATTGACAATGAGACCCAGGTGGCCACAAGAACGAATAGGCCCTGCAATTCACTAGAACTAGCAGAGCAAGTGATTCCTCCCATGTTCAGAAGATGCCGCTTTTAACTACTGCACACTGGGACCACAAACACCATTCCTAATTTCAATTGTCTTGCGGCGAGCATGCCTCTGGTTGACACCATATCTGGGCTGAATATGATTACGTTCTGGCTGACTGGCATTAAGGCATTCAAAAGAGGATTCTAGTAGCAGATGGTCAAGTTGAGCGAGGACCCCAAGTACGGTTTCGCAATCGGACGCGTCCGTGCCCTTGAAGCCTCCTTGATAGACAGGGTGCGCTACGAGCGGTTCGTACACGCAAGGGATGGAGAGGAGTTTGTCGCGGTCCTAGGTGAAACAGCGTACGCCAGGCTGATGGAAGGCGTCGCAGCCGATGTGACGCGCGCGCTAGACAACGCGGCCACAGAGAATTCAACCTTCCTGTCCGCCTACGCCCTGGACAACTGGCTGGTTCACCTCTTCTCGCTACCGGCTGCTTCTCGCCGGTTGAAGGCAGACATCAAGCGGGCGTTATCGCAGGGGAAAGCAGATTTCTCTGTGCCGGAGGAACTGACAGCGACGGAGCAGGGTTCGGCAATCGCGCGGGCGGTTGCGGATGCAGTAGAAGCGTTTGCCACGCATGGAAACCCAGCCAACGTAGACATGGTGGTAGACCGTTTGACGCAGGAAGTCGGTTTGGCGGTGGCCGAGAGCAGCGAGTTCATGGTCGGGTATCTCGCCCTGCACGCCGACATCGAGAATCTGCGAACCGCAGTTCGTTTGCGGGCAGAGGGGGCTGGCGACGGGGATAGGGCCGAAGAATTGAGGACGGCTTTTCTGCCGGGCGGAACCTTGACACTTGCCAGCCTGCTGACGAGCCTGCAGCAACCTTGGCCCGCCATGCTGGAGTTGCTGGCGAAGGCGCCGCCGTACGGAAAGGGAAGTGAAGCTTTCGGCGAGTACCTCGAGCAGGGCCGCATTGCTGTCAGCGAACGTCGTTCTTTCACGCGCATGGAGCGGTTGGGCCGCGAAGCGGAACTGCGCTACCTGCTCCAGACCCGCTACGCAACGCTGGGGCACGAGCCGCTGGTGACCTTTTTCCTCCTGCGCGAGAACGAGCTGCGCAACCTTCGCCTGCTATATGCCGCGAAGCTGGCCGGCCTGGCGGCGGAAGAGACACGGGAGTTGGTGGCATATGCCGAATAGCGAGCCGCACGGCAGGGGAGACCTTTCTGCCGGCAGGATCGGTGTAGTCGGCCGGGCAGAAGTTATCGCGCCATTCCGCGCCGCCGGGTTTGCCGTCCATCCGGTCGAGCCTGGACCCGGCGCCAGCGCCGAGGTTGAGGCGCTCATCGCTGCGGGCCTGTCGGTGTTGTTCTACACCGAGGATCTGGCTGCGCACCTGGGCGAGTTGCTGGGTCGCTACAGCCGGAGCGCGACTCCCTGCCTGGTGATGCTGCCCATGGGCGCCGAGCAGCGCGGTTTCGAGCGGCTCAGGGAGATTGTGAGGCGCGCGGTCGGCGCGGACATCTTTGGGCGCGCGCACGCCCTTGCTGGAGAAGAAAGAGCGGTTCCATCCAAAGGAGACCAGCGATGATTGAAAGCAAAGGTACGATTATCAGAGTTTCGGGTCCTCTGGTGGTGGCTGAAGGCCTTGCCGGTGCGAAAATGTACGACGTAGTGAGGGTAAGCGAAAAGCGGCTGGTGGGCGAGATCATCGAATTGGAGGGAGACCGCGCGTCAATCCAGGTATACGAGGAAACAGGCGGGGTGGGGCCCGGCGAGCCCGTCTTTGCCACCGCCGAGCCGCTTTCGGTCGAACTCGGTCCCGGGTTGATCGAGTCCATCTACGACGGCATACAGCGGCCGCTGAACGTCATCCAGAAGCAGGCCGGAGACTTCATCAGCCGCGGCGTCGAGGCGTCGCCGCTCGACCGGCAGAAACGCTGGAGTTTCACTCCGCTGCGCCGAACCGGTGACCGGGTCGAACCCGGCGACATCGTGGGCGAAGTTCAGGAAACCGTGCTGGTGCGCCACCGGGTGATGATGCCGCCGGGAATGGCGGGCGAAGTCGTCCACATCGGGCCCGGCCAATTCACGGTCGAAGAACCCGTCGCCGTCATCCGGACGCCGAACGGAGAGCAGCCGCTAAGGATGTCCCAGCGCTGGCCGGTGCGCAGGGCACGTCCCTTCCGCCGGAAGCTGCAGCCCGATCAGCCGCTCGTGACCGGCCAGCGAGTGGTCGATACGTTCTTTCCGATTGCCAAGGGAGGAACCGCCGCCGTGCCCGGACCGTTCGGTTCGGGCAAAACCGTTATTCAGCACCAGTTCGCCAAATGGTCGGACGCGGAGATCATCATCTTCGTCGGCTGCGGCGAACGTGGGAACGAGATGACCGACGTGCTGATGGAGTTCCCGCACCTCGTCGACCCCAAGTCGGGTGAGCCGCTCATGAAGCGCACCGTTCTGATCGCCAACACCTCAAACATGCCGGTGGCCGCGCGCGAGGCTTCGATCTACACCGGCATCACGCTGGCCGAGTACTACCGCGACATGGGCTACTCGGTAGCTTTGCAGGCCGATTCGACCTCGCGCTGGGCCGAGGCGATGCGGGAGATCTCCGGCCGGCTGGAGGAGATGCCGGGCGAGGAAGGCTATCCTGCCTATCTCGCAACCCGGGTGGCCGAGTTCTACGAGCGAGCCGGGCGAGTTGTTTGTCTGGGCCGAACCCCGGAAGGTAAGGAACAGGAGGGCGCCGTCTCGGTGGTCGGAGCGGTTTCACCTCCGGGAGGAGACCTGAATGACCCGGTGGTCCAGGCTACCCTGCGCGTAGTCAAGGTCTTCTGGTCGCTCGAGGATAGACTGGCGTTCCAGCGGCACTTCCCGGCAATCTCCTGGTTGAATTCTTACTCGCTGTACGCCGACGTTCTCCGGGAATCGTTTGACCGGCTGGCAACCCCCGAATTCACGAAGGATGCGAGCGCAGCCATGCAGCTGCTTGAGAAGGAAGCCGAACTGGAAGAGATCGTCCGGCTGGTCGGCAAAGACACGCTCTCCGCGCAGGACCGGCTGGTGCTCGAGGCGGCGCGGTCGATCCGCGAAGATTTCCTGCACCAGAATGCTTTCCACGAAGTCGACACCTACGCGTCGCTTCCCAAGCAGGCCGCCATGCTGAGCGCGATCCTGCGTTTCCACGACCTCGGGCGCGCCGCGCTGGCGCGAGGCGTTGGCATCGAGCTGGTAGAGCGCGTCAAGGTGCGGGACCGGATAGCCCGGATGAAGTACCTCACCGAGGCCGAGGCGCCGGCGGCGATCCAGCAGGCCTGCGCCGACCTCGAAAAGGAACTGGCCGCACTGGAGGCGAAATGATCCGCGAATACCAAACGGTCACGTCGATAGCCGGCCCGCTGATGCTGGTTTCCGGTGTGGACGGTGTCAAGTACCAGGAACTGGTTCAGATCACCTTGCCGACCGGTGACGTCAGGCGTGGACAGGTGCTGGAGGTCGAAGGCGACAAGGCCCTGGTGCAGGTTTTCGAGGGAACGACCGGCATCGATGTGCCTTCGGCCAAGGTGCGCTTCATGGCCCGCGGCATAACGCTCGACCTGTCGCCGGAAATCCTCGGACGCGTCTTCGGCGGGCTCGGGCGGCCGCGCGACGGCGGGCCAGCGATGATTCCTGACCGGCGTGTGGATGTCAACGGCGCGCCTATCAACCCCTATGCGCGCGAGTACCCGAACGAGTTCATCCAGACGGGAGTCTCGTCCATAGACGGGCTGAACACTCTGGTCCGCGGACAGAAACTGCCGATCTTCTCCGGCTCAGGCCTGCCCCACAACCGCCTGGCCGCACAGATAGTCCGGCAGGCACGCGTCCTGGGGACGAGCGAGCCGTTCGCGGTCGTGTTCGGGGCAATGGGGATCACGTTCGAGGAGTCGGAGTTCTTCATTCGCGACTTCACCCAGTCCGGCGCCATCGAGCGCACCGTCTTGTTCCTCAACCTCGCGGACGAGCCGGCCATCGAGCGGATCGCGACCCCGCGGGCCGCGCTCACGGCTGCCGAGTACCTGGCGTTCGAACTGGGCATGCACGTCCTCGTGGTGCTGACCGACATGACCAACTACTGCGAGGCACTGCGGGAGGTGTCCGCCGCGCGCAAAGAGATACCCGGCCGCCGCGGTTTCCCGGGCTACCTCTACACCGACCTTTCGTCGATCTACGAGCGCTGCGGACGCATCAAGGGCCGAAAGGGCTCGATCACGATGATGCCGGTACTGACGATGCCCGAGGACGACAAGACACACCCCATACCGGACCTGACCGGCTACATCACCGAGGGCCAGATCATCCTCTCCCGCGCCATGCACCGGCGCAAGATCGCCCCGCCCGTAGACGTGCTCCCTTCGCTCTCGCGGCTCAAGGACAAGGGTATCGGCGCGGGGAAAACCCGTGAGGACCACGCCGACCTTTTCAACCAGCTCTATGCCTGCTACGCGCGCGGCAAAGAAGCGGAGGAGCTCGAGATCATTCTCGGAGACGCGGCGCTGACCGAAGCGGACAAGCAGTATCTGCGCTTCGCACGCGAGTTCGAGCGGCAGTACATCTCCCAGGGCGAGTTCGAGAACCGGACAGTGGAGCAGACCCTGGACCTCGGCTGGAAGCTGCTGGCCGGCTTCCCGCGGGGCGAGCTGAAGCGCGTGCGCGACGCCTACCTGGAAAAGTATTGGCGGCCGGCAGCGAAGTAGAAAGCCCGCGGTTGCTGAACGGCAACCGCCCCGCGCCGTAGGGGTATCCGCATCCTCCGGTACTCCGCCGCGCTCTTCGACCTTGATGGTACCCTGATCGACTCGGCGCAGGATATAGTTGCCTCGGCACGGTACGCGCTGGGGAGCGTGTTCCCGGGGCGCGACCTGCCCGACCCCGAAGACGTTCTGGCCCAGATCGGCAGGCCGCTGGAGGCAATGGTGCGTGAACTGGGCTTTGCGGCGGGCGAGGGCGAAGCTCGGCGATTCGCAGACGCATACCGGGACCACTACGCGGAGCATTTCAACGCTCACACCCAACCCTACCCGGGGGTGGAGGAATTGCTCACCTACCTGAAGGCGTCCGGGGTCAGGCTGGCCCTGGTAACGACCAAACACCAGTCGCAGGCCGACTTCACGCTCGCAGCCTTCGGCCTGACGGGCTACTTCGATTATGTTCACGGTTGGCAGGAGGGCCGTGAACACAAACCGCATCCGGAGCCGGTCCTGACCGCCCTCGCGCGTCTGGCCGTGCCGCCCGGCGCGGCGATCATGGTCGGGGATTCCGAGTTCGACATTCAGTCTGCGAAGGCGGCCGGGGTTGATACCTGTGCGGTTACCTACGGATTCCGGCCGGCCTGGCTGCTCAGGTCTTTCCGGCCCGATTTTCTCGTCGCGCGCGCTACGGATGTCGCGCCGATCGTCGTTTCGCAGGACGCGGAATGAAGCGGCGGCTGTCGCACAATGCGACTACCGCTGCCACGAGACACGTCAGCTGCTCCGCGGCTTCCGCGGTATCCCGACGCGCGGGGCCGCAAACGACAGTCCGGCAACAGGATATGCCAACGCTTGGGCAGGCCGCATCGGAACGGAAGCTGCAGGAATGCCGGGGTTGCGATGTTTCCGAGAAGCGGGACGCTTGTACCCAGACACTTGACTGCGTTGGGAGCGGAAGTAGAATGCAGCTCGATGCCCCCTGCACAGCCGGGAGACGCAACGGTCCCTGCGTTTGAGGTCCGGGCCGGAACGGTGGAGCTGCTTTCCGGATGAATCCACGGACGAACCCCGCATTTCCTTTTGTCGCCGACATTGCCTTCCAGGACGGCGACTTTGTGTTTGCCACTGACCGGTTCGGATGCCTCGTCTACTGGAACAAGGAGGCCGAACGGATATCCGGCTACAGGGCAGAGGAGGTACTGGGAAAGCCGTACGCTCTCGCCTGCCGAATCGAGCCGGACGCCACCACTGTAGATCTCGCGGCCATCCTCGGGGGGCGCGACTTCGCGGGAGGCGTTCGCTGCCATTCGCGGAGTGGTGGAGCCTTCGCGCTCTACCTGTTCGCGACCGCGGGACGCGATCCCGCCGGCCTGCCGGCCGGGGTCGTGTTCGTCGGCCGGGACGTGACCGGTCTCTGGCGGGCCGAGGAGGCGGCCGCGGCATCCACCAACAAATACCGCGCTCTCTTCGAGCACAGCATCGATTCGGTGGCGATAGCCGAAATGGACGGACGAGTGATTGAGGCCAACCCCGCGTGCCTGCGGCTATACGGCTACACGGCCGACGACGTCCGGGGGATGAAGCTCGCCGACGTGGTGGCGCCGGAAGACCGTGGCGCTGGCGCCGACGCGATGGAGAAACTGGCGGCGGGCCGGCTCGTGGTCAAGACTATCCGAATGCGCCGAAAAGACGGGTCGAGGTTCGTCGCGGACCTCGTCGCGTCGGTCATGACGGTAGGCGGCGAACGGCGGATAATGTCGGTCACGCGCGACGTGACCGATCGAGTGCGCGCCGAGCAGGCGCGGAGCCAATCGGAGAGGATCTATCGCACGGTGTTCGAATCGGCCAACGACGCCGTGTTCATCGAGTCGGTGGACGGGCGCATTCTCGACGTCAACCGAAACGGTTGCGGCCTGCTCGGCTACCGCAAGGACGAATTGTTGAAAATGAAGGTGGCGGACCTGGTTCCGCCAGAGGCACGCACCTGGCTGCCGCACGTGACCGACGCGATTCTGCGCGACAGGGCCTTCCGCTCCGAGGCGGTCAACTTGCACAAGGACGGACGGCACATCCCGGTGGAAATCAGCGCCGCGACGATGGAACTGGACGGCAAGACCGCCGTGCTGGTAATCGTGCGGGACATCTCCGAACGCAAGCGTGCCGAACAGGGGCTGCGCGAGAGCGAGGAGAAGTTTCGGAGCGTCGCGGAGCAATCGCCCAACATGATCTTCATCAACCAGTCGGGTCGGGTGGTCTACACCAACCAGAAGAGCGCCGACACCATGGGGTACGCCCAGGAGGAATTCTACTCACCCGGATTCGACTTCATGCAGCTCATCGCGCCGGAGTCGGTGGAGCAGATCAAGGCAGTCTACGCCCGCCACGTCCGGGGCGAGGACGTGGAGCCGTACGAGTACACGTTACTTACGAAAGACGGGCGGCGGATCGAGTCCATCATCACGACCAAGCTCATCGAGTACCGCGGGGCGAAAGCGATCCTCGGCATCATCACTGACATAACAGAGCGTGTCAAGGCTGACCGCGACCTGCGCGAAGAGAAGGAGAGGTCGCAGACCTACCTGGCGCTGGCCGGAGTGATGCTCGTAGCGCTTGACGCCGCCGGCAGCATCACCCTGCTGAATCGGCGGGCCTGCGAAGTGCTGGGGGTCGTAGAGGCGGAGGCGCTGGGCCGCAACTGGTTCGACAACTACATTCCGGAACGCAGCCGCCTACGGGTCAAAGAGGCATTCGCATCGCTGATGGCAGGCAGAATTGAGCCGGTGGAGCGCTTCGAGAACCCGGTGCTCGGTGCCGGCGGCGAGGAGCGGCTGGTAGTCTGGCACAACGTGCTGCTGCGCGACCGACAAGGCCGTCCGACCGGCACCCTGAGTTCCGGGGAGGACGTGACCGAGCGGGAGCGGGCTGTGAATGCACTGCGCGAGAGCGAGGAGAAGTATCGCAGCGTGGTCGAGCGGGCGAGCGACGGCATCTGTGTTGTACAAGACGGTCGGATCGAGTATCTCAACCCGAGGCTGGCCGAGATTGCCGGGTACGCACCGGAGGAGCTGGTCGGCAAACAGTTCATTGAATACCTGCATCCGGACGACCGGGCAACCGTGGTCGACCGATACCGTCGTCGGCTCGCCGGCGAAAACCCGCCCTCCACGTACAGGGTCAGAATACTGACACGGAGTGGTGAAGCAGCGCCGGTGGAGATCAACGCCGCGCTTTCGACCTTTGAGGATGCACCGGCCGACATAGTGCTGGTGCGCGACATCACCGAGCGGGCTCAGGCCGAGCAGGCGCTGCGCGAGTCCGAGCGGCACTACCGTTCCGCGCTGGAAGCGATGCGGGATCCGGTTCACGTCGCCGATGCCGACCTGCGGATTGTCATGGTGAACCGGGCATTTGCGCTCTGGCTGCAGCAGAGCGGGCTCGACGACGCAGTGCTGGGGAAGACCGTTTTCGAGGCCTTCCCCTTCCTGCCAGACCGAGTCAGGGAAGAGTACCGGCGGGTCTTCGAGAACGGCGAGACGGTCGTTACCGAGGAAGAGACCGCTGTCGGCGGACGGTCCTTCTACACCGAGACGACCAAGACGCCGGTGACCGAGCAAGGCCGGGTGGCTCGCGTTCTGACCGTGGTCAGGGACTTGACCGAGCAGAAAAGGCTCGTGCGGGTCGCCGAGGAGACCGGCGACGTGCTCCGCGCCGTCCTTGACAACTCGCCGGAAGCGATTGCCGGCGAGTGCGAGAACGTGCTGGTGTACGCCAACCAGCGATTTGCCCGGCTGTTTGGCTACGACGCGCCGGCCGACATCATCGGCCGGCCCGCCAGCGACTTCGACGCGCCCCTGGACCGGGAGCGAATGGTCGGATACACCCGGCTGCGCGAGCAGGGAAAAGATGCTCCGACCAGCTACTCGTTCCACGGCCTCAGGCGTGACGGGACCCTCATCCCGCTGGAGGCGACCATCAGCACCTATTGGTCGCTCGGCCGACTGCACGTGCTCGGGTTCATCCGCGAGGTAGAGGCGGGCCGCGCCGGCAGCTGAGGCGAGCCCCGCGGACGGCCCTGCGTTGACATTCCCTCCACCGCCCCTATGCTGAATTGATGTCGGTTTCGTCCCAAGACCAGAACGGCGTCTTCCGCGAGCACCTCGCCCGCGCTGCCCGCGCCACCTTCTACCTGCGGGTTCTTTTCTCGCTGGCGCTGCTCTTTCACGCCGGGTTCGGTCCCGGTCTGCTGCTGCGGTTTCGTCTCACCGGCTGTGGCTCGGTCGAGCCCGTGGCGCAGCTCTACGCTTTCCGGCCCGTGATCTACGCCTACCTGCATGTGGCTCTGGTCGCGGTCCTGGGCGCTTTGTGCCGGCGGGCGGTCGGTCTGTTTGAAGCCGAGTACCTGCAGGACACAGCGCACGAGGTTGCGCGAGGGGGACGCGAGAGCGACCTGCGGCTGCTCCGCATCAGTCCGAGGCCTTTCGTATTGTCGAGCCACATCGCCGTGGACACGGTCATCTTCAGCGCGGCCCTGCTCGCCTTTTCCTTCTGGATCGTGATACTGGCCGAAACCACGCCCGCCAATATGCTAAGCTACCAGGTAGCCGGCATCGTGCTCGGCTCCTACGGTCTTTTCGCCTCGCTCATCATCATGGGCCTCGTCTGGTTCAATGCCGCGCGGCGGCTCGCCCGGCTCAAGGCTGACGCCAGTGCGCCGAGTAGCGAGCACCAGGTCTGATCATCCGGTTCGGAGCGCGTGCCTGCGCTACTACCTGAGCCGGTAGAGCCGCAACTTCCACGGACTTTTCGTCTCCGCCACCAGCGTGCGGTCCGGGAACCGTGACAGCAGGCCCTCGAAGATTGTGAGCACCACCGGGTTGTCGGAGCCGGGCCGCACGGCCAGCCCGGCGTAGAGAGGGCGGTCGCCAGCGAGGACCGAGTCGAGCGGGATCGGTACGTTGAACTCGACAAAGCGGCGGTAGTCGCGCCAGCCCCAGGCGTAACTCACCAGTTCGGACACACCCGCGTCGCACAACAGCAGGGCGGACGCAGGCACGTTGTCGAGCAGCAGTCGCTGGTAACCGGCCTGTACCCTCAGGTAGCGGTCGTGGCGTAGCTGAATGGCGATGCTCAGCAGTGCCATGCACGTGACCGCCGCGTACTTGAGCCATCCGGCGCGAAGCCGTCCGAGCAGGCGGTCGGCGGCCAGGATGAAGCCCATGATGAAGAAAGGCAGTCCGGGCAGGAGGTAGCGGAGTCCGAGGGTCAGGCGGGCCGGCAATTCCGGCGCGTCGTAGGTGAACGAGAAGAGGCAGTAGACGCCGAGCAGCGTGTATGCGGGGAGGCCCAGGAGCAGCCGTCGTCCCTTGCCCGCAACGAGCGGAGCGGCCAGCATGAGCGGATAGAGTATCAGGAGCGCGGTTCCGTAGTACCGGGCGTTGTGGAGGAAGAAGGCGGGGGAGAAGGTGCCGGTCAGATACATCGGGAATGAGATCGGTGAACCGTAGGCGTACGCGTTGTAGGCTGCTATCAGGCCGGCCAGGGGCGCGAAGCCGGCCATCAGCATCAGGGCCAACCGCAGACGCGGACCGTCCGGCCGCAGCGCGAGTATCAGGAACACCGGGGCGAACACCGCGTTGGAGTAGCGGACGAGGCAGGCGAGGCCAAGGAGGAATCCCGAACCGATCAGCCACCTGCCCCGGCGCAGCAGGCAATAGAACGCGGCGAGAACCAGGGTCGCGGCCAGCAGGTCGCTCATAACGGTGCGAGAGAGGATAACCACTGCGGGGTAGAACAGGTAGAGCAGCGCCCACGCCGGGTCGATTTCGGGGTCCAGCCGCTTCATTATCAGGACCATGAACGTGGTCCCGGCGAGCGCGAGCAGCATTCCGGAGACAAAGACCAGTCGCCAGCCCAAGAGCGTGAACGGCAGGAGAAACAGCGAGGTGCCGGGCGGGTACTTGCTGGCCAGTCGGCCGCCCGTTTCGACCGTCATGTGGGGGGCCGGGACAGACGACCCTTCGTAGGAGAGCCGGCCGGTCCGGAACAGGAAAGCCCCGGTCAGATAGGCGTCTTCGTCGACGATGGCGGTCGTGCGCGGGTAGAGCGCCAGAAAGGTCAGCACATACAGCAGGGCACCGACAACTACGAGTCCTGCCGAACGGCCGTACCGTGGTTTCATCCGGCAGGATGATAGGACTGCGGTGAACCAAGTCAAGGAGGGACGGACGGGCAACGGTTGACTTCAGAGGCAACGTCAATAGAATGAACCTCTATGCCTATGCTAAGCGATATGCGCAAGCGCGTCCGCGTCGTCATGCTGGTCGTGGCCGCGACCTTCGTCGCCGGCTTCCTGATGGGCGAAATCTGGCAGATGCTCGCCCGGAAGGGGGACCGACGTTCAGCCAACCCGCAGGGCCTCGTCGCCAAGGTCGGAGACCACAATGTTACCCCGGAGGAGTACAGGGGGGTGGTCAGCTATATCACCGATAAGTATAAGAGTGACAACCGTTTGCGCGATCTCTCCAACGATGACTACCAGGCGATCGAGCAGCAGGCCTGGGAGTATCTCCTCAGCGAACTGACGTGGCAGAAGGTGCTGCGGGGCCAGCGGGTCGGCGTCACCGAGGCCGAGATAATGGAGATCGTCAAATCCAACCCGCCCGAGGAGCTGCGCAACAAGCCCGAGCTTCTCACTGACGGCAACTTCGACCCGCAGAAGTACCAGCAGGTCATGAACGCGCCTGAGAACCGCGAATACTTCACCAAGTACTTCCGCCAGGTGCTGGAGATGCTCCCGCGTGAGAAACTGAGGATCGACGCCATCAACGCCTACCGGATCACGAACCCCGAGGCAGAAGACGCGCTGGCCGCATCCAACACCCGTTGGAAGACCACGTCGCTCTACTTCGGGGCCAAAGTCCTGAAACAGAGGTACGAACCTACCGAGGCCGAGGCCAAGGCCTGGTTCGAGGCCCACCGGGACAGCTTCCGCACCAAAGAGACACGGCAGCTCCGGTACGTCTTCTTCCCGCTGGCCGTCAGTCGGCAGGATTCGGCCGCTGCGAAAGAGATCATTGATCGGGCCTACGACCAGTTGCTCAAGGGCGAGACCTTCAACCTCACGACGCTCGACTACAGCGATATGGAGGGCGAGACGCTGTCGGTCATGACGCCGCGTTCCGGCGTCGGCGCAGAAACAGACAGCGCCCTGGCCAGGCTCAAGCCCGGCCAGTACAGCCCGCCCTACCTGGCCGCGTATGGCTGGCAGATATCCCTCCTCGACAGCGCCAAGCAAGACTCGGTGGCCTACCGCCGCATCGTCGTCCGCGTCAAAATGGGCTCCGAGGTGCTGGCCACGGTGCGGGACACGGTCCGTGGTTTCATCGAGAAGACCGCCGCGGAGGAATTCGACGCCATCGCGGCTCAGTTCGGTCTGGCAGTGCAGCAGACGCGCCCGCTCGTGGGCGACCAGAAGGATCTGCCCGGACTCGACGTCGAGAATACTGCGCAGCTTGTCGAGTGGGCGACGAAGGCCAAGCCCGGGCAGGTCTACGACCTCCCGCAACGTGGTGCCGGTGGGTACTACGTCTTCGAACTGGCGGACGTGAAGCCCGCCGGGATCGCAGACTTCGAAAAGGTGAAGCAGGGAGCGGTGTTCCGGCTGCGTATGGAAAAGGAAAGGCAGGCCTGGAACGAAGTGGCCCAGCAGGCGCTCGCTGCCGTCAAGGCCGGCAAGAGCTTTGAGCAGTTCGCCGCGGAGAACCCCGGCGTCGAACTGCAGACGGATTCGTGCTCCGGAATCGTGGATTGTCGGCGCAGGAAGGGACCCGAGTTTGCCGGTGCGTTGGCCGCGCTTAAACCCGGCGAGAAGCACGGCGTCGTCGAGACCAACTGGGGTGCGTTCATCATCCGGTGCGACGAGCGGACGACCGTTCCGACGCTCGAACCGGCGGCATATCTCGACCGGCGCCGGGCCCAGGTAGGACAGGACATGATGGGCGAACTGCTCAAGCGTCCCGAGGTCAAAGACTACCGGGACGCGCTGGCATATTGACAACCCGCTGCGGCGGGATAGATTTAACCTGGAGTCGGGCGCTGGATGTCGGAGCCTGACGTGGTGCATGGCGCGCTGTGTGCCCTGCCGGACATATGGCCCCATCGTCTAGCGGTTGAGGACATCACTCTTTCAAGGTGAAGACATGGGTTCGACTCCCATTGGGGCCGGAATCAGCTCAACGGCGAATGCCGAACGCCGAACTCCGGAGTTCGGATCCGAATCCGACGGTTGTCGTTCGGCGGTCGGCGTTTCCGTGATGCGGGAGTAGCTCAGTTGGTAGAGCACTACCTTGCCAAGGTAGGGGTCGCGGGTTCAAATCCCGTCTCCCGCTTGTTCGAAGTGCGAAGGCCGAAGTCCGATCGCCGAAGGTCTGGATTTGTCCTTCGCACTTCGTCCTTCTTACTCTCCTCCCTGGCGGCTTAGCCAAGCAGTAAGGCGACGGTCTGCAAAACCGTTATACTCGGGTGCGAATCCCGAAGCCGCCTTTCCCGCTGTAGATTCAAGGTCGAAGATCCCAGATCAGCCGACGTGCTGAGCGGCCCGCTTCCGGCCGCCCGGCCTTCACCCCTCACCCCCGCAATCCGCAATGACTTTGACATCCCCGATCTTCAACCTACAATCTGCAAGCTTCAATTCGCTGCCGGGGTGGCGGAATTGGCAGACGCCAGGGACTTAAAATCCCTTGACCCGGATACGGGTCGTGCCGGTTCGACTCCGGCCCCCGGCATCGTCTCCAAGGTTCCGTGAAGTCCTGGTTCACGCCGTCGGCAGTCACCCACTGCTTCTGAGCCAGACTGGGGCCCAATTCCCCGCTTGACCTCTCCCGCTGCGCGCCTATGCTCATCGCAGGCTGCGCCCGCTTCCCGGGTGCGGCGTGCAGCAAAGGCAGACAGCGGGGCCGGTGAATGGCCGGCCTCGACACCAAGGAGGCAGCATGTTCGTACCAGATACGGTTGCGATAGGCTACAACTACACCGCAGTGTTGGGCGCGGTCAGGACAGCCATGGTCGCATCAGGCGTGCTGGCAAGCCTGGTCCAGATGCTCGTAACGCTGGTCGCAGCCGCGTTGATATCGGCCGCGGTCCAGGGATTCAAGGCCGAGTGGAGAGCCCTGCGCAAGAAGCCGTTTGCTGGCGCCCCGGCCCGCATCCTGGTCTACGTGGTGTCCGGCATGTTCCAATTGTACAACGGCTACGTCAACGGCATCCCGACCTGGGAGATCGCCATCCTCGCGCTCCTGACCGCCCTCGGCGCGACCGGAATCTACCACTTCGTGTTCAAGCGACAGCCTGCGCCGTGACCGCGAAAAACGCAGGTTGTCCCGGGAGGCCGGCAGGACAGAAGCCGACAGGCTGACCCGCGGCGGGCCACAAGCACCTGTACGGCCGCTGCAGGCAGTAGGGGCGGGCGCAAGCCCGCCTCTTCCTCTTGGCAGACGACCGGTAGCCAACAGACGCAACTTGACACTTGAGCGGGTGGGGCTATACTACGGAGAGCACTAAATGTTTGACAGCTTGAGGTCATGTTGCCGCATATCGGACGTGCTCTTCCGCAAAGTAACTCCTGACCACTTCTGGCTGGCGTTGCCGGCTGCGTAGGTAGGATCGGGCC
>Ga0194113_10002080_pt1 | contig 27456 bp, 31 predicted proteins | sample TA2MahC200mmetaG_FD_146193 | JGI IMG/M metagenome (GOLD analysis project Ga0194113, IMG submission 146193) | Freshwater microbial communities from Lake Tanganyika, Tanzania - TA2015017 Mahale Deep Cast 200m | ecosystem: Environmental > Aquatic > Freshwater > Lake | place: Tanzania: Lake... | reverse complement strand
AACGTGAAAATCCCCCCTGCCCCCCTTTTTCAAAGGGGGATTAAGGGGGATTTTACAAAAGGTGGGAATGTTACGCAACACGTATTATGCAATAATTCACACCAAACATTTAAAATGGAGGTAATATAACCATGAAAACCAAAATAACCTTATCCTTCAGTTGTTTGCTTCTCGTCGCACTGGTAGCTTTATATTTAGTATCCACCGCCTTCACGCAAAAACTACAGCAGGATACGCTATCGCAATTAGATGTCGAGAAGACTATCATGCCAACTTTGGAGCCAGCGTTGGATGGCGCTCTGGTCAAAACAGTTGCGGTCTGGCAGATTAACGCGGCTCCGTTGGCAAATCAGGCGCATCTGAACGATTTTTTGGATAATCTGTTCATCGCCTTGATGGGCGCGGGCAAGTATCGAGTGATTGACAGGAAAAATCTTGACCTTTTGCTACAAGAGCAGAAGTTCAGCCAATCCGACCTTTTCGACCCGGCGCACATGAAGGAGTTTGGCAAATTGAGCGGGGTGGATGCCTTTCTGTATGGCGACATCCGCGAGGTTTTTGGGCGCTATACCATGAGCCTGAAACTGCTCAATGTAACAACAGCAAGGGCAATCTGGGCGACGGAGTTGGCAATCAGCGCGGGAGAAAAATCTCCGCAGGAACTCGCAATTGAACAGGCCATCTCTGCGGCGATTGATTCGCTTCGCGCCGCCGCTCCGACGCTCACCAAAACTCAAACCGTCTCTGTCTGGAAGATTCTGAAAGACAATAATCCAGACATCATCGCAATGGACAAGCTGAATGTCGCGCTGATTCAGAAAAACATCTTCAAGGTGGTAGATAGAGAAAATTTAGAGTCTCTGCTGACGGAACAGAAACTCAGCCTGACGGGTTTGGTCGATCCAAAAAAGATGAAAGAATTAGGGTTGGTCTACGGCGTCGATGCGTTTATCTTCGGCACTGAACGAACGGAAGCTGGCAAAACCGTTCTCGCCTTGCAGATGATTGATGTTGATACCGCAACCGTCATCTGGGGTGAGGAAGCGGGCAAAGCAGGCGTAGCAGTCGCTCCCGGCGCTGAACCGACAGAACCGATTGACAAGATCGCCTACAATGCGACTAATTCTTTGGCGCAGGCGCAAGCGCTCAAGGTGAATACAATAGCCATCGGCAACCTCATCGGCGCACCGCCGGAGTTGTCGGAAAAACTGAGCATCCGACTCACCCAATCGGGCAGGTTCAAAGTCATCGACCGCAGCAAGTTAGAGCTAATCTTAAAAGAGCAAAAGTTGAGCCTCACAGGCATCATCGCCCCAGAAAAGATGAAAGAGTTGGGCAAACTCTACGGCATCGACGCCTTTATCTTCGGGCGGAAGGTGCAAGGCTTTGCCACATCTGAAATACCCATTGTGGTGTTAAAACTTATAGATGTGAACACAGGCGTGATTCTATGGGCGGATACTTTCGGCGATGCGAACGATGAATTAGTGAAAATCGCCCAGCAAGTCACAAAGTTTGGCACAGCGAATTTACGGACAGAACGCCCCATCCGCACCCTTGCGTTCTGGCGGATGGAGGGAAGTTTTGATATGGAAGGCTTGATGGACGTGATGGCAACTGAACTCACGAAGCAAGGGCGATTCCAGGTGGTTGACAGGCAGAATGTAAAAGCTCTCCTGGAAGAGCAAAAATTCACGCGGAGCGGCTTAGTTAATCCGGCGACAATGAAGGAGTTCGGAAAGTTATATGGCATTGACGCCCTGCTGTATGGCGCAGCTTCTGAAGGATTTACGTTGAAACTCGTGGACGCTTCAACGGCTACTATTTTGTGGGCGGAACCGGTGGTAGAAATTCGCGAATGGATTGCCCCAGTGCTAACAAGCCACAAGCAATTTACCGACGACATCATTGAAAATTTACTCAAACCCAACCCGAACTTGAGCGCAGTGAACACGGTGGCCATCTGGCAGATTGTCGATGAAACGGACAGCGTTGCGTTTCCTTTGGAGTTAAGCGACAGTTTGGGAGAACGCATCCTCAAGGAGACCAAATTTAAGTTGGTTGACCGAAGTACATTAGAAGCGATTCTCAAAGAACAAAAGATGAGCGGCGAAGGAGTTATTGACCCCGCTTCTCGACAACAGGTTAAATTGCTCGGAATAGACGCCTATCTGTTTGGACGGTTATCAAGAACCGAAGAAAAAACGATAACGCTCGTGTTGAAGCTACTCAGCGTTGACACAGGAGGGTTATTATGGATTAATAAATCCAGCGCTGAATTGCTATTTCAGACTGAAGGCATGGTTCAAATCCCCGCTGGCTGGTTTCTCATGGGAAGCCCGATAGGTGTAGGCATGGATGATGAACATCCCCAGCACAAGGTGTGGGTGGATGCGTTTTTGATAGATAGGTGCGAAGTAACCAACGCGCAGTACGAGAAATTCATGAAGGAGACGGGACATAGTGCGCCTAAACACTGGAATAATGACAAATACAACAAACCCGACTATCCTGTCGTCGGCGTGAGTTGGTATGATGCTGTAACTTATGCAAAATGGGCTGGCAAACGGTTGCCAACCGAAGCGGAATGGGAGAAAGCCGCCCGCGGCGGGTTGGTAGGCAAACGTTACCCCTGGGGAGACGATATCTCCCACGATAACGCAAACTGTTATGGAACAGGGGGACGAGATAGATGGGAGTCTACATCACCTGTTGGCAGTTTCCCGCCGAACGGATACGGACTGTATGATATAATGGGCAATGTGTATGAGTGGTGCGCGGATTGGTATGATAGAAATTATTACCGCAACAGTCCAGAGAAGAATCCCAAGGGCCCAAATACACGCGACCGGCGCGTGGTGCGGGGTGGTGGTTGTATCGGCTCCGAAACGGTCTACGAGCGGTGGTTCGACGTCGTCGCCCTCGATCCGTCGGGTAGGTGCCTCGGTTTTCGTTGCGCGCAGGACGTTACCCCTTAGCCCTATTACACTCTTACCCTTTGCGCGCGGCGGCTGTCAGGGGATAAGGCATTTATAGCCGCTGATTTACAGACCGCGCTGATTGGGGTAACTTTAATCAGCGGTGTCTGATAATCAGCGGCTCTTAGGAAGCATAACGAGGGCTCTTTTAGCTTTTGGCAGCGATGCCAGGTTAGAAACTATGGAGGACACGATGGCGACCTGGCGAGAATTGAGTCTGGAGTGTCTGCGGGTGGCAAAAATGTTGGCTGGCAAAGGATATTGGCGGAGCAGTGTCAACAGGGCTTACTACGCCGCGTACTGCGTGGTGACAAGCGAATTGGTGGCGCGGGACGTCCGTTTCGCGCGAGGCTGGAATAATCCCGCGCATGAGCAGTTGCTTGATTTTGATTACTTTATTCCTCTTATTTCTTTTGATCAAACTTTTCTTTCTAAAAGAAAAGTTTGGTTACCCATAATCTGGCTCTTCCGCAGAATGTCCGGAGGCGTCTTAGGAAACTTATCCGTATCCTTCGCCATGCGCGGGAGGATGCCGACTACAGGCCGGGTATCTCCGTTGACCGCACTATAGCTCTGGACTGCATTCGTGATGCCATTGTCGTGCTGAAAGATTTGGGGGTGCAAGATGACTAAACCGAACAAGCTGAATAAGCGGAATGTTGCAAAGGCGGTGCGCAAGTATATCGAAGACTGTCACCCTGGCGGCGCCACGCTGGAGGTCATCGAACAGGGCATCCACAAAGAGGAATACTGGTGGTATGTGCCGGTTCGTCCGAACGTGGAGCCTATGAAACGGTATGAGTATTATGAGACGCTCGCCGATGTCGAAGAGGCTCTGGAGGAGAACGAAAGCATCACTGTTTTTCTGGTTCCTACCATCCCAGAAGATGGAGTAAGCCGCTCAAAAATTTGAGTAGATGGAATATAAATAGCCCCAACGCCTTCATTAGTTATGGGCGTTGAGAATAAATCAAGTCTTTCTATAATAAGGATTTTGGTAACTTTCAGGTGATTGGAAATGACAGTAAGTTATGGCATCATTTAAGGAGGCAACGCTTATGAATTTTCAAAAACTGAAAGAGGAAAGAATTTCCAAAGTTGTTCATCATCGCTTGGCATGCGGCGAAGAAGCGCGTTTGGCGGGTTCCAGGGTATGCGTTTGGAATATTATTTGGAATCTCAATAATGGACGCACGGAGAAAGAGTTATTGGAAGATTTCCCACGATTAACCCTTGCTGATATTGAAGTAGCGAAAGAATATTATCGTGAGAACAAACAAGAGATAGATTACGATATATATAATCATTTACCCTTTGCGCGCGACGGTTGTCAGCGGATAAAGCATCCGCATCAAGGATATTTCGAGCTCCTAAAACGGAATAGCTGATAGTTTGCCTGGCAAGACGGAGTATTAAAAGACAATGAACCTCGAGCAAATTCGGGAAAAAGTCAGACTTGGGCAATGGCGTATTTCCAAACACGCGGTGGTTGAAGCCGCAAAGGACGGTTTGAGCCCAAGGCATATCAAGGAGATTATTTTAACTGGCAGGATTATCGAATCGTATCCTGAACGCGAGCGCCATCTTATTTATGGGGTGCTGTCCGATGGTATTCCTGTGCATGTTGTCATAGATTATAGCAATCCTGAACAGATGGTAGCGGTTACTGCATATATACCTACCAAAGAGGAATGGATTGCATTTCAGAGAAGGAAGAGGTGAACGAAATGCGCTGTGTCGAATGCAAAGTGGGAGAGACCACAGTGGGTACAACATCACTCACATATACCCGCCCAGGTTCAAAATTACAGGTACTGGTCGCCGGGGTTCCGGCAGATGTGTGTTCCCATTGTGGCGAAGCTTATTTATCCGAAGCGGTTGCACAAGAAGTATTCGAAATCGTTGATGGAATCTTAGAATTAGGCAAAACCCTCAAGGAGGGGATGTTACCTCCACCGCGGGTGGAAATCCATTTTCAAGCAGAAAAACGCATTGCCGCATAATGTGTTTGCATAAACTACAGATTTTGACATCAGAAATGTCTTAGAAAGCTCCTCAGAAAGAGGTGAGATGACGCAAATCTCAAAATGATGACAAGTAGCAATATAAATCAACTATCTAATTCCATTGTCCGTAGCAAGGAGAGCATTCCAGTAATACTAACCACTGTTGTCTTCTTCATCTCTGCGTATTTCATCATGCAGGGGTGTGGCAAGGCAGATAAAAATACCCTAAAACTCTTCTGTGGCGGAGGGATTCGTCCGCCTATCAATGAGATAATAGAACTGTTCAAAGAAGAGACCGGCATTGAGGTGAAGCCAACTTACGCTGGTTCTGGCGTGCTGCTGACCCAGATACAACTGACTCAGGATGGTGACCTCTACATGCCCGGCGATGAGATGTTTATGTCACGGGCTGAAGAAAAAGGATATATAACCGAGAAGAAATTCGCCGGCTATTTCATTCCCGTTCTGATGGTTCAAAAAGGAAATCCAGAGGGGATAACCTCCCTTGCGGATATGGGCAAACCGGGCGTTAGAGTTGGAGTAGGTGACCCTGAAGCCTGTGCTGTCGGGGAGATTACGAAATCTATACTGGAAAAGAACGCCCCCCCTCTCTCCCCCCCGTCGACGGGGGGGAAGGAGGGGGGGCTGGTGAGAGAAAACGTGGTCTATACGAGCGCCACTGTTGTTGAGCTTGCTAACGCCGTGAAGCTGAAAACGATAGATGTCGCAGTGGTATGGGACGCCACCGCCGCGCTTTACACGGACGATACGGAAATAGTCCCGATACCACAAGAACAAAACGTGATAGCACGGATACCGATAGGTGTCCTGAACTTTTCCCAAAATAAAGAACTCGCAAGGACGTTCATGGATTTTGTTATATCTGACCGTGGAAGAAGTATATTTGAGAAACATGGTTACACGACGAAACTACACTAATATGACGGTGATTCTCATCACGACTTTAATCTTAGTAACCTTTCTCGGGTGTGGGAAAGGAGAAAAGAAAGCCAGTTCACTGTTCATCCACTGCGGCAGCTCTATGAGCACGCCGATACAAGAGATAGGGAAGCAGTTTAAAGAAAAGTTCGGGGTCAATCTGGAATATAACTTCGCCGGTAATGAGGCGCTTCTACCACAGATTGAGCTTACGCGCAGAGGCGATTTATTCGTCTGTCACGACCCGTATGCCGACTTCCTCGCCGAGAAAGGGCTGCTGGACGAAGAAAATGTGGTAGGTTACTTAGCTCCTGTGTTGGTCGTCTCCAAAGGCAATCCTCAAAAGATAACCTCCCTGAAAGACCTGACCCGCCCTGGGATTAGAGTTGCTTTGGGCGACCCCAGATTTCAGACCTGCGCTGAAATGGTGCATAAACGGTTGAAGGAAAAAGGGATTGAGGATTCAGTGATGAAAAACGTCGTTCTGGAAAGCCGGTCTCATCAAGAGCTTGGCAACGCTGTCAAGCTGGGCGCCGCCGATGCCGCGGTTGTATGGAACTTCATCGCCGTTATGAATTCGGATGCTCTGGACCCTATCTGGACAGAGGATAAATATCCGGAAATAAAGGTCCACATCTGTCTTCTGAGTTGTTCTACGAACCAGGAATTAGGGAGAAAATTCTTACAGTTCGCTTCGTCAGATGAGAGCAAAGAAATTTTCAGGAAATACGGTTACAAACTTTTTAGTAAAAAGGGTTGACTTTGGTAGATTTCTTTGTCATTGCGAGGCATTTCTGCCGAAGCAATCTCAGGAGCAAACTGAGGGAAGATTCAAGAGATTGCTTCAGATTGCTTTGTCGTTCCTCCTCGCAATGACAAGCAATGACAGAAAGGAATGGAAGTTGATTTACCAAAGTCAAGAAAAGTTTGATCAAAAAAAGCCTATGGGCAATAATGTAAAGGTTCATTCGGTCTCAGAGCGTTTGTTTGTCGCATTCACAACAGGAACATTACTATTTTATCTCATAATCATAGTAACCCTGCTGATAGGGGATATCTTCTATATAAACCTTCCCACCTTCTGGAATACCCTTCGTTCAAAAGAGATACAATTTGCTATCAAGTTAAGTTGTATTTCCTCTTTTGTCACTGTTCTGCTTGCATTATGTATCGGCATTCCAGCAGGTTATGCGCTGTCGAGATATAGATTTCCGGGGATGACGTTAGTCGATACCATAGTGGATATGCCGATTGTCCTGCCGCCGCTAATCATAGGGGTAAGTTTACTCGTTTTCTTCCGAACCCCTATGGGAAAAGCCATTGAAAACTCAGGACTTCGTTTTGTCTATACGCCGCAGGGAGTTATCCTGGCTCAATTTGTTGTGGCATGTTCTTTTACTCTCAGGACCATCAAAGCGGCTTTCGACAGCGTGGATAGAAGATATGAGGATGTAGCGATGACCTTGGGCTGTAATAGGAGGCAAGCTTTCTTCAAGGTATCATTGCCTCTTGCCAAAAACGGGGTCATTGCTGGTGGTGTGTTCGCATGGGCCAGGGCAATAGGAGAATTTGGTCCCATCATGGTCTTCAGCGGGACGACACGATTTAAAACCGAAGTGCTTCCCACCAGCATCTATTTAGAACTTTCCGTTGGCAGAATTGAGGCGGCGTTGTCTATAGCCATCTTGATGATAATCATCGCCATGGCAACCCTGATACTGTTCAAGAAAATTGGTGGAGTGAGATGTATCTGGATAGGACGATGAATCAGATACTTTATTATTATTTGGGTTTTGCCAAGAAGTCGCAGGGGAAGGGGGGAAAGGAAGGAAAGGAAGGAATGGGGGAATATTCTTTTCCTTCTCATGCGTCTCGAACGCCTTGAACTCAAGTTCAAGGCTAAGAAGCTAAAGTCTCCTGTGGTTTAAACCACAGGCTATAAAGTGGACTAAACCAACTCCCAGTCGTCTTTGTAGACAACCTCCTGACCCCCTTTTTTAAGGGGGACGACTTTAGCGTCTTAGCCTGCGAATTGATTCGCAGGCTTAAGTTGATACACATGGGGAATATTCTTTTCCTTCCTTTCCTTCCTGTTCTCTTATCATTCACGTTATAAACTTATTATAGTGGACACCAAATAAATTGTCGCAATGATAGAAATTAAAGGTTTACACGCAAGAGCAGGTGACTTTCAACTTAAAAATATCAACCTGAATATCGGACAGGGTGAATACTTCGTTCTGTTGGGACCAACAGGAACTGGTAAAACGTTCCTCATCGAATGTATCTGTGGGTTGAGAAATATAGAGCGGGGAGAAGTATTCATTAACGGTCGCAATGTCACCCATTTGGTGCCTGCCGCGAGGAACGTCGGCTATGTTCCTCAAGATTATGCTCTCTTCCCGACGATGACCGTCTATGAGAACGTCGCTTTTGGCTTGAAAGTGAGGCGAACCCCTGATATTCGGGGAAAAGTATTGCAAATGGCTGAGATGTTGAGAATCATCCCTCTCCTTGAACGGCATCCACATAGCCTCAGCGGCGGGGAAAAACAACGAGTGGCGGTCGCGCGCGCCCTCGTTATTAATCCGGACGTCCTTCTCATGGATGAGCCATTAAGCGCATTAGACCCAGCCACTGCTGAATTTCTCGGGAGAGAGTTGAGGCGGATTCAAAGGGAAACCAGGACTACCACTATTCATGTATGCCATAATTTCGAGGAGATGTTGATGGTAGCTGATCGAGCCGGAGTTCTCAACAACGGCAGGTTGGCCCAGGTCGGAAAAGCAGAAGCGGTATTCAGACGACCTGAAACTGAATTCGTGGCGCGATTTGTGAGGAGCAGAAATATCTTTACCGGAGATGCTATTTCACAAAATGGTAGGGGTAAAATTAACCTTGTCGTGGACACTCTCTATTCTGACCAGAAAAAGTTGACGATTTACTGCTCTACAAGCGTCGAAGGAGAAGTTTGCTTCTCCATTAGACCGGAGGAAGTCTCTCTCTCACCGACGAAGCTACAATCGTCTGGGAATAATAAATTCCCTGGCGTTATCCAACGTGTTGAAACCAAAGGCGCTTTGACAGAGGTGGAGGTAGATGTAGGTGTTACTATTACCGCCTGGATGCTGAGACCCACGTTTGCGCGGATGAGCTTAAGTGTCGGCTCCGAAGTTTATGTCCACTTTGATGAGGATTCCGTAAATGTCCTGCAAAGTGAAGCATGAAACGTGAAACGTGTTTCGTGTTACGTAATTTTTTCGCAACACGCATCACGCAATACGCATCACGTTTCACTCTCAGACATCAGACACAAAGTTCTACGATTTCATAAAGTTTGACTTTGGTAAATTGGACAAAGATGCCGACATCCTCTCCCCAATTAGGACTGGCGACTTTCGGCGAGGGGCAAGATGGCAAAATGGCAAGACGGCAAGATGGTTCGGAATTGGGATTTCGGCTTTCGGAATGGAGGACTTGTTTGCTTTAATTCCGCCTTCCGACTTCCGCGCCCTCTTGCCTCCTTGCCGTTTAGCCCCCTTGCCTCCTTGCCATTCCCATTGACAATGTTGGTTCTATTTACCAAAGTCAAGAAAGTTTAATATTGAAAATTACCTAACTCTATTAACCCAAGTTGCTAGCAATTTGGGTTATTTTAACTATCGAAAGGATAATCTATGGAAACAAAAACGAAACGTTTTTTAACCGCCGAAAGCGGAGTTGCGGAGCTCCTCAAGCAGACTCCGCCGCTACATTTTAAGGGAACATCTCAGGAAGATTGGCAACAATGGCGGGAGGCATTCTTGACAGGACTAATGCAAAATCTTGGGCCTTGTCCTGAGCCTGTCCTGCCTGAAGTCGAAGTGCTGGAACGTGTATCAATGCCTGGATACACCCGGGAGAAGATTATCTTCAATTCAGATGCTTTCTCCTCCGTGCCGGCTTATGTTTTAATTCCCGACGGCGCCAGTTCCAGTAATCGTCGCCCGGCTGTCCTTTGCGCTCATGGACACGGAGTGGGCAAGGATGGATTGGTTGGTGTAGCTGAAGACACTTATCAGAAACAGCTTCCAGTTGAGTTAACCAAACAAGGGTTCGTAACCATAGCGCCGGATTGGCGAGGATTTGGCGAACGCACAGACCGCGATGAATGGGTGCGGCGTCCAGGTCGGGATGGCTGCAATGTGGCCTATTTAGCCTTAGGCTACTTCGGCTATCAGCTTCTCCATCTCGACATCTGCGACGCGCAGAGATGTCTTGACTATCTGCAAGCGCGTCCCGAAGTGGACGGTGAACGTTTGGGGTGCATGGGCTGTTCCTTTGGTGGGACGATGACCACTTACGTTTCTGCGGTAGACGAAAGAATCAAAGCGGCGGTAATTGTATGTTACTTGAGTACGATTACCGACGCGTTGAACGACCGCGGCCGGGGGAATACCTGCGGTTCGCAATTCATGTTTGGGCTGAGAGGCTACGGTGATATCTCAGATGTGGCGGGGTTGATTGCGCCGCGCCATTGTATGGTGCAAATTGCCTCGAACGACACTTGCTTTATCGAGGCGGATGCTCTTGAAGCATTCCGACATCTCCAGCAAATCTATCGTGCGGCCGGCGCGGAGGAAAATCTTGAACTCGACAATTTTGAAGGTGTGCATGAGATAGATTTAGAACCGGCCGCAGCATTTCTCAAAAAGCACTTAGCAACGTCGAGGTAGTTTAGAAACCGAGTTTTTGGCAAAAACTCGGTTTCTGTTCCCTCTATGTAATTTAATACTTTGCTTTAATGCTACTCCATGTCGAGGCCAGTTTGCCATAAGGCGAAACAGCCAGCAACTGGCCTACGACACCGCCTGTCATAATCTCTTCAACCTTGCCCTGAGTTAAGACATCGTTATAGATGGCAAGTTCAGCGAGAAGCCCAGCATAGTATTCGTTAGAGCCAAGGTCGTGACGTGAACCGACATAGAGAATACCAGTGGGCATGCCGAAGTAAACATTAAAGTTAGTATTGGGGCAATAAAAGTAAAGTTGATTATTAATTTTTCGCTACTGCGTTTTTTACTTTACTCCAAAAAGTGATTTGCTTTCCCAACGGCAAAACAGGTAGGTTTAATCGTTTGCCGTAACGTAGATATGATTATCATCAGAGATTGCTTCAAGAGCTCCGACATCTCCTTTATTGTAAGCATCATTGATGATAGAGACCAGCTTTACCAATGCTGTTTCATCATCTGGCGCCACTGGTTCAGCATCTTGAATATACCAGGCGTGGTTGTATATAAGCCACTGTTCCTTCTCATTTCTGAAGAGAACACAAGACCTTGCGGAACGCCCACCCCATTGTGGCAAAGTGACTGAATAGTCAAAGGTAGCTGATGCTGTATCTCCTTTCGTAGCGATGACCACATTCTTGACCGTGAGGCGATTTTCTTGAGCGAAGAATATTCCATCAAGTACAGCATTGACACCTTTCCACTCACGCGCCTCATTAAGCGTTTCAATCCGTTGAAATCTATGAGTCATCAGAATATCTTTCTGATGTGACCAAAGCGCCTCAACTTGTCCGCTTTTTCTCTCGGCAATAGCAGAGATATACTGGTCGAAGAGCTCTTTGACTTCTTCGACACTCTCTTTTGCCAACACTACTTCGCTGATTAAAAATAAGCAAATTATTATAATTAACCCGGCAACTGTTTTTGTCATAAATTATCATCTCTTTACTCTTTTATAGTTTCTTAGAAATCAAGTTTCTCCGAGAAACTCGGTTTCTGTGGGGACTCTACTTATACTTCGACAAATTATTTTTCCGCTTCCATAGTATATTCATCCAAATACCACCACCACCATTTCTTCGGTATGTTGAACATCTGACGGTAGTCTTCGATAAAACCATTATCCATTTGGGATAAAATGTATTGGGCATTTTTTCTAATTTTCTCGTCCAATTCATTGACCTCCGCGAGATAAAAAAATAAATTTTTGTGATTAGTTAATTTTCCAATAGCCCATTCAATGCCATCTCGGCAGGAAAGATAATTTTCTATTTCCATTCCATTGTAATCATGGAGATTATTCAACATCTTTTTCAAGGTCGCTACACAACGCTTAAATTCTTCTACGGGGTTTTTGAAAAACGGAGTATACATCTTTGTTTACCACCACCTGATTTTGACAAAATCTTGATGTTGACGTTGGTCGCAATATCTTTTGCCTTTTTCAAATCGCATACAATGTATGATTTCATCTTCTATTGGGTCATAAATAACGCCAACTCTACTTAAATTAAACCTATCAATTCTTAGATTTCTTCTATAATATCCCCAGACTCTTTTACCTTTTTGTAGATATAAGTGCATAATTCAACATGTCGATGTGTTGCTAAAATAATAGGAAGTTCTCTATATTCCTTATTGTTGAGTCCGCGGGGCGTTTCCTTAGTATGAAACCAATCATATCTGTGTTTGGCGAAATCCTTCTCGAAATGATTCCAACGACTTTCTCTCGCTGCTTGAATTAACCTATTAACCATTTCTTCAGGAGTTGGGTTTCGCGAATTTTGCATTTTTCTTTAATAAAACGGTCTATCCCTACATTTTTTACATTGACCTGACTAACTTAACTTTGGTAGATTAAGAGTAACAGAAACCGAGTTTTCCCAAAAACTCGGTTTCTATGCTCAATAATTCAAAATAGATGCCCTTACCAGATGAAATTGTTTTTGAGCTTCCCCCAAGTTGTTGTCGCTTTTCCATCCGACTCGACAGCTTCGCCCGGACTAAGAGGGATATCTTTCCCAGAGACACGGACATTATCGAAGTATACGTCTTGATTGTATGTCATCAAAGCAATTGTGCCTTTTTTCCAATTTCCATCTTTGATGGAAAGGATTTTTTTGCCATCCCACCACGATTCTATCACCATTCCAAGATTAATATTGGCTTTTCAACCTGCCCCATGAGATACTCAATTTGTCATGCGGCGCCACTGCCAAAAATTTCCCCTCCATTACTTCTTTAATTTCGTTTTTGGCAAGGGCTGTCTTGAAAATGACGACCTCATCAATAATACCTTCAAAGGTGTATTGCGGTCGGTCAACTCCCATTCCGACCATCAGCGGAAGGTCATTTGTACCCTTAAAGGCAAAAGCCTCTTTTTTCTCTCCAAGAACTTCGCCATTAAGATATACTATCATTACTTTACCATCAAAAGTCGCGGCGACATGATGCCATTTTTTCAGTTCTGGCAAGGTAGTTGTAGTCAAATCATGTCTGGCGCCTCCGTCGCTCCCCATGAAGTATAGAGTAGTTAGTTGATATACCATCAAACCGAACCCGCTTGCCTTACTTGCGTGAGCTCCCTTGTCAATCCACTGGTCTCCGCCACCGTTCCAGGCTTCAATAAATCCCCAAGCCATCAACGTTATCTGGTCATTCAGCTTTAGACTATCGGAACTTTTCACTTCGACATGGTCGCCTTCTTTCGTGAATTGTAGAGCCTTTCCATATTTGCCATCAACCCATTTGGCGTCGCCGACAATGTCGCCGTCATTGCCATATTGCGACAAGTCTTTGACATTTTTACCACTACCCTCGTCAAAGGGAAGATATAGCACCAGCATTTCATCTTGGAGTGCTTGCGCCATAGTGCCTATCAGCATCATAAAACTGATTATCAGCATAAAAATTAGTCTTTTCATTTCCACAGCCATCAATTGCTTCAAAAACATATTTAAGCACCTCATTTCATTTTTGTTATGTCACACTCAGTTTAACATTTAATTCAGCAGAAGTCAAGGATGAAAAAAACGGGCATGTTTCAAATTGTCTCAAAAATTAGTCCCCTCCTTGGAGGGGCCGGGGGTGGGTACAAAGTGGCAAGAGGGCAAGTGGGCAAGGAGGCAAAGAACTATTAGCCATCTTGCCGTCTTGCGGTCTTGCCCAATTACCATCCGCATTTTATTCAGATATAAAGAATCGCATTCCTACATCTCCAGCTTCAGAAAAGACTAAATCGAACTTGTAATTATGCTCTCCTTTTGGAACGGAAAAAGTGAATATACCCGGTATGCCGCACTGCGAATTGGGTGGTTTTGAGGAGACAACTTTTTTCATCTTAGGCGTGTTAAACGTCATATCGCCAATTTCCTCATCATCCTCCAGCATAGCCACTGTGTATTTCTTCAGACCGCTTGCATTAGCCGGGATATCGAGCAAGCTTACTACAATTAAAGTTGCTGGGCCAGTAAGCCTAATTAAGGTTGACATCTCCTTGGAAATAAAATATGCTACACTCTTATTCCACTTAGGGTCATCAGATTTGAGAGATTTAAAATTGCCAGCATCTTCTGGGCTAATAGATTTGACAGCCTTTAAGGTTTTGTAAACCTCCGGCGGAATGTACTGGACAATTTCATCCGGTAAAACATAAGGTTTTCCAGACATAGGGTCGAATTTCCCGGATATAGGTATAGGCTTAGTCTGCTCTAAAGATGGAACTAAATACCACTTATCGTCAAGCCTTAACAACCCTTCTGGCTCAGTTTTAGCTGTCTTAACTTTCTCCGCTTCTTCAGCAGAGAGTAAAATTATCTCTTTCCCAAGCCTATATTCACCAGGTTGTTTGTTCGCTTCTTCTTTCTCCTCTGCCAATGTGGAACCAATAAAAAGCAAACATAAGGAGAGAAGAACTGAAAGCGAATTTATGATTCTATACTTCATCTTTGTCACCTCCTTGCCAGAAACCCGTTTTCTCGAAGAAAACTGGTTTCTTAATTAAAGTTTTCATCAACGGTAAAACGAATACACCTGGATGCTCCTGCGGGAACATCTGTTGAAGTAGGATAATAAAGCCAGTTTCGCAGGGAATCATATCCACCGCTGCCAAGTCCGGGATTAGCGCCGATTTTGTAAGACACAACAAGATACGCCCAGAAGGCTGCAAGTATGCCCATCACAGTCGCTAACATCTTTGCATATTGTGGCAAAAGGGCAAATTAAAATAACCCTTTAGCCATCTTGCCATTTTGCCCCTTAGCCACTCAATTTGGCGGTTTACGAAGTAAACTGCTGAACGAAGTGAAGCGGTTTAGCGAAGCTAAACTGCTGAGCGAAGCGAACATATTTGCACATTTTATTTAGCGGACTTAATCTGACTCCATGTGATTGTCAGTTTTCCAGCGGCATCCACCGCTAAAACGTCCCGCCCTTTTCCCATGTGGAAGTTAATCTCTTTTTCACTTAGAGCCCTTTTAAACATCCTAAATTCGTCAATTATGCCGTTGAAAATATAATTGAGTCTTTCGCAATCTGCTGCAATAAAGAGTGGTTCATTACTCTTGACTAAAACTTTGTTGCCGCTCCCTTCGGAGATTAACTTCCCGTCAAGGTACATCTTTCCTTTCCCATCTTCAAAAGTGGCGGCAACATGAACCCACTTTTTTGATTCTGGTAATGGGGCTAGTATATCTATTCTTACACCACCCTCTGTCTCAAATCTCGCTTTCAGACCATCCTCTGTGAACACTCCGTGTTGAACTCTTCCTCCGCAGCCTCCATGAACTCCAAATCCATAAACTTGCATGCAACAGCCGGGCGCTGGGGCGATCCAGTCAGGAAAAATCCATGTCATAACTGTTACAGCGTTATCGGCTTCCAACTCTTTATGATAGCCCACATCCACATATTGTCCGCTCGCAGGTCCGCCAAACTCCAAAGCCTTCCCAAACTTCCCAGACGCTAACTTAGGACTTTTGATGAGTGTGCCATCTTTTTTAGACGGCGACAAGTCCTTTACTTTGTCCCCTGTGACCTCGTCGAAAGAGTAATAAAGCACCAAACCTTCGAGCTCTTTCTGCGCGAAAGATTCGGATGGCAATGCCACAAATATTGCGATTAACAAGGTGTATATCAGATTTTTCATTGTTATTTCCTCCTGGTGAAACGCGATTATAGCACGGATTTCCAGAATTGACAGATTAAGAGCATGGATAATCCGTTCATTCCGATAATCCGTGCTATAATACTCATCACTCATCACATTTCACGTTCAGTTCTATTTGACAGACTTGACAAAGAAATTGAAGAATGAATAATGAATATTGATGATTGAACAAACTGCCGCATTTCAATTGAAGAATGAAGAATGAATATTTACGATTGTATGTCTTTTCTTTCAATCTTCAATCGTCAATCGTCAATATTCAATCTGCTTAACCTGCCCCCAGGCGGTTGCCAGTTTTTCTTTTGCATCCACCGTTGTTATTATATCCTGCCCCTTTCCCATGTGGGCGTTAATCTCGCCTTCGCTCAAAGCTTGATGAAACATGCGGAATTCGTCGATAATCCCGTCAAAGGCGTAGTTGAGTCTCTCGCAATCGACGGCTATCATCAGAAGCTCATTACTTTTTTTAAGTGGTCCTGCGCCCTGTCCCTCTGCCGCTAATTTCCCATCTAAATAGACTTTTCCAACGCCATCTTCATAAGTGATAGCGACATGGGTCCATTTCTTTGGGTCCGGAAGTTTAGCCGCCACATCGAGCCTAACATCTGCCTCAAACCGCGCTTTCAGGTCAGTTTCTTGAAATAGTCCCCACTGCACTCTTCCGCCGCAACCTCCGTGAACGCCGAATCCCCAAACCATGTCACAACATGATGGCGCTTTTGTCCAGATGTTGGGGAAAATCCATGACATCACAGTGACAGCGGCGCCGGCGTCCAGCTCGGGCTGATGAGCAACCTCGACGTAATTGCCAACATTCGGCCCCCCAAACTCTAAAGCTTTTCCAAATTTCCCATCGACCCATTTTGGATTGGCGACGAGTTTGCCTTCTAATTTGAGCGGTCCGAGGTCTTTGACGGTATCCCCTTTTCCTTCATCGAAGGAGAAATAGATTACCAAACCCTCGAGCTCTTTCTGAGCGTTAACAGAGGTTGACAATGCTATAAACATCGCTATTAGTAGGATGTAAGTGATATTTTTCATTATGCTTCCCTCCTTTCGTTCCATGTATTTTGGAAATTTGTTAGTTCGCGCTCAGTATTACTCAATTACCGACTTAGCTTCAGTCGTCCCCAGACCACGCTAACTTTATCAGATCTCTCTACAGACTTCCCTTTAATCTCTTCAATAAAACGATTTTTAATCAATTCAGCATATTCTTTAGCCATTTGCTCATTTGATGGAACAGCAGTACCGCAGCATGATGTATGGAAATTGATAAACCACCCCTTCATGTCCTTTGTTCGATAAGCAATTGGGTCAGCATTTACCCCATCATCGGCGTAGCTTTCAAATTCAAATTCATTTGCCTGCAGGACAACAAGACCGGAGGGGCGATTCGAGGTCCATTTTTTAAGGGAAGGGATATATTTTTTGCCAAGTTCCGTGGGTACCACTTGACTGACAGTTCCATTGGTCACCGTCACTCCAAAGACACTTTGTTGCCCAGCGCCGGCGGCAGTAATACGCGCTCCCTTATCCCAATAGTAATAAAAGGCGTAATCTCCGACAAATCCACCTATTCCACCTTCTCTTAACCAGGTATAAACTAAATCTTTCTTTCCTTGGTTCTTAAAGATTGTCCCCGGGGTTTGTCCCTGTGTTATGAGATAGATTCCCTTCTGGTTGTTGTTCATATATTCTGCTAAACCATCACTATCTACAATTTCCGCTGTTATCTTTTTATTTTCCAGCTCTTCTACAAGCAGATTTGCGAATCCAACGGCGTCATTGACACCTAATACTTCGACACTTGCGTCATAAAAGATAGCGACGTCCTGTGCAAAGGTTAAATTCACTAAAAGCATGCAAAGAACTATGGTCAAAATGATTAGTTTCATTTTTCTTGCTCCTTTCTGTTCTAATGAAATTTAGGACACAGAAACATGAAAAAGTTTCTGTGAAGTTAAATACTCTTCAACGCATCTTCTTCAGTAGCGTAAATTTTCAGAATCTGAGAAGTGCCTATGAGGTTAAAAGTACGACGAATCTTAGGTTTTACACAGCATAAAATTAAGTCGCCGCCGCGTTCCCTTACTATATTTCGCATTCCTATCAAAGCGCCTACAATAGTGCTATTGATAAAGTCGATTTTACTAAAGTTGATGATAAACTTCTTTTTCCTCTTCTTCACTAAGTCAGTTACCTGATTTTTTATGGAAAGAACTGATAACCTATCCAATTCGGACAGAAGTTCTACTAAGGTCACATTACCTTCTTCTCTTATAGCCAAAACATCCGTCACTCTAAAGCACCTCCTTTTGCCGGGTGAGAAAATCGACGGACGTGGCATGTTTCAGAAAATAGTTTACATTTCGGCGGAGGGGAGGAAAAGGAAGGAAGGGAAAGAATTTAGCGTTCCATCCTTTCCTTCCTTTCCCCGTGTCAACTAATTTTTGAGACAATTTGAAACATGCCCAAAATATGACGCAGAAGCCTATCTTCAGCGTGCTAACTTAATTTGACCCCAGACATTGGCGAGTTTGCCAACGGGCTCCACCGGCGTCCCAAGTTGGGCACTTTGATAGTCTGCATCAGTAGGAACATAGTCAGCTCTATCTGCCCATACAAAAACATCCCAGAACACGGTAGCATCCCCTTGGCGGTGAAAGATGTACATCGTGTTCTCACCATTTTGAAGCTCTTTGGTATGTCCCTCTTCGTGACCTGCCCTAACCCAACCCCAGGACGGGACATCTTGTTCAAAAATGCGGTCATCCGCATTGACGAACGGCGGCACCTCGTTGGTTGCCGGAAAAGGTGGGCCACTGGGGATTTCCGCGTCGTCTGGGTCACCCTTTACAAGCATATAATCCGACTGATTGCTTGGGTCAATTATTCTTCCCCAGAAATACCAGGTACCTCCCTTGCCACCGGTTTTGCTGATGTCGAATGTCCAGCGAATCATCCCACCGCCGGCGCCCGCCCGATTAATCGCTTTACCGAACGCGCCATCTGCGTCAACAACGGGATAAAACTCATCAGTGTCAGGATTGCGTTCATCGTAATCCTCGGTCTCAAACCAAATCTGATGTCCGCCTCCGAATCCGGAGACTTTGAAATTTTTGACTGCATAAGCCGGCATCGTCACCAATAACAGCGCGAGGCAAATACAGAACAACGTTTGCTTAGTCAACTGATAAAACATGTTGTTTTCCTCCTTTTTAAAATGTATAATGTGTGTTTAGCGAAAACACTTCGCCTTAAAACACTTTCCGGACGAAAAGCATCCATGGGATGATGAACTTATGTTAAATTCAATTTCATCAGTCATCATCACGCAAAATCGAGCTATCACCCCCTTTCACTCTCTCTCCCCAGAGTTTTCGTAGGTCGAGATTCTGTAAGACGAAGTCGCTCCTAAGTTTGCGAAAGGTCAACGAGGCGAAGTGGTTTATAAGTAATAACCCCCATACGTATCAACTTAAGTAAGTTTGAAAAATAAACTTAACTTTCCGAGACCCAAAGGGTTTCCGAAACCCTTTGGGTCTCGGGGAGCGGCAAATGTAGAATTTAATATTCAAAATTAAGAGATGCAAATTGGGAAAAAGGTGTTTCAAAAGCACGAGGCTGAATCCCCCCTCCTGTTCCCCCAGTGGGGGAAGCCCATAAGCCGACGGCGTTGGTGAGCGAAGCGAACACAGTCGTGCTGAAAGAGCAAAGTCCTACGGACTTACACCTAGCCTTAACGGGCTTTGCTCTCTTAGCACTGGGATTCATCCCGTTTAGCTTAGCGGCTTGATTTGATTTGTCCCCAAGCGGTTGTCAATTTTTCAACGGAGGCAACTGCGAATGTTCCGATAGTATATCGGAAATAAACATCATCCTGTACATTATTAGGTCCATGCCAAATCCAGTGGGCAGTGCAATCTGGGTCGTGCAAGATTTGTTTCATTGTCGCGGCTCCGAATCCCCAGATACCGCCGCCAAATTGTTCATATTCTTGAGGTTCAGTCCACTTTTCATCAGTAAAATTGACTTTTTCCCAACCATCTTTACGGTCATTCAAAAGCTTTCCTCCATCGCTTTTCCAGCCGAGCCAGGTATCCTTTTTGTCGCCTTTGTAGTCGCTGGTGCCAATGTAGGTTCCATCGTCCAGGATTATATCGGCTAAAAATCCACCGCTGCCAGCGCCCCCTGGCTCCGCATCGTGGATATATACAGCGATAACCGCAAAACCATCCTTCAATTGAAATTCGGATACAGTTGGACGTTGCCAATCTGCACCTTCAGCAACTTTTTCTCCACCAATGAAAACTGTCCATGTATTGTCTCCACTAACCCGGAGCGTGCCTTTTTTAGCTTTCGCAAAGCTAAAAGATACACCAATGGCAAACAGGAAAGCAACAACCAAAAGACATAGAATGTGCAATTCCTTTTTCATCAAAAATTACCTCCCTTTTCAGAAACCCGTTTTCTTGGAGAAAACGGGTTTCTGAATCTCATTATTGGTTCTTTATTTGTCCCCATGAGGTAGCGAACTTTCCAGCAGGGGAAACGGCTGTTAGACCCATTGTTTTGCCAAGACCATCATTCATGATTGTTTTAATATCATTATCTTCCAGCGCCGCATGGAATATTGCAACGTCGTCAAGGACGCCGGTAAACCAATTACCATCTGGGTCATAAACACCACAGCCGCCAATATTAACTTTAAAAGAGGAACTTCCGTGATTAGCGTAATTCCCAGCTTTTTCATTTACTTTTCCGTCAATGTAAACTCTTGTAAATTTTTTGCTTCCAACTCCTGCAATATGGTGCCATTCATTTTTAGGATAGTTATAGGTTACATCTAACCCACCGGCAGTAGGCGTCCAAAGTTGAATAGTGTTGGGATTAATAAAACCAAACTCAGGAGCGTCGTTTTGTCCTACCAACCCCACTCTACTTGCAGTTATATTGCCTGGGTTTGCCCAAACTACTATTGTAAATTCTTCCACACTTTCGAGAAGTTGTTGGTCTGTTGCAACACAAGTATCTTTGCCGTTAAACTCTAAGGCATTACCGAACTTCCCAGCAACCCGTTTAGGATTACCTTTAAATGTTCCGTCAACGCCATTTCCAGAGGAATCCTTGGCTACATTGCCACTGCTTTCATCAAAGAGCCAAAGACCGACACAGGTTTTAGGGTCAATTTTGGCGTAACTTATGCCAGTCAACATTAAACTAATGACGATTATGCTTATGTATACTAAGCTTAATCTTGTTACTACAGTTTTCATTTTTTATCAACCTCCGTTTAGATAATAGAGAAAATCGACGGACGCCTCAACTTGTTGAGGGAGGGAAATACCCGAACAAGTTCGGGCTTCCGATTTTCCGAGAACTCTCATAATAGAAACCGAGTTTTCTCACAGAAACCCGTTTTCTCCAAGAAAACGGGTTTCTTAATCTCAATATTGTTTCTTGAGGACTCCCCACATGGTTGCCAGCTTGCCCTCAGTATCCACGGACATGCCACCAGTTACGAGCACATTATCAATTGTACCATTACTCATGCTCTCGTGCCAGAACCCAACTGCTCCAGACCTATGAGTACTGTCCTTAACTTCGGCTATTGGCTTGCCCAAGTTTGAGGCATTAGGGTTGACGTCGGCACGTTTTAGATACCAGACTTTAATGGTATCGCCTATGGCCTCAATTCGTCCCAAATAGATGGTGTTATTTGTCTGGTCTAACGCCCCCAGACCGTGCGGCACTTGAATCAAGGTATTTGCCGGGTTATTTTCACACTGCACTTCGTCAAGGCACTTGCCTACCATACCACAATTTTTGTCCAACAACGCCACAATTACAAAAGGCGTTTCATTAACGCCGAAGGTGACAAGATAACCTTTCTTTTCCTCTGATTTTCGCAAGACAATCCCCGCGCTATCATCGTCGCCAAACGACATTTCTAACTGGATAACGCCATTAGTAAAATTTTTCAGTTCTGGAAACGGTGTGTTACCAGATGTGCCACATCCTTCGGCAGTTTGCCTCATTCCTTTTGTTCCATTGGCAAAATCGGCAATAATCCATAGTGTAGCGGGATTTTCTGGTTTCCAGTTTTTCGGGTCATTGACAGCCGGACCTGGTACAGCTTTTTTCGAACCTGGTTCAAAATCTGCGAAAAAAAGTGTCCGAGCATCTCCTTTTGGAGACAAGATAGCAAACAATGTAATGGAAAAGATAAATAGGGTGAAAATTCTTGTTTTCATTGTGCTTCCTCCTTGTTTTAAATTATCATATAGACTTCCGAAGTCTCGAAGACTTCGGAAGTCTGGACTAAAGCTCTCTATTAGTGCGTCGTCTTAATGTTCCCCCAAGTTATGGCTAACTTCTCTCTCACATCTACGGAAAAGACAATCTCTCCTTCACCATACACAGCAAAATCATCGACAGTTCCAACGATAGTATCATTGCGGATACCAACACACCCCTTAGGGTTGGAGTCGTCTGTAGCCTCAATAATCGGCTTGTTCGGCGCTGGGTCATTGAGTTTTCTGATGTCCTTGCGTGGGAAAAAGTAGCACTTGATTGTGTTTCCCTTCACTACAACCCTGACAACCCACTCTTCGGTTTCCACAGGCGCATTGAACGCCTTGTCGGTGTCTGGCAGTTGTTGTCCCCCGCCTTGCTTGATTTTCAGACCGGGCATTTGGACAATCGGTACCACATTAGTCCCATTAAGAGCGCCATCCGCAGCAGGCGCCTTGAGTAAGTATGCCTGTGGAGGGCCAGCCCCCTGGTCAGAGTCCATCTGCTCAACGGCGAAGAAATAATAGTTGTTTGGGTCTGTGTACCTAAAAACGATAGGCCACTTATCGTCGTCATCATAAGTGACAGTCATTTGGACGGTGTAATCCGTCCAGTTTTTGCAATTTGCCGGGGCGGGAGCCACGGTCGTAGTGGTGTTCGCATTTGTATTTCTGGTTTGAAACAACCTGCCACTTCCAGCATGCTCGACATTGACCCATTCGACTAAATCCTTATTCTGTGCTCCCTTATTCCACTCAGACGCATTGTTAAAGTTCTTATTGGGAAACGTATTCGAGGACCCCTTAGTCTCAAAGTCGATATAGAGCATCTTCTGAGCCTGTGCTACCTTCGACATTGCCCCAAACAACACTGCTACGCCAAACAACGCAAGGAGGCCAATCCAGGGAGTATTTCTCGCTTGAAATTGTGTTAATTTCATTTTTTATCCCTCCTTTTTTCTTCCAGCCTTCCATCCAAAGGTCGCCAATTGACCTTGCGATTCAACAATAAATAAACTACCTTGCCTTGATATATCCCCACGTAGCGGTGAGTTTGTTTTTAAGGCTGACCGCTTGAGCGCCTTCGATGTCAAGGGTGTGGTCATCCGGCGGAGGCTCAAGGCGCAGGGTATACCCGCATTCGCCGCCATTCTCACCTACTTTTCCGAGAATCGCAACCCATTCGCCGGGCGTGGCAGTGAACTCTCCCATATCTGTGTCCCTGGCCCAGTTCCTGTCTGCTAAACCCTCGCAGAGAACCTTACCGTTGACCCACGTAGTCTCAGGGTCATCACTTCCAGCCTTGAGGGTTACTTTGCCGCCTTTGTCCCATTTGACTACGCAGAACAGGTACTCAATAAAGATGTTGAGCCCCTGACCACCCCATTCCAACCAGTCAAACTGGTTACCACTGGCAAAGAGTCCTCCTTGTCCGGCGTCAATCAGGTCCTGGAAATTAATCGGAATCCACCATGAGCCTCCTGAAGCTATTCCGCTGGACCCTTTTAATTTCTGTCCTGCGACTGGCCAATTTTTGGGACTCTTTGTAATATCCTTTTCACTGATTCCAGCTATTTCTGAGAGTGCATCGTCGTTCTTGAAGGTAGCCGCTGGCCCTTTGCCGACGTATGGTGGGTCAAGTACCAACCAACTCAGAAGGTACAAGCCTTTTTCCAGCTTCTGTCCATCAGAAGTAAGGTCCGTATCATTCATGAACCCGTGTTTCCCCGTATAATAATCGGGATGATTGTGTGCTCCTTTCACTTTTGCCACAAGTTTTTGGGTTATCGCTGAAGAATCTTTGGCGAAAGATTGCACATTCACCAATAATGCACAGAAGCATAAAGTTGTTAGAATGAAAAATATTTTACGCATGATAATCTCCTCCTAAAATTTTATTTTTTGATACTCTGTCAAATAAATTATGACAGGTAGAGGTGTAACGCAAACTGTTAGTTTGCGATTTTAAGTTATTGTAGTAACGACTTCAGTCGTTTGATACGGTTTGAAAAACGACTAACTAATTTTGAATATTAAATTTTACCTTTGCCGCTCCCCGAGACCCAAAGGGTTTCCAAAACCCTTTGGGTCTTGGATGAGGGATGTTTCTTCGATTTCTTTATCGAAGAGACTATTATAGGTTGAGATTCACATCTCGACATTTCTTTTGATTATTCCCCAACTTGTAGCGAGTTTCTTTGCCAGATTCACCGCTTGTCCCGCTTTCATTTCCGTAGCCCCCTTGTAGTCTTTATCTGTTGGCATGTAGCTTCTATCGTCCGCCCACATAAAAACATCCCAAAACACGCTGCTATCCCCTTGCCTGTGGAAGATGTACATCGTGTTTTCACCATCTTGAAGATTTTTAGTATGCCCTTCAGCGTGACTTGCTATCGCCCAGTTCCAGGACGGAACATCTTGTTCAAAAATACGGTCATCTCCGTTATCGAAAGGCTTAGCGCCGTCCCCACCTGGGAAAGGTGGGCCGTTGGGTATTTCTTTGTCGCCTGAGTCCCCTTTTACGAGCAGATAATCCGACTGATTGCTTGGATTGATTTCTCGCCCCCAGAAGTACCATTCTCCACTTTTGCCTTTGGCTTTACTGATGTCGAATGTCCAGCTAATCATACCGCCGGATTGACCGGTTCGGTTAATGGCTTTACCGAACGCGTCATCTTTAGCGACAACTTTGTAATACTGGTCGGCATCAGGCTTGCGTTCATCATAAGCTTCGGCTTCGAACCATATCTGATGACTACCGCCGTAATTGGAAACTTTAAACACCTCCACTGCATAAACGGACATCACAAAAAACAGTATAGATAGAGACAAGCAGAAAACAGCGTATGTATGCAATTTTGTAGACATCTTTACCCTCCTTCATAACAAGAAAAAAAGCCTGTCAATGCAAAAGCACACTTAATCTTAACATTTTGCATTAACAGGCTTCCTCGCCAAAATAGAGCAGCATGACAGTCGTCGTCAGCTCCTCACATTTTTGCTAAAAACCAATTTTTTGTAATTCCAATCTCATAGATTGAATAATTGATTATTAATACGCTTCGATTAATAATCAGTTTACAATTGGAAAAACTAATTTCATAATTACTTTCTTCCTCTTATTTCTTTTGATCAAACTTTTCTTTCTTAAAGAAAAGTTTGGTTACTTCAGTCCCCATTAGAAATTTTGCTTAATCCTGCCCCAGGTGGTAGTACATTTCTCGGATGGATGCACTGCCAGTCCGGGAATTCCTTTACCAGTAATCCGAACATCATCAAAACTGGAACTGCCTTCCCACACCAACAGTCCGGTTCGTCCACTTTTGTGTTGTTTATGCTTCATGGTGGCAATCAGTTTGTCATTATAATAGCCCTCAAAAGTATCTCCCCTCGCGACGATTTTCAATCGATATTCTTTTCGATCCAATTGAATTGGGCCTACAGCGTCTGCGACATACTGCCCGGCAGTTTTGACCCACCATTCGCCTGTGCTGCTATTCAGATTGACCCACCAGCCATATTGATTATCCTTATCATTCCACCGTACTACTAATGCCATCCAATTGCCCTGGGCATTCCGTACAGTCGCTTCAATGGTCAAATCTGTCCAGTCTTGCTCACCAATCGCGGTAACGCCTTCAGTTGCGGCAGGTTCCTCTCCAAAATATTCTCCATTTTTGACCTGCCATTTCCCGCCGACTTCATCCCACCCCTTTGGTTTTTGGTTGTTGTTGAAATCAAAAAAGAGAGCAAAAGAGGGGACAGAAGATAAAACGGTAAAAAAAATCACCGCTGCTAAAATCATCATATAAACCTTCATCTGAGCTCTCCTTTCAGCGTCAAAAACCACCATCTGCGCTCCCTTCGGTCGCTTGATGGTGGCATGATAGCTTAGTACATTGTGAAATAAATTATGGATAATTGTAGTAACGACTTCAGTCGTCCCCCTTACCAAAGGGGGGCAGGGGGGTTGTGATACGGTTTGAAAAACGACTAAAGTCGTTACTACAATATCAATCAAAACAAATTTCACAGTGTATTAGCTTGACTTTGGTAAATTAAAATGAGATTCAGTTGTAGCCTAAGTTTCTAACTTGGCTGAATTTGGCAAAACCAAGATAGAATCTTGGTCTACGAGCCAATTTACCAAAGTCATATTAGGCTGATAATTATTATTGAGCCTTTAGCTTACCCCAGACGGTCGTTATTTTCCCTGATGCGCTAACCGCAGCGGCTCCGCTGATATTTGGGCCAGTAATGACCACATCATCGAAAGTAGCGCTTCCTGCCCAGACTAAAAAACCAACTTGACCAGCCGCAAAGGCATCATTAGTATAAGTACCTATCTTTTGGCCATCGAAAAATGCGTCAAAGTCATTACCCTTGATGACAACTTTGAATGTAAATTCTTTGGCAGGGTCAAATGGAACAGCTCCGGATGCCCGCGCCGCGCCTTCATAGGCGCTGACTTTCGGCCACGCCTCCAGTGCTCCGCCGGCGATATTAAACCACCAGGAATCGAAGTTATTAAGGTCCTGATATCGCCAAATCAGGGCCAACCATTCGCCTTGTACATCGCGGATTTTGACTTCGATAGATTCGACATCCCAATCTACTTCACCAGTTAACGCAATGCTTTCTGTTCCATCAGCAATTGAACCATGGTATCCGCCGTTTATCACTTTCCATTCACTGGCGGCATTCTCGACAATCGTCCATCCATCTGCGTTGCCATCATTGAAGTCATCAGTGAAAGTACCTGTCCATCCTGCTGTTGTTGGTAAAAACAGTAGAGTAGCAACTATCACACTCAAGCAACAATGAAAAATGGTGGAAGAATTCGCATTCATCTATTAATCCTCCTTTTTTTGGTTTATTCGAGTGGCAAAACCCACTCTCCGATGTCAGACCATCGGGGTTTCTCAAAACCCCGATGGTCTAAAACGAGAGAAATAAACTACGACGGGATTGTGAGTAATCAAACCTTGGGGGTTTCCCAAAACCCCGAAGGTCTAAAACGAGAAAAATAAACTACGACGAGATTGTGTCAGACTTTCGGGGTTTCCCAAAACCCAGGTCTAAAACGAGTTCGGCAAATAAGTTGATTTGATGTAACCCCAGGATGTCGTTAATTTATCTCTGGTGTCAACAGCAACGGGACCGCTTACCCACACATTATCAATCATCGAACCACCCTGGCTTTCATGCCAAACGCCAACAGCGCCACATTTATGCGTACTGTCCTGGATTTCAACTATCGGTTTTCCCAGGTTTTTGGCATTGAAGTCGGCGCGTTTA
>Ga0194113_10002079_pt1 | contig 27459 bp, 20 predicted proteins | sample TA2MahC200mmetaG_FD_146193 | JGI IMG/M metagenome (GOLD analysis project Ga0194113, IMG submission 146193) | Freshwater microbial communities from Lake Tanganyika, Tanzania - TA2015017 Mahale Deep Cast 200m | ecosystem: Environmental > Aquatic > Freshwater > Lake | place: Tanzania: Lake... | reverse complement strand
TCCGCCTGCAATCGGACAACCTCAGCTTCAAGATCTGCCAGCTGCTTTTCCAGAACGTTTATCAACAATGCTTCTTCAGCCACAGGGATAGTTTAGCAAATCTTTGGTAAGATGGGTAGGCAGTTACAATAATCTAATATATTGGGAACGCCGAAATCCTTTGCCGGAGTAGGTGGGAAAACGTGTTAGAATGTAACTGCTCAACCATCGAACGGATTAGCCCGAAAAAAGGGTGTGCGAAGGGGGCTGCGCCTCCTTCGCACACCCTTTTTTCGGGAACTTCCCCGTTTGGTTGAGTAGTTACGTTAGAATTACTATGTATGGATGTGTTCCCATGCTTTCACAACAGATAACCAAAGATTCTATCCTTCGCCTTCCGATGACATTCATTCTATGACCAACCTCCCCCCCCCTTACAACGAAACCGATAGACTCATTGCCACCACCCTGCGCATGTTAGCCCTCGACGCCATCCAGCAGGCCAACTCTGGGCATCCCGGCCTACCGCTGGGCGTGGCCGACATTGCTACGGTGCTGTGGACGCGCTTCCTCAAGAACAACCCTGCCGATCCGCTGTGGCCGGATCGCGACCGTTTTGTGCTATCCGCCGGGCACGGCTCGGCGCTGCTCTACGCCCTGCTGCACCTGAGCGGCTATCCCCTGAGGCTGGACGAGATCAAGGATTTCCGCCAGTGGGGCAGCCGCACCGCCGGACACCCTGAGTACGAGCCGGAAGTGGGCATCGAGGTCACCACCGGGCCGCTGGGACAGGGCATAAGCAACGCCGTCGGCATGGCACTTGCCGAGCATTGGCTGGCGGCGCGCTTCAACCAGCCTGATTTCCCCATCGTGGATCACTATATCTACGTGATCGCAGGGGACGGCGACCTGATGGAGGGCGTCTCCCACGAGGCCTGTTCCCTGGCCGGTCACCTGAAGCTGGGCAAACTGATCGTCTTCTTCGACGACAACAATATCTCCATAGACGGCAACACCGGCCTGACCTGCAGCGACGATGTTCTGGGACGTTTCGCCGCCTATGGCTGGCAAACCCTGCGCGCCGACGGGCACGACATGGCATCCCTCGACCAGGCGATCCGCGCCGCGCACGCGAACGCGGAGGCCAAACGACCCACACTCGTCGCCTGCAAGACGCATATCGGCCTGGGCAGCCCCTGGCAGGACACCGCGAAAGTACACGGCACGCCGCTGGGCGATGAGAATCTGAACGCCACCAAGAAAACCTTCGGGTGGCCCGAAGAGCCGCGCTTCTACATCCCAGAGGAGATCAAGGTGCGCCTGGCGGAGAAAGCCCTCCTGGGAGCGGAAAGACAAAGCCAATGGGAAGCGATGCTAGAAAAATACCGGGCCAAATACCCTGATCTGGCTGCGCAATGGGATGGTTATGTCAGCGGCGAATTGCCTGCAGGCTGGGAATCGGCCTTGCCTGACTTCAGCGGAAGCAAACCCCTGGCCACACGCGCCACCTCCGGGCAGGTGCTGGATGCGATCGCTCCGTTCCTGGCCACGCTGATCGGCGGCTCGGCTGACCTGACCGGCAGCAACAACACCCGGGCGAAGAGCCAGACACCAGTTGCGCCTGGCGACTTCAGCGGCGATTACATCCATTATGGCATCCGCGAGCACGGGATGGGCGCCATCATGAACGGCCTAGCCCTACACGGGCTTCGTCCTTACGGCGGCACATTCCTGGTCTTCTCCGACTATCTGCGCCCAGCCATCCGCATGGCGGCCATGATGGGCCTGCCGGTGATCTATGTCTTCAGCCACGACAGCATCGGCCTGGGCGAAGACGGCCCCACCCATCAGCCCGTGGAACAACTGGCCTCGCTGCGGCTTATCCCCAACCTGGTGACGATCCGCCCCGCCGATGGCAACGAGACCTCCCAGGCCTGGAAAACCGCCCTGGAGCGCAAAGACGGGCCAACCGCGCTGGTACTCACCCGCCAGAACGTGCCGCAGATCGCCCCTGCCGATAACCATCTCGCCAGGGGCGCCTATGTGCTCTCCGAGCCTGAATGGATCGCACCCGAGATCGTGCTCATCGCCACCGGCTCCGAGGTCGAGATCGCCCTGGCTGCCAAAGCCAAACTGGCCGATGAAGGCATCGCTGCGAGGGTGGTCTCCATGCCCAGTTGGGAGCTTTTCGACGCACAGGCGGAAGAGTACCGCGCCTCCGTGCTGCCCCCCGATCTGCCGCGCCTGGCTATCGAGACCGGCGTCTCCCTAGGCTGGTCGCATTACGTAGGCCCCGACGGCGCCGTCATCGGCCTGGATCGTTTCGGGGCCTCTGCGCCGTATCAGACGATCTATGAGAAGTTTGGCTTCACGGCGGAGAATGTTGTGGAGAAGGCCAGGGAGCTGTGAATCTCAAACAACAAGCCGCCCGACGCGCCCTGGAATATGTCGAAAATGGCATGACCCTCGGCCTGGGGAGCGGCTCAACGACGAATTATTTCATAGATCTACTGGGCGGCAAGGTCAAGGCTGGGGAGTTGACCGGCATCCGCGCGACCCCTACATCCGAGGCCACGGCTCAGCGCGCCAGGCGATGGGGGATTCCCCTGACAAATTTAGGGGAGCATCCCAACCTGGACCTGGCGGTAGATGGCGCCGACGAGGTGGATCCTGCCCTGAATCTGATCAAAGGATTGGGGCGCGCTGCTTTGAGGGAAAAAATCGTCGAGAGCCATGCTAAAAGATTCGTGGTCATCGTTGACGAGTCCAAGATCGTCGAGCGATTGGGCCGCGGCCCGTTGCCGGTCGAAATCGTGCAGTTCGAGCACAAGACTCATATCCGCTGGTTGGAAACGCTTGGCTGCCGGGCGGAGTTGTGGCTCGAAGAGGATGGTTCGCCCGTCGTCACCGACAACGGCAACTACCTGGCCCTCTGCTGGTTCGAGGAGGGCATCGCTGACGCCTATGAATTGGCGTTGACTCTATCCACCCACCCCGGGATCGTCGAACATGGGCTGTTCCTCGATATGGCGACTGATGTGGTCGTGGCAGGAGCAGATGGGATTCATGAGCTAAAATGACCACCAAACTCGGCGCCTCGATCCTCACCGCCGACTTCTCCCGCCTGGGAGAGCAGGCGCGCGAAGCCATTGCAGCCGGCGCGGACTTCATCCACCTCGACGTGATGGATGGTCGCTTCGTCCCCCACATCACCATCGGCCCACTGGTTGTCGCCGCGCTGCGACCGATTGCCGACGAAGCTGGCGCCCCGTTGGATGTCCACCTGATGATCGAGAATCCCGAACAACACATCCCCGACTTCGTCGAAGCCGGGGCAGACATCATTACGATCCACATCGAGGCAAGTAAAAACATAAAGAACACGATCCAGCTCATCCGTCGTCTGAACGTCCGGCCAGGGGTGACGCTCAGACCCAACACACCCCTGCGCGCCATCGAGGAGATTCTCCCCGAGGTTGACCTTGTCCTGATTATGTCTGTCGAACCAGGCTACGGGGGACAATCCTACCTTCCCAGCAGCACAGAGAAGATCGCCCATTTGCGCCGAATGCTGGATGAGCGCGGGCTGGCGAATGTTGAACTCGAAGTGGACGGCGGCATCAAAGCCCACAACATCGCTGAGGTGGCCGCTGCGGGCGCGTCGGTGATCGTGGTCGGTTCGGCGGTATTCAACCACGCGGCGAGCGTGTCGGACAATATCGCTGCCCTGCGAAGGGCATTGGGCTGATGCGTTGGCACAGTGAAGGCCGAAGGCGTCCCGAGGACAAGACATGCAATCAAAAGTAGAGGTAACTGCTCAGCCATCGAACGGATTTACCCGAAAAAAGGGTGTGCGCACGCAAAGCGGCTATGCCCCCTGCGCACACCCTTTTTTCGGGAATTTCTCCGTTTGGCTGAGTAGTTGCGAGTAGAGAGACATTTCATGGAGAAAGGAATCAGAATGGCAAAAAAAGGGAACAAAGTTCGCGTGGGGATCATCGGGGTCGGCAACTGCGCCTCGGCATTGGTGCAAGGCGTCGAATATTACAAAAACGCGCCCGACGACGTCGAAATCCCCGGCTTGATGCACGCAGTGGTCGGCGGCTACCATGTACGGGATATCGAGTTTACGGCAGCCTTCGACGTGACTACCAGCAAAGTCGGCCTGGATCTCAGCCAGGCCATCTGGGCAGATCCCAATAACACCATCAAATTTGCGGAGGTGCCTCACCTGGGTGTGTCGGTTTCACGAGGCATGACCCATGATGGACTGGGAAAATACCTGCTCCAGCGCGTGCAAAAAGCCGAAGGCCCCACCGATGACATTATCGGTATTTTGAAAGAAACCAAAACCGATGTGGTGATCAACTTCATGCCCGTGGGCGCGGAGATGGCAACCAAATGGTATGTCGAACAGATCCTGGAAGCGGGCTGCGCGTTCGTCAACGGCATCCCCGTTTTCATCGCCACCTCGCCCTATTGGCGCAAACGCTTCGAGGACCAGGGGCTGCCAGTGATCGGCGATGATGTCAAGAGTCAGGTCGGCGCGACCATCACTCACCGCGTGCTGACCAATCTCTTCAAGGATCGCGGCGTGCATATTGACCGCACCTATCAGCTTAACTTCGGCGGCAATATGGATTTCTATAACATGCTGGAACGCGAACGCCTGGAATCCAAGAAGATCTCCAAGACGCAGGCGGTCACCAGCCAACTTCCTTACAAACTGGGTGATGAGAATGTCCACGTCGGCCCCAGCGATTACGTGCCCTGGCTGACCGACCGCAAGTGGTGCCACATCCGCATGGAGGGCCGCGCCTTTGGGGATGTGCCGTTGAATTTGGAGCTGAAACTCGAGGTCTGGGATTCGCCCAACTCCGCCGGGGTGATCGTAGACGCTTTGCGCTGCGCCAAGATCGCCCTAGATCGAGGCATGGCTGGGCCGCTGATCGCCCCCTCCTCATATTTCATGAAATCACCCCCAAAGCAGTTTACCGATGATATTGCTCGCAAGATGACCGAAGACTTTTGGGAAGTAAGGCTGGTTCAGAACTGGCCTTATCGCTTTGGTTATTTTCTCTTTCGCTGTAATAATCCGCTTGTACGAGTAGACTGAATAGGGAAGATTCCTTTCTCAGTCGAACGCGCTTCTTCAATAGTTAGGAATGCGTTCGGATGGTAATGATGAATTATGCTCGTCACCTCAGGAAGGTCTCGGCGGCGGACAATCGTGTAGATCAGCTTTACTGTCCCACTGGCGCCTTCAGCATCCACGCTGGTCACACCATAACCTGTGGCGCGAAGATGGCTATTCAGTTCTTCGACATGATCCTGCACGATGATGCGGATGACCAGCATGCCGATGGCCAGTTTGTTCTCAACAAAAATGCCGATGAAATTCCCAGCAGCAAAACCGGCGGCATACGCCAGGTAGGCAACGATATTGTGCGCGCCACGTGTGATCTGAGCGATAACCGCAATCCATATGAACACCTCCACGAAGCCAAGAAGCGGAGCCAGGTATTTCCTGCCGCGCGAGACGAAGATGATGCGCAGCGTGCCGAGGGTCACATCAATCACGCGAGCCAGGAAGATCATCAAGGGCAAGACAAACCAGGTGTACAATGGCTGGGCCGAATCACCTATCACAATCATTACTCCAATACTCCCTCATTTACATAATGGGTCAATTCACCAACGCTCAGGTCTTTGATACCCAACTTATCCAGTGTGCGCCCGCGCCTCCAGTAATCGGTGCGGTGGACGATGCAGGCCAGGCGGATGATGGCGTCCATGCCGCGCACCGAGACGCCGTAGCGCTCGCCGAGAGAAGCCATCGGCACCAGGCTCATGGGAACATCCTCGAAAATGTAGCGGTGATTCAACGTCGGCGGCGCCTTGATGCCGTAATAACCGGGTTGGTTGTGAATGGCTTCGTGTAAGTCCTCGCCGGAGGTATCGTAGGCCAGTTTCAACCATTCCAGCGCGGTGCGGGCGCGGATGCCCAGAGAGGAGGCCACCGTCACGCGTTCGCGGTCGAGCACTTCGAGCACGCGCGCGACCGAGGGGGTCACGCCGTCAATGTAGAACTGGTAGTCCCCATGTGTAGCCTCGATCCATCCAGCATTGAGCAGGGTCAGAGCAGGGTGAAAGATCGCCCCCATGTTATTCAAACCGGTCCGCAACACATTGACGCCATCAATGAATTGTGGATAGGCTGGCGCAATGGTATCCAAAACTTGTTGGGTTCGCGTGGCAGGCAGGGCGGCCAGCGGTACGGCATCCTTGATGCGGAAGATATTCGCCTGCGCCGGGCCATCGGAACGGGAGGCGTAGATAAACGTTTCCGCCTCTGCTACAGTAATATCGGCCTTGCAGCCATGATCGCGGATAACCTTGGTGAACTCGATCGCGCCGCATGTGCGGCCAGGATGCAGGACGATAGTTTGACCATCTTTCAGAAAAGGCGCAGCTTTCTGCGCGATATCGGCATGAGCAGAAGATGGAGTGACGACCATGACCACAGCAGCATCCTTCAAAGCTTCGGCCATGTCTGATGTTACTTCCTCGAGTTTTCCAAAGCCGTGTGGGCCGCTATCGCTGCTTTCCAGCTCGATGCCGCCGCGTTTCTTGATTATATTCACGTGTTCAGCCGTGCGATTGTAGAGTGTGACCTTGAACCCCATCAAGGCCAGATGGGCAGCCATGGCCTTGCCTCCGTGGCCGGCGCCGATTACCGTGTAATTCTTTGGGGTTTTCATTTTGCCTCCTTTCGCAATCGAGCCAGACGATCCTTCTCTGGCAGAGGGTTTCCTTCTTCGTTCACCGCCAGGCAGCAGCCATCGAAGATGCGCGTCTGCACCTGCCCGCGCGCGAAGGGGTTGCTGCGCAGGTGCGGCGCGTCGAGAATGCCGCAGGTCACAGCGCGCGCCAGGGTGGGCGCGTCGGTTAGAGGGTCCACGATGCCCGGCGCGGCCAGGGAGTGGATGGCATCCAGAGTCAGGCGCGCCTCGGCGGACAATTCCTCGCGGCGCTCATTTATTCTGGGATCCGCGGTCATATCCGGCTGGCCGGCCAGGGCATTTTCGATGGCGCGGCGCGCCAGTTTGCAGGATTCGATGACATCATCGGCTGTCGCGGCGTGATGCGCCTCGGTGTACCCGACAACATGGATGATGTGCGGTTGGAGCGCCATTTGCAGGTAAACACTCGCCGCGAGTTGGGCGCGGGCAGCATTGGGATCGAGCGGGTAACTGAGCAGCCCGGTGCGCGTTTCCTTCCAGATGCGGTAATTCCCCTCACCCCCGGCCTCTCTCCCAGAGCAGGAGAGAGGAGCAATGAGGTCGAACACAACCAGCATCTTCGCCAGGTCCATCGCGTCCGAAAGCCCTGGCGGGCTGTTGAACATCAACTGGGCGATGTAATCCTTCACGCCAAAGGCGCGGGCATTGTAAGCCGAGAGATAGGCCGAAACGACGAAAACCACATCCGGCGCGTCGCGCATCCCCCAGTGATGCGGCTCGTTCAACTCGACTGGGATTCCGCGCGCCCCGTACCAAGCCATCACCCGCTGGTGTTCGCGGATCGAGTCTTCCAAATCCCACGGGCCGCGTCTATCCATCTGATTGAACCAGAAAAGCGGAATGGCGGCCCAGGCATTTCCGATAGTCTCAACATACATTTCTGCCAGGCGGATGAAATCGTTCGTGCCTGAGTAGGTGCGCAGGAGCGGGAAGTTGCCGCGCCGGCTGGCTTCGTAGAGGGAGCGGTAATCATCGGCGGAACGCACCGGCACGCCGCCTGCCCCCTTTCGGCGCGGGTCCTGCCTGTCGGGATGAAAGAAATTTTCCTGCGCGTCCTGGTCAATGCCCAGCGAAATGACGTCCAGCGCCCGCTCTTTGGAAATTTGGGCAATGCCTGCAAGCGTGGCTTCCATCGTGGGGAGGCCAAAATGGTGACGGAGGATGGGGAACGGCGTTTTCCAGCGGATGCGCTCGACCGCTGTTTGCGGGAAATCGCGCTCCGTGAGACCTTCGACCGGCTGCCCCTTGAGATAGGCGAGAACAGCCTCGGGCGGCTCGGAGCCGTCGAAGACGCGCTCGAAGAAGCCCAACGCCCGCGCCCGTTCCGCTGCTGGCGGCGTGCCGCCGAAGGCAAAGCGGACGCCCGCGGCATGCAGGTCCGAGGCCGCCTCGGCAAACTCGCCCAGCAGACGCTCGCCAGTCTCGGGCGTCAGGCGGTAGGAGACGCCGACCAGGTCCGCCTTTTCGCGGCGGGCGGCAGCAAGCAGGCCCTGCACCGAAACCGCCGGGCCGAGGAAGACCGTCCGCCAGCCGGCGTGCTCGGCCAATCGCAGGAAATTCATCACACCAGCCACATGGACACACTCACCCAATGCCGCGGCCACAACAATTCTATTTTTCATTTATGCTATGAGTTCACTGAAAAAACTCCTGAACGAGGGGGCGGGGCGGCATATATGGGGGTGCGTGCTGCGCATGCACCCCCATATATGCCGCCCCGAATACACGTAGTTTTTTCAGTTGACCCATGCTATTCAGTTTATCACAATTCAGGAACAAACCATTCTGGGTTCGAGTATAATCAGGCGGAATTACCTCATCACTGCATAAATCTCGCCAAAACAACTATGCGCCATCAAATTCGCTGGACTGCTCAAAAAGTCGCCGCCCGGCTGGCAGAAATCGAAGCGCTGGCATATCGCAAGCGCATACCCCTTCGGCCTTTTCGTTACAGGTATCTTAATTCACCGCTCGATCCCGCTCCTATTAGCCCTGAAGCAGACGATTCCGCCTGGGAAGAAATCGAACCCAATAGCTATTGGGCTGCCCCGCGAACGGATTTCGTCCTGCGCACCACTTTCACCATCCCACCAGCATGGCTCACCGCCCTCGATGCAAACGACACAATTGCCTTATTCCTACCCCTCGGCGAGACCCACGATTTTTCCCATCCGGAAGCGCTTGCCTTTATTGACGGACAACCCTATGCTGCCTGCGATCGCCACCACCCGGAGATCATCCTTCCCAGCCAATTCTGCGACAGACGCGAACATACCCTGGCACTCCACGGCTGGACGGGCATCGGCGGCCTGAGCATCGCGGAAATGTCCAAACAACTTCTTATAGGCAGTTGCGCCCTGGTCAGCATCCACCAGCCGACGCGCGACTTCCTGTCCCTGGCGCGCGTCGCCCTGGGGATTGCTGGACACCTCGAGGAGCGCGATCCCGCCAGATACCACCTGCTGACCGCCCTCGACGAGGCAATCAAGATTTTAGATGTGAGAATGCCGATTGGCGACGCCTTTTATGAGAGCATCCCTGAAGCACACGAAACCTTGACCAGAGGCATCGAAAAAGCCGGGCCGCCGATGGATGTCAGGATCACCGCCATCGGTCACGCCCACCTGGACGTGGCCTGGCTGTGGACGTTAGCCCAAACCCGCCAGAAGGCAGCGCGCACCTTTTACAATGTCCTGCGCCTGATGGAGCAGTTCCCTGAATACCATTTCACGCAGAGCCAGCCCCAGCTCTATGATTTCATCCGCCAGGATTTCCCTGAACTCTTCGAGGCGATCAAGGAACGCATCGCCGAAGGTCGCTGGGAGCCTATCGGCGGCATGTGGGTCGAAGCTGACTGCAATCTCTCCGGCCCCGAATCGCTTGTCCGTCAATTCATGCTCGGCAGAGAATTCTTCCGCCGGCGCTTCGGCGCGACGGCCGAATCCCCCGTCCTGTGGCTGCCGGACGTCTTTGGCTACGCCTGGAACCTGCCCCAACTCATCAAAGAAGCCGGGCTGGAATATTTCTTCACTATCAAGATCGGCTGGAGCCAGTACAACCGCCTTCCTTGTGACTCCTTCTGGTGGCAGGGCCTCGATGGCACGCGCGTCTTGACCCATTTCAGCACCACCAAAAGCCCTGGAGACGCCTACGTCTCCACCTACAACGCCGACGCCTCCCCAGGCCAGGTCCTGGGCGCCTGGCTCAACTTCCAGCAAAAGGATGACGCCCCTGCTGGCGAAACGCTTCCCCTGCTGATGTCCTACGGCTTCGGCGATGGCGGCGGCGGCCCGACGCGCGAGATGATCGAGAATATCCGCATCATGGGTCAATTCCCCTCGACGCCGCAAGTCAGCACCGGCAAGGTGATCCATTTCTTCGAGCAGCTAGAAGCCCTCGGCGAGAGCCTGCCCATCTGGAACGGCGAGCTTTACCTGGAATACCACCGCGGCACCTACACCACGCAAGCGCGGGTCAAGCGCGCCAATCGTACAAGTGAGTTTTTGCTGCACGATGCTGAATTCCTGGCAACGTATGCTTCGATATTGGATTCCAATTTCCAATATCCAACCTCCAAATTCCAAACCGCCTGGGAACTGGTTTGCCTGAACCAATTTCATGATATTATCCCTGGCTCATCGATTGGACAGGTTTACGAGGAGGCTTTGCAGCAATATGAGAAAATTCGCCAAATCGCCGTGGAGGCCCGGGATCAAGCCCTGGGGTTGATTGCCGAAAAATCAGGCGCGGCTACGCTCATCGTGAATCCAACCTCCTTCCCACGCCATGATCCCGTCGAAATCGCGGGCGAACTCGTGGATATGGGTGAGTTACCGCCTTACAGCATCACGACACTGACCGAAGACCGAAGACCGAAGACTGATTTCCTTTCACCAGTCACAAGTCACCACTCCTACCTCGAAAACGCCTTCATCCGCGTCGAATTCAACCCCTCCGGCGACATCACCCGCATCTACGACAAAACCGCCGGGCGCGAGGTTCTCCCCGCGGGCGCCGTCGCCAACCAGTTCCAGGCCTTCGAAGACCGCCCGCTGAGTTGGGACGCCTGGGATATTGACATCTTCTACGATGACAAGGTGTGGCTGGCAGAACCAGCAACCAGCCTCGAGGTCGTCGAGTCCGGCCCTTTGCGCGCTGCCCTCGAGATCGAACGCCGTATCCTCAACAGCGTCTTCACCCAACGTATCTCCCTGACCCATAACAGCCCGCGCCTGGATTTCGATACCCGAATAGACTGGCGCGAGCGCAAAGTCCTGCTCAAAGTCGCCTTCCCCGTAGATATTCTTTCACCCAAAGCGACCTACGAAATCCAATGGGGCAACGTCGAACGCCCCACCCACCGCAACACCAGTTGGGATTGGGCGCGCTTCGAGACCGCCGCCCAGAAATGGGTTGACCTGAGCGAGGGCGACTACGGCGTCAGCCTGCTCAACGACTGTAAATACGGCCATGACATCTACAAAAACGTGATGCGACTCACCCTCCTGCGCGGCCCCACCGCCCCCGATCCCCAGGCCGACCTTGGCGAACACCAATTCCGATACAGCCTGTTCCCCCACTCCGGGAGCTGGGACGAAGGCACGATCGCCGAAGCCTATGCCTTGAACGATCCGTTGATCATCTATCAGGCGGAAGGCGGAAGGATAAAGGCGGAAGGCGACATCCTTCACCGTTCATCCTTCATCCTTTGCAATTCCCCCAATATCATCCTCGAGACGGTCAAACGCGCCGAAGACGGGAACGGCGTCATCGTGCGCATGTACGAAAGCCAGCGACGGCGCGGCCCGTTTACTCTAACCGCCAATTTCCCCCTCGCCGCTGCCTGGCGCACGAACATCCTGGAAGAGAACCAAACCGAGATCCCCGTCGAGGGGAACCGACTCGATGCCGCAATCAAGCCCTACCAGATTCTGACCTTTCGCCTGATCCCAGACAATTCCGGAAAATGACCATCATGTTCAATCGCAAACACTCACATACATTTGAACCAACTCACCGCCATCATGATAGACATAATCATACACATGGCGCAATAGACCCGGCGTTGCTCACCACTCAGCGTGGTATATGGGCTGTCAAATGGTCTCTCATCGGCTTGGCTGCTACCGCTGTCATTCAGGTGGTCATCGTCTTCTTTTCGGGTAGTGTGGCGCTGCTCGCCGATACGATACACAACATTGGCGACGCAACGACCGCGCTCCCTCTCTGGCTTGCGTTCACCCTGGCGCGGCGAAAACCATCCCGCCGTTTCACGTACGGTTATGGACGCATGGAAGACATCGCAGGAGTTATCATCATATTTACTATCTTATTCAGCGCGGTCGTCGCAGGGGTTCAATCGGTTGATCGCCTTTTACATCCTCGACCTATTCAACATCTATGGGCCGTTGTCGCAGCCTCCCTGATCGGTTTTGCGGGGAATGAACTCGTGGCGGTTTTCCGCATTCGGGTGGGCAGACAAATCAACAGCGCCGCCCTGATCGCAGATGGCTACCACGCCCGAGTAGACGGCTTGACCAGTTTAGGGGTTCTGTTCGGCGCTGTGGGCGTGTGGCTCGGTTATCCTCTAACAGATCCGATTGTGGGCTTGCTCATCACAGTTGCAATACTGGGCATCGTTTGGGAGTCGGGGAAGGCGGTTCTTATCCGCCTGGTGGACGGAGCTGACCCTGAAGTGATTGATGAAATTAAACACGCCGTGAATCATGCACAAGGCGTTCAGGATGTTACGGATGTGCGGGTGCGCTGGTCAGGTCATCGTTTACACGCCGAAGTCAATCTGGCAGTAAATCCCGATCTGTCGGTTTTCGAAGGACACACGATTGCAGTGGAAGTCAGACATCAACTCTTGCATCACCTACCCTACCTTGCGAACGCCACGATTCATATTGACCCGACGAATCACTCAGGAGAAGAACATCATGGCATTGCAGAGCATGCGCACGAAGGCCTGACCACTCACTCGCACTTGTAGGCGTGATCTGGGTTCAAGCTCAACGTTATTGCGAATGGGCTGGAGGTCGCCTGCCCACCGAAGCCGAATGGGAATATTTGCCTGAGGCCCTGTTCGATTACTATTTTGGAGGGTGCCAGCCGGCTTCAACCCAGATTGCTCGGGCGCGAACTTGTAATTCACTGTTCAACGACAGAGCAACCACCGTGGCGCGACCTGGGGATGTCTTTCCGATGACCTGCGTTCTATCCCCACTCCAAGTGAAATGATCCGCCCAAACCTGTGTTCTAGGGTTGAAAAGTCGTACAGTTACATTGCTCTCTGGATCAATTGCTTCGGTCAACACCCCTTTGGCTTCATTGCACAGGCGGCAAGAGAGCCATAGATTTTCTTCGATTGTTTGACCGCCTTTGGCTTGAGGAACGATGTGCTCCACGGTCAACGGTACGCCACTGATAACTTCTTGAGTCAGGCAGTAACCACAGCAGTGGCGCGCTTGTTCTGCAATACGCTGACGCAATGCCTGAGCAGCGGTCAATTAGATTGCTCCAGTTCCTGAAGCGTTGGTAGACGATACCCACGTCTTTTGAGTAAAACTGCTGCATAACCCCGCCGAAAAGTCAGCAGATCAGCTTCACGTCGGAGATCGTCTAGCCGTTTCTCCTCCTTCCTCGTCAGTGATCCAGTCTTTTTCTTGTCAAGCAAAATTTCATACTCACTCCAACGCTCCTGTGGAAAAGCGCGTTGCATCTCTATTTGCAAACTGGCGTCGCTCATTTGTAAAAGTGGGAGAATGTCAGGTTGGTATTGAAACGGGATTTCTTCGAGCAGAGGAGGTAAACTGTGCGCCAGACTTTGCGCGATGATCGCTTCGGTTGGCTGGCGAAACAATTCCGCCGCACGCTTCAATTGGCTGTATACAGTATCGGGAAGATTAATAGTTATCGTCTGCGACATGGCGCACCTCACTCAACGTACCTATGTTACTACTGACTATCAGTACTTCACGAAAATAGGATCAAAGACCCGTCCTCGGGTCGCCCAGGGACGGGCTTACGATCTTTTTCGTGATCTACCGACTATTATAATACGACTCATCACGGCATGATCTCGCGGATATATTCCGCGGCTGTGTAGAACGCCTCCTTCGAAGATGTTTCCTGATTGACGATTTGGTTGAACGCGCCCTCCCATATTTCCCATATCTCAGGCATCTGCGCATGAGCGGGGATCGGCGCCCCATACATACCCGCTTCCCCGATAGCTCGCAAATCGGGATCAACCAGATATTTCAATAGCGAAGTATATGCGGATGGCTTGTCACCCTCGGCGTCGAATAGCATCTGCATCCCGGTTTCAGTCGCCACGAAATCGGTGAGAAAGACTTCCGCCAGAAGGGGATCCGGGCTGGTGGAACTAATCATAAAACCAAAGGAGGAAACCAATGGCCGGCCTGGGGCATATTCTGACGGCAGTTCGGCGACGGCAAAGTTGACGCCCGCATCCCGGAATCGCCCCAATACCCAGGGGCCTGTCACGATCATCGCGGCCTTCCCCTGCTCGAACAAAGCATGAGCGGTCTCCCAATCCATGCCCGGCGAGAACAAACCGCTGAGCAGCATATTTTCCAGCCATTGGGCAGCAGCCAAAGAACCATCGTTGTCCAGGCCGACATCCCAGAAATTGTAACTGCCGTCGCTGCTGCTGCCGAAGATATAGCCGCCAAAAGCTGTCTGGACAGGGTAGAAATGATAGGCCAGCCCAGCCGGCAAGACAAAACCGAGTTCGACTACGCCAGCAGACTGTAATTCAGCAGCGATTGACGAAAGTTCCTCCCATGTGGTCGGTGGGTATGGCGCATAATCCGGGTTATAGAACAAGGCCACATTCTCGAAGACGAACGGAACCCCATACGGGGCGCCTTCGTAATCGAACGCCTGCACCGCCGCAGGCGCGAAATCAGCCTGCCAATCGCTGGTGGATAATTTGGTTACCAGGCCGCCGGGAACGAATGTGCCTAGCCATTCATTTTTCCCCATGACGATATCTGGACCAGCCCCGGCGGAGGCGGCAAGCACAAAGTTTTCTTGAATATCCCAAAAATCCATTTCTTCGATGATGATCTCGACATCGTACCTATTCTTGAATTCTTCGCCCAATATCGCGAGAGCAGGGAACCGCGGCGAATCGGCCCAAATCGTCAGCGAGGAAACCAGGGGCGTGATCGCCGCCCCGGCATGCTGACCTGGCATCAGGAAGTCGCCGCAATAGTATTGCGAGGCGTCATTCAACGGCAGGTCGTCCCAGGGGCCGGATTCAGAGGCATAAGCCAGCGGCGGGGTGCTGTCGCCCTCGCTGCCGCTGCATGTGGGCGTCCCCGAACCCACCCAGTACTGAAAACCGCCTTCGAGTAAGTAGACCGCAGCATGATAGCTTAACTCCGGCGCAGCAAAGGAGGTGCCCAGATAATCCCGATACACGCCATCCATCATCACTTCGCCAGCGTTGGAGTAATCGAACGGCTTTTCGAGAGATACCGGCGGGGCGCTGACGCTGACCACCCCCTCCCAGAGCGCCGGCGCAAAGGGGTAGTCTTTACTGTGATTCCCCGCCGCAGCAATACCAACCACATGGATATCCAGGCCGGTATAATTAGACGGGTTGTCCAGAAAGTCGCTCAACGGATCATACTCGAGCAGACGCCAATCAACAGCAGAAACTGAATTGCCATAAGCGAAATGCGTCCGTAATAAGCCTAGCAGATATTCCTTCTGGGCATCTGGACGCAAGCCATCTGCTAAACTTAGTAGGTCTTCCTGATCTGCTCCGCCGCCCATCAAGGCCAAGAGTTCTTGCTTCATTAGCTGCAGATCTCCCTCATTCTCGATGAACTCACGATAGGCTTCGTACTCATCACCGAGGTCACAGGGCACCACGCCAAAGCTCATATTCAACACATAGCGATCAATCTCCCAAGGGTCGCCTGCCAGGGCATGGATGGCTTCGCTAATCCGGGAAGTAATCACATCTGTGTTGTACCCACCGGTATCTATCTGCACCAGGAAGGTGTCGGGGTCGCCTTGATCTACTTCCCAAGCTTCAATCGCACCCATCCAAGAAAGGCCGAAAGTACCATCCCCTGTAGTTGACACGGTCCGCGTTGCCGAGCTAAACAGTTCGATGAATTTTTCATAGACCAGGTAACCATGGGGGATATTTGCGAAAGCCGCCTCTACCATTCCAGTCACCCGGCTTCGACCAAACCCAACCATCACCGACATCCCCGTTACCCGGCTGCGACCGCCCTGCCCGGAAGGATTGACGGTGCAATTCCCCTCCTGTGCTTCTTGATATTCCAGCGGCAGACCATCGAACCCGAAATCATCAATCACCAGGATGGCGACCGAACCGCGGCTATTTTCGGTTGCAATCCCCATAGATAAGTCGTCTTCGATGATTGGCGCTGCCTGGGAGCTCTGGATCGAGAACAGGGAAAGCAACATCATCAATATGAGAGGGAAATACTTCATCGTTTTCATCTTCCAATTCCTAACCCGGATAAACCGGAACTAAACCAGGAATTTTGAACCGCAGCACTATTCCCTTATCCTACGCGTATCCAAACCGCTGCATGAAAGCGCTCACATCCCGCTCGTCATGCGAATGGCCTAAACGTTGATAGAGAGACAGAGCCTGTTGAAGGTTGTCTTTGGCTTGCTCGAAATCCTCCAACGCATGGTGGGCGATGGCGATATTGAACAGCGCATCGGCCTGCAAGGAGAGGTCGCCCACTTGAGCGGCAATCTGCAAGGCGGCTCGATGGTTTTCCAGCGATTTGAAAATCCCAATATTGAATTCCGCTGCCCCTAGCGTAACTCGGAAGGCCCCCTCCCGGAGCCGATCCTCTAATTGAATACTGATTTCGAGCCCCTGGAATGCAAGGTCGCGCGCCGCCTCGTGATCGCCCTTTTTGAAGGCGGCATCGCTCTGGTACTCTAACACACGAATTAACGCTTTTGGATTTTCTGAGGTGTTGGCGAGTTCATAAGCCTCCTGAAAATATTTTTCTGCTTCTACGTTATTCCCCTGCATGGCGCACACACCGCCCAGGCCACACAGCAAGACGGTTTTCCGGTGGAGAGTCGGCGCGACATCGTATGCCTCTTGATAATAATCGAATCCTTTCTCCAGATTACCCTGGTTGACGTAAGCGTTCCCACGTTTGCACAACATATGATGAAATAATTCGTCCGATTCTCTCGGCTCTTTCCGCAGAGCCTGAATGCTCGCATCTAACAAATCTAGCAGCTCCTGAGTATGGCCACGATGATCGAAGTATTCTCCCATCACCAGCGCGCCGACGATTTGGACCATCACCTGCATGGCATCACTTTGCCGGGCTTCCTTCCCCGCTGCCAGAATGTTCGGCATATCCAACCCAAGCATATCATGTTCTCGAGCATGCTCAGCGACAAATCGCCGCACGGCACTGATGGCAGCCTGGCGATCCGGTTTTTCGAGGCCGTAGAGGACCGTCTCGGCGTAGCTGTGGATCATGTCATGCATGCTATACAAATCGGCCTCTTCGCGGCGTACGAAATTCCACGACGCCAGTTCGTCTAAGGCATCTTCGACATCCAATAGATCAACCCCTTCGACCAATTCAGCCAATAGATCCACCGAAACTTTCGGCGTGAATAAAGCCCCAAAGGTATTGAAAACTTTTCGGGCTTGCTCATCTAATTCATAGAACATCTCATCCAGTACGATCTTGACTGTCTCGCGCCCCTCCTGTACGAAACTTTCCGGCATTTCGATCGTGCTGGGGGCCAGTTTTCGGCTTTCGATGCGCTGAAGCAACGCTTCGGCCCGGCGTTCTCTCTTTGCCAGCCAGGTTCCAGCGATAGTAATCCCAAGCGGGTGAAAAGCCAACTCCCGACAGAGTTGAGCAGAGCGCGGGTCGTTTCGATAATCCTCCTCGCCAAAACGAGCGTTAACGGCATGGTGCACCAATAAATCCACGGCGTATCCCGGAGTTAATTCCGAGACAGCGATCGTTTCATCCGCATTGCGGATATCATAGCGGGATGTGATCAGCAACGGCAGCGTCTCTGGCATGGCCTCACGCAGCGCGACGATCGCCTGAGGTTTGCGGACGTCATCGAGAACCAATAATCCCGCTTTCGACGCCGTCAGCAACTCTTTGATTTTTTGGATTCTGGCCTGGTCCTCGACTTGATCAATGTCTTGTTTCGCGTCGAAAAGTTGGGCAATCGCTTCGAAGATCGTCTCGGAGTCAGCATATCCAGCGCGCAGCCAGATGACCGGGCGACCATCCGCCTGAATGCGTCGGGCGGCGATCGTGGCGGCCAGGGCGGATTTCCCCGTACCCCCATAACCTGTCAGCAAGACATGGCGGGCATCCTCCAGAAAACCCCCGGCAGCCTCCAACATCTCATCTCGGCCAAACAGTATTGCCGGTTTCGCAGGAATGTCCTCCGCCCGCCGATACAACAGGGCGCGCCCGCGCGCGGCTTGACGTTTGTAGATAAAATCTGCCTGCCAGCGCGCCAGGTCTTGCCTGACCGTTTCAGCCAGTTCATCTAGAGCTTCGAACCACTTGATGGTGACGCCTTTTTCGACCCGGCTGATACGATCCAGGAAGGACTGCAATTCACGGTCACGCCGCTCGACATCCACCTGCTTCTGGTACACAAAACAAGGTTTGCGGTGTTTTCGGGCATGTTCGTACTCTTCGATGGTATACGCCCCGTAGCCCAGCCAAAAAAGGCCGAGATAGATATTGGCCTTTTCGACTTCATCCAGGTAGGTTTCCTGGATCGAGACTGGCCGCGCACCAGCATCCTCCTCGAAGACCCAGGCGTCAATCTGCAAATCGCTTAAAGCCGATTTGATGATCTGGCGCTCTTCAGCAAGTTCTGCCATCCGAGAGCTAACGAAAACCCGAAGACGATCATTCATCACAAAACGTTCTCGAAGGGAACTACTATCATGAACGGTCCACTATCCGTACTTCCTGGCATCTTTGCGTTTTGTCTGTTTCAGTGTTGCTCATTGTTAAGTGCATTATATTTCGTGGTTCGGCTTCCCCACTGTTCCACTGTTTCCAAGAACTGGGCAAGAGTCAGGCGAGCCATTCGAGAATATCGCTCAATTTTCTCTGGCGGGTGATCAGGCCGTCCCAGTCGAAATAATCCCGCTCGGTCTCGAAAGAAGTGCAATCCTGCAAGTCGCCGCTGCGGCCACGGGCTTCGAATTGCTCGAAGGTCATCTCATAGCGGCGTTCATAGGAGCGTATTTGGGCAATGATACCATCTAGGCGATGTTCAACGGCATCCTTCAACGTTATCAGGATCGCAGGGCCTATTTCCACCTGACCGGTAAGCTCGAATAAAGCTTTGATCACAGCCTTTGGCATGGCTAGCAATGGTTGTGTTTGTGTCACTGTATTCATCGCGTCTCCTTATGGGCAAGTGTATCACACCCATGATTGACGAACAAGCCAGAACGGAATCAGTCCGCAGGGATATACTTTAACCCTGTCCCTGTATTGAACAACACAATTCGCTCGTCCAGGGCGACCCAGCCCTGTCGGATGAGCGTCTCTAACGCCGCCAACGTCGCCGCCCCTTCCGGCGCAGCGAAAATCCCCTCCATGCAAGCCAGACGTTTTTGGGCCTGGATGATGGCTTCATCGCTGACTGCGACCGCATTGCCGTTGCTTTCCCGCAAATCGTCCAGGATGATCCGGTCAGCAAAACTCTTGGGCACGCGCAGGCCCGAGGCAATCGTGCTGGCGTCGAGCCAGTAATCACAACAAGGCAACTTCTCCTGAAAGGCTTTGACTACGGGCGCGCAGCCTGCGGATTGTACAGCCACCATGCGCGGGCGACATGAATTCTCCAGCCAGCCCAGGGCTTCCATCTCCTCGAAAGCCTTCCACATCCCCACCAATCCTGTCCCGCCGCCGGTTGGGTAGATGATCACATCGGGCAAAGTCCAGCCAAACTCTTCGGCCAGTTCATACCCCATGATCTTCTTGCCCTCGACGCGGTACGGCTCCTTGAAGGTCGAGACATCGAACCAGCCCTCGGCGCGGGCTTTCTCTCCGGCCAAACCGGCCGCATCGGTGATCGAACCAGCGATTAAAACGACCGTCGCGCCCGCAATCCTGCTCTCCTCCACATTGGCCCTGGGAGAATCTTGTGGCATAACGATGTGCGCTTTCAGGCCTCCCCGCGCCGCGTAAGCAGCCATAGCCCCGCCGGCGTTCCCAGCGGTGGGGATGATTACCTTCGTAACGCCCAGTTCCTTCGCCTTGGAGAGCGCGGCGGATAGACCGCGCGCTTTGAAGGTGCCTGTGGGATTCAGGCTTTCATCCTTGACCATCAGGCGGGAGAGGCCCAACTCGGACCCCAGGTTGGGGAGGCGCAAAAGGGGCGTATCCCCCTCCCGCAGGCTGATCATGTTCTCGGACTGATGAACCGGCAACAGCTCGCGCCATCGCCACATCCCGGCTGGGCGGCTGCGAAATTCGTCCCGGTCGAGTTCGCGGCGTACGGCATCCAGATCGTAGCGCGCGAATAGCAGCGCCTGGCAAACTGGACAATATGTCTGGATCACCCCGGCATCATAGAAACGACCACACTCATAACACTGAAGGTTGACAAGATAAGACATGTCCCTTTTCACCCTCCCAATACATCAAAATCGAAATCCATCCCACGTACCGGTGAATAGATAGCGCACAAAATCGAGGGCAGCGATTTGGGCCAGGGCAATAGTAAATCCAGCCGCGAGCGGGAAAGCTAACTCCTTGAACGAGTCGAATCGGTTCTCCACCCCGAAGAGCATCACCCAGACCATGGTGTAGACCATTGTCAAAATCACCAGCACTCCAGCGGCGCTGACCAACGCCAACGGGTAGAGGATCAATGGATTCTCCGTCAACACAACCAAATCGAGGATGAGTCCCAGGGCCAGCAGCCCGCCCAACGAAATGAATCCACTCAAAGCAGGTTTGGGATCCCACTTCTTCCACACCGTCTGGTGAAAAGCGGGGAAAAGCATCACGCTCAGGCCCAACCCCAAACCTGTGCCAGTCAACAGGCGCAATGTGTTTTTCGGCTCATAGAGGGAATAGCGAGAAAAGGGTTCGGGAAACAAGTCGAGGAACGAGTTAAGACCATCGAACGCCCAAACCAGCGTCAACGCCCCCAGCACAGCCAGCACGCCCCGGGGAGGGTGTCCACCGCGGCGCAACCCAACCGCCAACTGATAGATAAAACCCAGCATCGCGCCGAGATACTGTCCAGTACAACGGGCGCACAGGGAGAATTGCCTGTCGCCCAGGTGGAAGGAACGCAATTCGATCCGGTGACAAACCGCGTAGCCAACCGCATCCGCCTTACCCAATAGTCCCGCAGGGGTGTTGAGCAACCAGCCAATCAACAAGCCCCCCGCCGCCAGGAAACTGATCTTTTGCCAGGGGATGTGCTGGATCACAGATGAATGGAGCAGTTTTTGCATGGATAACAAGATTATACCGAAGGAATCGCTTCTTTGGCCTGATAATTGCACAAGATTGATTTGGCAAGCTCATTCAAGTGCGGTATGATAGCAACTCTACATGAATCGAACCATCCAAACCCCTATGCGCAAGTTACGATTGATGCCCACGCTGATCCTATTCGGCATATTAGCCGCCTGTTCATTCAGTGATCAACCGCTTTTCGGTATTCCTGCCCCCAGCCTCTCCAGCGATTCCGAAACCCAATCCACCCCTTCCTCCATTCCAGAAGGTAACGTGACAGACCCGGCGCCATCAGTTTTAGAAATCCCCCCGGTTTCAACGACCCCGAGGTCTACCAGAACCCCCTGGCCCAGCGAAACGCCCACCGTATCCATTGATTCGATCATCCGAGTGGGACCAAACAATTTCCCAGATTATGTCAATCCGCTCACCGGACTGCCCGTCCCCAACCCTGCCCTGCTCGACCGGCGACCCATCGTAGCCAAGATCCCCAATTACCCCCACGATGTGCGTCCGCAAGCCGGCATATCGTTAGCCGACCACATCTATGAATACTACCTCGAATTTGGCCTGACGCGCTTTGCGGCTGTCTTCTATGGGAATGATGCCGAGCGATTTGGGCCTATTCGCTCTGGGCGCATCTTCGACAAACATATGATGGATATGTACAACGCCATCTTCGTCTTCAATAGCGCCGACAAACGAACCCTCGATTATTACGAGGATGAAGAGTTAGAAATCGGCTACTTCGTCGTGGAACAGTGTCCTCCCTTGTGCCGTGACGAAAGGATCAATTCCTACAATAACTTGTTTGGCAATACCAGCCAGGTGCATGAGCTAATCCGAAGAAGGGGACTCGACGATAGCCGCCAGGACCTTTCCGGAAATTTCTTCTCCTCGATTAGCGGGCATGATTTCAGCGAGGTGGATGATGTTTACGTCAACTACTCATACGCCAATTACGTACACTGGGTGTACGATCCGAATATCGAGCAATATATCCGCCTCCAGGGAAGTAGAGATAACTCCGATGGCGCCAGCGCGAAGTACACCTTGCACACCGACGCACTGACTGGCCAGCCTATTACGGCGTCGAATCTGATCATCTTGATGGTCGTACATGATTTCTATCACAAATCTTCTGATACTGAGGTGTTCGATATTGATCTCACCGGCAGCGGCGATGCCTATGTCTTTCGCGATAACAAAGGGTATCTGGCGCGCTGGCACCGCTATGATGTCAACAAACCCCTCGCTATCCTTAGCACAGATGGCAGGGCCTTCCCGCTGAAACCCGGCGTCACGTTCTTCCAGATCATCAACCGAACATCGGAAGTCATTCCGATGGATCAGACCTGGACCTTCGACTTTGCCCGCCCCCCGGAACCAGACGAATAGATCATCTCAGATTTCCAAATTCACGGATGAGCATGGAAATGCCGTGGATTTTTCAAGATTTTTTCCGTGAGATTCCGCAAAATCCGTGTACGAATCACTACCATTCCCACAAATCCAATGATTCTAAAACCTGATAGGCGGTCAGGTCCAATCGAAGGGGCGTCACGGAGACATAGCCGGCTTTGATGGCCCCAAAATCGGTGCCGTCCTCCTGAACGCCCGTGGGAGCATCCCCGCCAATCCAGTAGTAGGGGCGACCGCGGGGATCCTCGCGACGATCCAGCCGATCACGATAGAGGCGCAAACCCTGGCGGGTTATTTGAACGCCTTTGATTTCTCCTTCGGGAAGATAGGGAACATTGATGTTGATAATCGTTTTTTCGGGGAAACCCTGGCTCAGCAAGGTCTCCACGATCTTGCGCGCAAAACGCGCCGCCGCGCCATAATCTAGAACGCCGAGGTGATTTTCAGGGGCATCCAACGAGACCGCCACGCCAGGGACGCCACCAATGACCGCCTCCATCGCCGCGGTGACCGTCCCCGAATAAGTCACGTCGTGGCCGATATTGGCGTTGGGGTTGATGCCGGAGACAACCAGATCGAACTTCTCCCCGGTCAGACCCAGCAGCGCCAGGGCCACACAATCCGAGGGCGCGCCGTCGCTGGCGTAGGCGCTGAGGCCATCGACCAATTGCACTTCCTTAACCCGCAGCGGTCGGTGCATGGTCTTGACATGCCCAGACGCCGACCAGTTGCGATCAGGCGCCAGGACGGTCACCTCCCCCACCTTTTGCATCTCGAACGCCAAAGCCAGCAAGCCAGGGGCGGAAACGCCGTCATCGTTGGTCACCAGGATGTGAGTCATCGGAGGGCGGCTTCCATCAGCGCCTCGATGCGCGGCAGCATACTGGCCGGGTCGGGGTGCAGGCCCTCGATGAGCAAGGCGCTCTCGTAGATCTGCTCGATGATGGCGATATTCAACTTGTCATCCGGGGGCAACGCGCACAGGCTCGTCAGGATGGGATGGCGAGGGTTAAGCTCGAGCACTTTCTTGGGGACCTCGTACTCTCGATCCACCAGGCGGTAAACGCGCTGCATCTCCTGTCCAAGGGTGCCTTCGGGGTCAACCAGGCGGGCGACGGAGTCGGTCAACCGGTCGGTTGTGCGAACATCGGTGACGCGCTCGCCCAAATGCCATTTGAAACGGGCGATGATCTTTTCTAACTCTCTCGGGGAAAGCGCCTCGGGGGTAGGTTGCTCTCCGGAGGTCACCTCAGCAGCCGGGAGTTCCAGGTCTGGCGCGGCCACATTCTGTAACTTGTAATCCCCAAATTCACGCAATCCCAAAAGCATGAAGGAATCCATCGGATCGGTCAGTGTGATGACCTCATAGCCATGCTTGAGAAAATAATCCAGGTGGGGGCTACGGGCGACGGAGCGTTCATCATCGCCGAGGAGGTAGTAAATCTTATCCTGGCCTATCTTTATTCGTTCAACGTAGTCTTGCAGCGAAACCCAACTCTCGGGATGGACGGTGGTGTGGAAACGCACGAAGGGGTACAGCTCCTCTCGATCGGACTCTTGGGAGGCGATGCCCTCTTTGATGAAGGGGTTGAAAGCACTCCAGAAGCGGGCATATTTATCCGGCTCTTTCTCGGCGAGAGTTCGAAGCTGCTTGTTGATCTGACCGGTGAGGATCCGCTTGATGCGCGCCATCAACGCCGTGGTCTGGATGGACTCGCGCGAGATGTTGAGCGGCAGGTCCTCGGAGTCGACGACGCCCTGGACGAAACGGAAACAAGGCGGCAGCAAGTCGGTGGTGTATTCCTGAATGAGCACCTTGCGGGCATAGAGCTTGAGGCCATCCTCTTTGCGGATGGAGAAGATACCCCGCTCCGGTTTGGCTGGAATGTAGAGCAGTGAGAAGATGCGCAATGGGGCGTCGGCGACGAAATGGACGCGGGCGAGCGGGTCTTCGAAATCCAGGGTGAGGTGCTTGTAGAATTCGTTGTATTCCGCCTCATTCACCTCCCGAGGGTCTTGTCGCCAGATGGCCGTCTGACGGTTGGTCTGCTCCTTGTCGTCGCCCACATAAATGGGGAAGCGCACGTAATCGGAGTGCTTTTTGATGATTTGCCGGAGGAGGCTTTCGTGAGCAAACTCTTCGGCGTCCTCTTTGAGTTTGATCTCGATGATCGTGCCGCGATTCTCTTTTTCGGCGACATCAACGGTAAACGTATCTTCCCCGGTGGCATACCAGGCGGCGGCTTTGGCCTTGGGCTTGAACGAGCGTGAAGTCACCCGCACCCACTCAGCCACCATAAACACAGAATAGAAGCCAACCCCAAACTGACCGATGACATCGGCGAGCCGACGCTGATCAACCCCTTCTTCGGCGGCATCCAGAAACGCGCGCGCTCCGGATTGGGCAATCGTCCCCAGGTTGGTGGTCAGTTCATCGCGGGCCATGCCGACGCCCGTGTCGCTGATGGTGATGATTTTCCTTTCTTCATCCACATGCAGGCGAATTTCGAGCGCGGCATCGGGATCGAGCACGTCCCGGTCGGTGAGCATGAGGAAGTCCATTTGCGTCAGGGCGTCGGAGGCGTTGGAGATCAACTCGCGCAGGAAGATCTCGCGGTCGGTGTAGAGGGAATGGATGAGAATATCGAGCAGTTGTTTTATTTCAGCCTTGAAGGCAATCGGTTTGCTATCGGTCATAGATTACTCCTATAATCAGCAGATCACGAAAAAGATCAAAAACCCGTCCCCGGGCGACCCGTGGACCGGTCTTCGATCCAGTTTTCGTGAAGTACTGATAATCTTCATAAAGTATACAAGCAGGAGCTATTTCCTGTCTACCCCAATCCTTATACATGGTTTGGTTCCGGCTAGTCCGGGTTAGGTGTAGTACATCGGATATTTTTGCGATATACTTTAGCACAGCGCATCCCGCTCTGTCCCCCTATTTTCTCCGCCGAATTGCCGTTTATTCAGGCAGACGACGGCGAAAATGGGTGAGGCGCGACCTGAATCCAGGCACATTGTCAACATCAATTAGAAAACTATATACAATGGAGAAAGAAACATGAGTGAATTATTTTCTGAATTTTCGAAGGCCGTTATCGAAGGAAATCTGGATGACATCGTCGGACTGACGAAAGACGCCCTCGACAAAGGCCTGAACGCCAAAGACATCCTCGACAAAGGCTTGATGCCCGGCATGGATCATGTTGGGGCTGAGTTCAAAGCAGGAAATCTGTTCGTGCCTGAAGTGCTGCGATCCGCCCGGGCCATGCAATCCTCCATGAGCCTCATCAAGCCCTTGCTGGCCGAGACGGGCGCAGCGATGACTGGCAAGCTGCTCCTGGGCACCGTCAAGGGCGACCTGCACGATATTGGCAAGAACCTGGTCGGCATGATGTGCGAGGGGGCAGGTTTCGAGGTCAAGGATATGGGCAAAGACATCGAACCTGATGTTTTCGTAGAGGCCGTCCAGGAATTCAAGCCCGACATCCTGGGCATGTCCGCCCTGCTGACGACGACGATGCGCTCCATGGAGCATACCATCAAAGCCCTGGAAGAGGCCGGCGTGCGCGATAGGCTCAAGATCATGATCGGCGGCGCCCCAGTCACCCAGACATTTGCAGACCAGATTGGAGCCGATGGCTACGCCTCGAACGCCGCCTCGGCAGCCGAGTTGGCGAAGAAGCTCATGAGTTAGCCCCTTGGATCAACTACCCATCGTCGTCATCGCCTGCCAGGTCTTCCAAAGCTTATTGGAAGAGTTGATTCCCGCTGGGGTGGCTGAACGTTTCACCTTCCTGGATTATGGGCTGCACCGCGTCCCCGAGAAACTGACCTGGGCCCTGCAAGATACGATAGACGAAATCGCGCAGCCCAGCCTGATCATGTTGGGGTATGGTCTGTGCGGCAACGGTCTGAGAGGGGTCAAAGCCAGGCAGCACACGGTGATCGTCCCGCGCACGGATGACTGCATCGCCATCTTGCTCGGGTCCTACCAGAAATATATCCAGGAATTCGAAGCCACCCCAGGTTCGTATTACCTGACCAAGGGCTGGCTGGAATCGGGCAGCAATCCGCTCCAGGAATACCAGAAATACCGGGAAAAATACGGCGATGACGACGCTACCTGGATCATGGATCAACAGTATCAACATTACAAACGCCTGGTGTTGGTGGCGCATACCATGGAGGATTTGGAGAAGTATCGCCCTCGCGCCCAAGAAGTGGCCGAATATTGCCAGCGATGGGGCATGCGTTACGAAGAGATCCTCGGATCAGACGGTTACATTCGACGGCTGATCGAAGCCGCCGCCGCGCTCGATACCGCTGATGGCGAATTCGTGGTCATCCCACCCGGCGGAGAGATCGAACAAGAGATGTTTATGCGCTACTAGAACCGATAACAAGGAGAGATGAATGCGACTAAAGGATAAAGTATGTATGATCACAGGGGGCGCTTCTGGGATCGGCAAAGCGACCGCAGAGCGGTTTGCCGAAGAGGGGGCAAAAGTTATCATCTGCGATATGGCGGAAGAAGCTGGACAAAAAACCGCCGCAGAGTTGGGCGTAGATTTCTACCCCGTCAATGTGTCCAACCGGCAAGAAGTGCAGATGTGGGTGGACAGCGTAGTCGAGAAGTACGGCCGCGTGGATGTGCTGATCAACAATGCTGGCGTGCTTCGCGACGGTCTATTCGTCAAAGTCAAAGACGGCGAATTGATTGG
>Ga0194113_10002076_pt1 | contig 27473 bp, 16 predicted proteins | sample TA2MahC200mmetaG_FD_146193 | JGI IMG/M metagenome (GOLD analysis project Ga0194113, IMG submission 146193) | Freshwater microbial communities from Lake Tanganyika, Tanzania - TA2015017 Mahale Deep Cast 200m | ecosystem: Environmental > Aquatic > Freshwater > Lake | place: Tanzania: Lake... | reverse complement strand
AACCCCTACTAGGGCCGAATCCCAACCTCACGCAGGCCGAAGCCTATGCGAAGGAGAAGGCCGAGCAGCAGAAGGAACTGGACGCATTCCGGGCGGAGAGGACCCAGGACATCGCTAAGAAGTTGAGGGAACGGGTTGGGGACTACCTTGTGGCAGCCCAGGACTCGATGGCCCTCGACTGGACCAACCTCGAGGGACTGGCGCGGGTCCGCAGCCTGGACCCAGGCCTGGTCGGCTCCTGGAAGGGTCGCCTGGAACAGTGGCAGGGCAACGGGGATTCCGTCTTCGGCCCTTGGTTTGCGCTCGCCCGGCTGGGGACCAACGACTTCCCGACCCGTGCCCAGTCCCTCCTCGAATCCCCCGCGGCGTCCGGCAGCACCAACACCAGCGCCGCCAACACCACTTGGAACGCCCGGGTCGTCGTGGCCCTGCGGAACCCGCCACCCAATTCCTTTGCCGAAGTCGCCAAACGCTACGGCGACCTGCTCGTCGACGCGGATCGAGCCTGGTCGGAGACCCTCGAGCTGGCGAAGGTCCAGGGACGTCCGGCGCCGGAGTCCCTCGCCGATCCCGGGCAGGAACAACTTCGACGGGTCTTGGGTGCAGCCGACTCGCCCGTGATGGCGGCGATGAAGGACATCGACCGGTTCTTCGACACCCCCACAGGACAGAAGATCCGGGCGTTGAAGCGGAAGGTCGACGAACTCGAGGCAACACACGCCGGGGCCCCACTCCGCGCCATGGCCTATCTGGACCGTTCCCAGCCCATCGAGCCCGTCGTGTTCAAGCGCGGCAATCCGGGCAACCCCGGGGCCAAGGTGCCGCGCCAGTTTCTCGGCGTTCTCAGCGGAACCCAACGCACCGCATTCACCCGGGGCAGCGGTCGGCTCGAGCTCGCCCAGGCCATCGCCAGCCGGGACAACCCAATCACCGCCCGGGTGCTCGTGAACCGTGTCTGGATGTGGCACTTCGGTGCGCCTCTGGTCCGAACCCCAAGCGACTTTGGTGTGCGTGGCGAAAAACCAACCCACCCTGATCTGCTCGACCATCTGGCGGTCTGGTTCATGGACCACGGTTGGTCCCTGAAGGCCCTGCACCGCTACATCCTGTCTTCGGACACCTACCAGCAGCGCAGCGATCCCGAGGACTCCTCGGACCGCGCCCGGTTCGAGCGCGGGGAATCGGTCGATCCGAACAACTCCCTGCTGTGGCGCATGAACCGACAGCGCCTGGATTTCGAGGCACTGCGGGACAGCCTTCTGTGGGTGTCCGGAAGGCTGGATGGCGACATCGGAGGCCAGCCCGTCCCGATGTTCGAGGAAACCTCGACGCTGCGACGGACGCTGTATGGTTTCATCGACCGACAGAACCTGCCGGGACTGCTCCGGGCCTTCGATTTCGCGAGCCCCGACACGACATCGCCGCTGAGGTTCCAGACCACGACGCCCCAGCAGGCGCTGTTTCTGATGAACAGTCCATTCCTGGCGGATCGGGCCCGCGACTTCACGGGGCGGCCCGACGTCGTCACGGTGGTCAGGCCGACCGACAGGATCCGCAGGCTGTACCGGCTCGCCTACCAGCGGGATCCTTCGGGCCCGGAGATCCAGCTGGGCCTCGACTTCCTGTCCCGCCCGAAAGCCCCGCTGCCGGAACCGCCTCCGGCAGCGGCCTGGTCCTATGGGACCGGTGGGTTCAACCCGTCGACCGGTCGCTTGGAAGGATGGCGTCCGCTGCCCCATTTCACTGGCAAGGCGTGGCAGTGGGATCCGAAGCTGCCTTCCAAGACGGGACTCTGGACGATGTTGGACGCCAGGGGTGGGCATCCAGGGCCCGGGACCCGGGACGCCGCGATCCGTCGATGGACGTCCCCGTTCAAGGGTGTGGTCCGGATCGAGGGCGATTTGGAGCATCCCGCACAGGAGGGTGATGGTGTCATGGGCCGGATCATCTCCAGCCGCCGCGGGCAACTGGCCCAATGGGCCGTCGCCCACGGCAAGGCCCCCGCCGGGCTTGGCTGGGTGACCGTGGAGGCTGGCGAGACCCTCGATTTCATGGTGGAACCGAGGAGCAGCGAGAACTCGGACTCGTTCCGCTGGGCGCCCACGATCCAGCGACTCGACCCACCCGGAGGTGCCGAGACGGCGTGGCGGGCTGCCCGAGATTTTGGTGGACCTCTCAACTCCCACCCTCCGCTGGATCCATGGCAGCGCTACGCGCAGGTCCTGCTGAGCGCCAATGAGTTCGTGTTTGTGGACTAGAACCCAGAGCCTCCCCACCGATGGCCCCCAGGAAGAACGATCGAACCGAGTCCGCCGCAAGGAGCACCCGTCCCGTCATCCCACCGAAGACCATCTATCGTATGTCGATCTACATGCGCTGCCTCCAGCGGCTGAAGCAGAACCAGATCCAGACGGTGAGCAGCGAGGCCCTCGCCAGCGCGGCAGGCGTGAAATCGACCCAGCTCCGAAAGGACCTCACGTACTTCGGCCAGTTCGGCACCCGTGGGCTCGGATATGATGTCGACCAGCTGTCGACGATGATCGGCGACCTCCTCGGCACCAACCGCCTCCAGCCAGTGGTCCTGATCGGGGCAGGACATCTCGGTACCGCACTCCTCAGCTACCGGGGATTCGAGCAGGAAGGGTTCGAGCTCATCGCGGCCTTCGATACGGAACCCCACCGGGAGCGGGATCGGCCGCTCAAGACCCCCGTGCAGGGGATGGAACGGCTAACCCGAGTGATCCGGGACCACGGCGTGAAGATGGCCGTGCTCACGGTCCCCGCAGCAGCAGCCCAGGCCGTGGCCAACCAGCTCGTCGACGCCGGCATCTCCGGAATCCTCAACTTCTCTCCATCCATCCTGTCCGTGCCCGACACCGTCATGGTGAAGAACGTCAACCTCGCTATCGAACTCGAGCACCTCAGCTACTTCGTCCAGCAGTAGCGCGTTGGATCGGCATCGGAAGCCCCCGGGACTTCACTCTGGAGTTCCCCATGCGCAGCCCGAAACCGCTTCCGATTCGTTCAACATCAACCCCAGCGCTGTTCCCATATCACCCGTGAAGCCCCTGGATTGGATCACCACCTTGGCCTTCTGGGCCTTCCCGGCAGCCGCAGCGACCCTCATTGATGTCTCCGACCTCGGCAGCATGCTGCCGGGCCCACCGACCGTTCCTTCGCGGTGGGCACCTCCAAGCAACAGGCCGAGGTCATGGGCTGGACCCAGACCGTTGCCTACACCGATGTCCGGATCTCGGCATTCCTCGGGGAAGCCCGGTCCGATTCGACCGTGACTGCCTATCTGACCTCCACGATAGGTCCAGGTGCCGGATCCCCGCTTGCGACATCAACCGTTTCCATCGCCCAGACTAAGGGCCTTCCTTCGAGCACAGAATTCCTGACGCTCTACAATTTTGACCTTTCCAGCAGCACCGATCCCGTCTGGTACCGTGGAGCCTCGGTCTCATTCGGCCACGGCGTCACCCCGGACGGGGAGTTTTACGCCAACAACCACGGCGACGGCACCATCGACCCGGTCAATCCCTGGCGTCCACCTTCAAGACCAGCGCCCCCTATGGACCAGGCCTTCACGGTGACGGATACGGCAGTCCCGAAGCCGTCGACGATCGCTCCCCTTGGATTGGGCCTGGGTGGGCTGTGGATCGCGCGGCGGCGCAGCGGAGGACGTTGGCCCGCACCAGTCCGCTCGACCGGACCCGGGTCGGCCCCGTCTTTTTCTGTCCCCCTCGGTTCAACAGGCGGTTTAGGTTTCTGGAACCACTTATGGCCAAGCCCACCGTCTATCGTTTCTGCGCCGGACCCTGGAACTTCAGCGAGGGACAGGATCCCTACGGTCCTCCCACCCGCTCCCCGCAGTCCTTCGACTGGAAACTCTCCGCCCTCAAGGAGCTTGGGTTCGAGGCGATGATGTTCCACGACGACGACGCCGTGCCCGAAATCGACTCCAAGTCGTCGGCCCAGATCCTGAAGGAGGCCAAGGAGCTGCGAAAGCGCCTCTCTGGTGAGGGCGTCGTCGCCGAAATGGTGGCCCCCCGGCTTTGGTTTGCGCCCCAGACCGTCGACGGGGCCTACACGTCGAACAACAAGAAGCATCGCCAGTACGCCATCGACCGCTCCAGGCGGTCGATCGACATCGCAAACGTGCTCGGTACGGACATCCTGGTGCTGTGGCTTGCCCGCGAGGGCACCTACCTCCGCGAGGCGAAGTCCGGCACGCGTTCGGTCGAGTATCTGGTCCAGGCGTTCGACGCGATGCTGGGACACGATCCGAAGATCCGACTCGCCATCGAGCCCAAGCCGAACGAACCGGCCGACGTCGCCTACGTTCCCACCACCGGCCACGCCCTTGCGATTGCCCAGCTGACCCGGGATCCGAAGCGGGTCGGGGCGCTGATCGAGTCCGCCCATGCGATCCTTGCCGGGTTGGATCCGGCCGACGAGATCGACTTCGCCATGGCGTTCAAGAAGCTGTGGTCGCTCCACCTCAACGACCAGAACGGACTGAAGTTCGACCAGGACAAGCCCTTCGGCTCGAACAACCTCCGGGTGGCGTTCAACCAGGTCCGCGCCCTCGAGCGCACCGGCTATGGTCGGCGCGGCGAGTACGTGTGCTTCGATGTCCACCCGTTCCGGACGACCCGTCCCGAGCACTGGCTCAAGCACCTGGGCAATTCACGGGACACGTTCCTGCGTCTGGTCGACAAAGCCCGATCCTTCCCGGAGGCCAAAGCCCAGGCGCTGATCGACGACCTCAACTACCAGGACCTCGACCAACTGGTGCTGAACCACCTGATGGGGCGCTGAGAGCGAGGGTGGCGGGCCAAAAACCCTTTTGCCAAGGCGACAGGGGGGTTCCTACTCTCGACCGCATGGCAAAAACAGGCTTGGGACGTGGATTGGGTGCATTGCTCGGCGGCGCCCCATCGGCTGCCCCTTCCCCAGCCCCGACTGCGACGACGAAACCCTTCCAGACCAAGGCCCCCGAGCCGGTTGCCGCACCCGGGCTTCGTCGGCTGACACTGTCCCAGATCCATCCGAGCCCGTTGCAGCCTCGGAAGGACTTTCCTCCTGAATCCCTCCAGGAGCTGGCCGATTCGATCCGCGAGCAGGGACTCATCCAACCCCTCGTCGTCCGTGCCGTTGGCACCGGATTCGAACTGATCGCTGGCGAGCGACGCTGGCGCGCCTCGCAGGTTGCCGGTCTCACCGAGGTTCCCGTCGTGGTGCGTGAGGCGACCGACCGGGAGGTGGTTGAACTGGCGCTGATCGAGAACCTCCAGCGGGAGAACCTGAACCCGATCGAGGAAGCGCTCGGCTACGTCCAGCTCAACACCCAGTTCCAGCTCACCCAGGAGGAGATCGCCCGCCGTGTGGGGAAGTCCCGGGTCGTCGTGGCCAACGCCATCCGGCTTCTCCGTCTCCCTGAACCGGTCCGCGACCTCGTCCGTCACAACCGCCTGAGCGTCGGCCACGCCAAGGTCCTTCTGACCCTGCCCGACATCCACCAGCAGCAACGCCTCGCGCAACGGATTGTCGACCACGGCCTGAGCGTGCGGGAGACGGAACGCATCGTGGCCGAGGCCACGGGTGTTGTTGCGGACCCGAAGACGACCCCCGACAAGAAACAGCCGGTACGCGACCCGCTCGTCGGCAGCATCGAGGAGAAGCTTCGCGAACGCCTGGGAACCCAGGTGCATCTCCGGCATCGGGACGGAAAGGGAGCCCTGGAGATCCGGTATTTTTCCGATGCCGAGCTGAACCGGATCCTCGACCTCCTCGGCGTCTCGCTGGATTGAGGCCATCCCACTCACCCCGCCAGCCTCTGAAGCCCCCTTTCCCGAATGATCGACACCCCTGAATTCCGCAACCAGATCGCCCAGCAGCTCGAGGCGGCCGCCGCCCGTGTCCCCAGCCTCACCGCCTTCGTCGGCCTCGACGGATTCGTCGACGAGATCCTGCAGGTGGTCGACAAGCGGTTTGATGCGAGCCGGTTCGACCGCGTTCCCACCATTGCCGCCTACGCCGCCCGTCTCGCGGCGGCGGCCGGGAAGAGCACCAACATCGAGCTGGTGAACGTGATGACCAAGCTTGGCGGTAACGGCCCAATCATGGGCAACGCCCTGTCGAGCTTCGGGCTCAAGGTCACCTATGTCGGTTCCCTTGGCTGGCCTGCCCTCCATCCGGTCTTCGAGAACTTCGCCCAGCATGCCGACGTCAACTCGATCTCCGAACCCGGCCTCACCGACGCGCTCGAGTTCGAGGACGGCAAGTTGATGCTCGGCAAGCACTACATGCTCAAGCATGTCACCTGGGAGAACCTGATGGCGCGCTATGGCCGGGAGAAATTTGCATGGCAGTTCCAGACGGCGTCGCTCGTGGCGTTCGTGAACTGGACGATGCTGCCCTACATGTCCGACATCTGGTCGTCGATCCAGACGGAGATGATGCCCTCGGTCACGGGATCCCCGCGCACGCTGTTCGTCGACCTCGCGGACCCGGAGAAACGACTCGCCTCCGACATCGCCAGCGCCCTCGAGCTGATCGCCAGGTTCCAGTCGAAGTTCAACGTCGTGCTCGGCCTGAACGAGAAGGAGGCCTACGAAATCGCCCGGGTCGTGGGGCTCAGCGACGCCCCGCGGGATTGGCAGGGACTCGCGGATCTCTCGATCGAGATCCAGCAGAAGGTTCCGGTGTCCACCCTGGTGGTCCATCCAACGGCCTTCGCGCTGGCTGTGTCAGGCGGCAAGACCGATGTGGTCGCCGGACCGATCTGCCGACGTCCGAAGATCACGACCGGCGCTGGCGACCACTTCAACAGCGGGTTCTGCCTGGGCAAGCTGCTCGGTCTGGACAACGCCGCCAGCCTGCTCTGCGGGGTGAGCACCAGTGGGCATTACGTCCGGACGGCCGAGAGTCCGCGAGTGGATGATCTTGTGAACCTGATGCGGGCTTGGCCCACCGCCTGATATGGTGCTGCCCGTCGTGAAATTCGGGGATCCGATTCTTCGCAGGCGCGGGGATCGGATCGCGGAGGTGACTCCGGAGATCCGGCAGCTGGTCGCCGACATGTTCGAGACGATGGAGTCCGCCAACGGGGTCGGCCTGGCGGCACAGCAGATCGGCCGTGCGCTTCAGCTGACGGTCATCGACGTGCGGGGCTCCAAGGAACGGCCCTCGACTCTCTGGATCGACAACCAGCCGGCTAACCCGGAGTCGTTCATGCCCCTCGTCCTGATCAACCCGGTCATCAAGCCGGTCGGCCCCCAGCTCAAGGAGCCCGAAGGATGCCTCAGCTTCCCGGAGATCTACGCCGACATCCAGCGGCCGGGCGAGGTGGAGGTGACCGCACAGAACCTCCGCGGCGAATCCTTCTCATTCCGCGCCGGCGGGCTCCTTGGACGGGCCGTCCAGCACGAGGTCGACCATCTCAACGGGATCCTTTTCATCGACCGTATGGATTCAACCGCCCGCAGGGACTGGCAGCCGGAGGTCGACGCGCTCCAGTCGGCAACGAAGGCGAAGCGCAACGGTCGCTAACCGCGCTAGCACCTGGCCCCACCTCCCATGGCCGTAGAAATTGTCCACCTCTATCGCTCTCCGGGACACAACTTCGTGGGCCGCCACGGCAAGGCCCCTCGGGAGCACCCCATGGTCGAGGAGCAGGAGCTGGGCTGCGAGGCCGGCCGGGGCATACAGGGGGACCGCTATTTCGATTTCCGGGACCGCTTCAAGGGACAGGTCACCTTCTTCGCCTGGGAGACCCACGAGGATCTCTGCAACTGCCTCCGCCTCCGGCATCCTCCCTCGGTCTACCGTCGGAACATCATCACCCGCGGGATCGACCTCAACCAGTGGATCAAGACGGAGTTCGAGATCCAGGGGATCCGGTTCGAGGGAACGGAAGAGGCCAGTCCCTGCTACTGGATGAACACCGCGTTCGGTCCGGGTGCCGAGGATCTGCTGAAGGGCCGTGGAGGACTGAGAGCCCGGATCCTGTCCAGCGGAGCCCTGCGGACCTCCTCGCCAGTTCCTTCGCCGTGAGGCTCCCGACGCATCGGTGCAGGACACAAAAAAGCCCGCAGCAGAGTTGCGGGCTTTTTTCGTTTCGGATGGTGGAGCCGAGGAGATTCGAACTCCTGACCCCCACAATGCCATTGTGGTGCTCTACCAACTGAGCTACGACCCCGCTTCCGAAAGCGCGGAGACGATAAAAATCCCGTGCCCAGTGTCAAAGGGTTTCGTCTCAAAAACTGCACCGCCACCGCATGAACACCCAGGACCTAATCCGCCTCGGAGTCCCTCCGGGTGAGTGTTCACGTCGTGGTTTGGATTACATCACGCGCTACATCCTCAAGGGGCTCGACCGTTCCCGTCTGGGAGAATCCCTAGGCGGGATCGTGGCCAACCCCACGGCCCACGTGGATGATCCGTTGGCGCGTGCGTTCGCGGAGGCGTTGCTGAGATCTCCTCGGGGGATCACCCCTGCAAGGGCACCATGGCGCTCGTGGGGCCAGGGGCTCGAGCCCGAGGCCATGAACCAGCTTGCGCGGGCGTGTCAGCTGCCGATCGCGGAAGCCGGGGCCCTCATGCCGGATGCGCATGTCGGATACGGTCTCCCCATCGGAGGTGTCCTCGCCACCCACAACACCGTCATCCCCTACGGCGTCGGGGTCGACATCGCCTGCCGGATAAAGCTGACGGTTCTCGACCTGCCGGTCCGGGACCTCGATCGGCGGAGGGACCGGCTCGCGGAGGCGATCGAGTCCGAGACCCGCTTCGGCATCGGGGCTTCCTTCGACGGGCCGCGCAGCCATGCCGTGCTCGATGCCGACTGGAGCGTCAGCCCCATCACGGCACGAAACCGGGATCGTGCCGTGGCCCAGCTCGGCACCAGCGGTTCGGGGAACCATTTCGTCGAGTTTGGGGCCTTCACCCATGACGCCCCGATCGGGAACCTCCAGCCCGGAATCCACCTGGCCCTGCTGAGCCACAGTGGGAGCCGAGGCACCGGGGCGGCCGTCTGCGACCACTACAGCCGTCTCGCGATGGAGCGGCATCCGGAGCTTCCGAAGGAACTCGCCCACCTCGCCTGGCTGGATCTCGATTCGGAGGAGGGCCGGGAGTACTGGGCCGCCATGGAACTCATGGGCCGGTACGCCGCCGCGAACCACGAGCTGATCCATCATCACATCGCGACCCATCTCGGAGCGGCGGTCCTGCTCGATGTCGAGAACCACCACAATTTCGCGTGGAAGGAGACCCATTGGATCAGGGGCGAAGACCGGGAGGTCGTCGTGCACCGCAAGGGTGCCACCCCGGCGGGAGAGGGCGTGCTGGGCATCATCCCGGGATCGATGGCCACCCCGGGGTTCCTCGTGCGGGGAAAGGGGAACCCCGAATCCCTCCGGTCGGCCTCGCACGGCGCGGGACGCATCATGAGCCGTCGACGGGCCCTCGAGTGCATGGACTGGGACCGCATCCGACGCCAGCTCCGGGAACGTCGGGTCCATCTGCTCTCCGCAGGGCTCGACGAGGCCCCGGGCGTCTACAAGGACATCGATGCCGTGATGGCCGCCCAGTCGGATCTCGTGGAGGTCCTCGGCCGGTTCGACCCGCGGATCGTCAAGATGGCCCCATCCGGCGAACGCGCCGAGGACTAGCGACCGGAGCCGAATTCCGGCGCCACCGGGAGCTGTTCGAGCAGCCGGCGGTCCGCCTCGGGAAACTCAAACCGGTCCAGCTCATCGGGTCCGACCCAGGCCACCGCCGAGCAGGCGATCGGGCTCGGGATGCCGGAGACGACGTGACAGACATAGAAGCGCAACCGGACCTCGCGCTGGGGATAGGCATGCTGGACCCGACAGAACTCCCGTCCCACCACGACATCGATGCCCAGCTCCTCCCGGAGTTCCCGGACCAGAGCCCCCTCCCATGATTCCCCGGGCTCCAGCTTGCCTCCCGGGAATTCCCAGAGTCCCGCCAGGTGCCCTCCGGGCGGGCGTTGGGTGATCAGGAGTCGCCCCCCCTCGAAGACGAGCCCGGCGGCCACATCGATGACGCTCATGACGAACCCGGGAGGCGACCCAGACCGGTCGTCACCGGCCGATGCTCTTGTAGATGAATCCGTGACGCTCCATCTGCGCAGGATCCAGGAGATTCCGGCCGTCGACCACGATGGGAGTCGTCATCGACCTGCGGGCCCTCGCGAGGTCGAGAGCCGCGAATTCCGGCCACTCCGTGGCGATCACCAGCGCATCGCATCCCTCCGGAACCTCGTCCCGGTCCCCGACGTACTCGACCTGGTCGCCCGGAGGGAGGACAGCCTTGGCCTTCTCCATCGCCTTGGGATCGTGGACGCGGAGCCGGGCCCCTTCTCTGAGGAGACGCTGGCAGAGGTCGATGGCCGGTGAGAGCCGGACATCGTCGGTGTTCTGCTTGAACGCGAGTCCCAGCACCCCGATGCGCTTATCCCGGATCACCCAGAGGGTGTCGGCGATCTTCTTCACGAAGCGCTCCATCTGCTCCGAGTTGATGTTCTGGACCTCCTTGAGGAGCCGGAAATCGTAGCCCAACTGGGAGGAGATGTGGATGAAGGCGCTGATATCCTTCGGGAAGCAGGATCCCCCGAAGCCGAGGCCGGCATTCAGGAACCGGGTGCCGATGCGTTCATCGAGCCCCATGCCCCGGACCACCTCGAGGACGTTCGCCCCCGCGGACTCGCAGACCACCGACAGGGCGTTGGCGTAGCTGATCTTGAGGGCGAGGAACGAGTTGGCCGCGTGCTTGATCAGCTCGGCCGAGTTGGTGTCCGTGACGATGATCGGCGCCTTGAACGGAGCGTAGACCTCCCGCATGGCGGTCTCCGGCCGGGGGCTGTTGACCCCCAGCACGATCCGGTCGGGCTTCATCAGGTCCTGCACGGCGAACCCCTCGCGCAGGAACTCCGGGTTGCTGACGACATCGAACTCGACCTTCGTCTTGCAATACCGGCGGATCGTCTCGGCCACCTTCTCGGCGGTCTTCACCGGCACCGTGCTCTTGTCGACGATGATCCGATACCGGGTGAGGCTGATCGCGATCTCCCGGGCGACTCCCTCGATGTAGCTGAGGTCGACCGAACCGTCGGCCTGGGGCGGTGTGGGAACCGCGATGAAGATGATGTCGGACTTCTCCACCCCCTCTGCCGTCGACTGGGTGAAGCCGAGCCGCCCGATCCCGACGTTGCGTTGGACCAGTTCCTCGAGACCGGGCTCATAGATGGGAATCCCACCCGCCCTGAGGAGTTCGACTTTCCTGGGGTCGTTGTCGACACACAGGACCGTGTGACCGACCTCGGCGAGGCAGGCTCCGGTGACCAGGCCGACATACCCGGTTCCGATGATGGTGATTCTCATCCGAAGACGATCCTGGTGGAGGCAACCCGGAGGCCACCGCTCCGGGCGGGGCCTCCATCGGGACTATCGGGAACCGGAGGCACCCGCGGGCGCCAGGCTGGGGGCATTGGTGGAGGCCGATGTGGCCAGCTCCGGATGCTTCTGGACCAGACGGGTCCGGGCCGTCGCCGCCTGCTCGCCCACGACCGAGGCCGCGGCGCTCTTGAGAACTTCGTCGATCAACCCGAGGGCGACCGCCGGGGAGGTCGACTCCAGCAGGCGGGCCTTTGCCAGACGGGCCTGAACCGCGAATCCATCACCTCCGCCGAGGATGGCCCGGTCGTAGGCCTTGACCGCGTCGGCATCCTTGCCCTGGGCCTCGAGGGCGGCGGCGATTCCGATGAGGGCGACCCCCACGAACTCGCTGTTCGGGTTCTGCTCCTCGAACCGCGAGAACTCCGATTGCGCCTCCGCATACTTCCCGGAGACGAACAACTGCCCCGCCGCGAGGAGTCGGGCCTGCTGACCCGCCGCAGTGGCGGGGAACTGGCCGCTCAATGCCAGCAGCTTGGCCACATCCGGCGCCTTCTGGGCCTCGCCGGGACCCACCGGCGGGATGATCTGCAACAGCTCCTTCGCCGCCGCGGCTCGGGTTGCCCTCTGCTGGGAACGCACCACCGCCAGAACGGCGAGGACCACGCTCACCACCAGGACCACTCCCACCACCAGGCGGCGGTTGATCTCCAACCAGGTCAGAAGGTCGAATCCTGGGCCCGAATCCGGTGCTGGTGTCCCCTGCGGCTGCGCTGTCGTCGAACTCATAACGCCCGAGGATTCTCGGTCCTCCACCCCAAAAACAAGGCGTAAAACCGGATCGATCCGTCCGCAGGCACCCCACTTTGCAGCGCTGGACTACTCCTCGTCCCCGATCTTCGACTTCGACTCGTAGCGGGTGATCCCCTTGAGGAAGGTCAGCTCGACATCTCCCGTGGGACCATTGCGTTGCTTGGCGATCAACAGATTGACCGAGATGGCGTTCAGTCCGTCGTCAGGGGGGTCGGCCCGGTCCTTTTCACGGTCGTCCTCATCCTCCTGAGGGCGATACAGCAGCCCCACCAGATCAGCATCCTGCTCGATGGATCCGGATTCGCGGAGGTCCGAGAGGCGGGGCTTCCGATTCTTGTCCTTCTCCAGCTCGCGGTTGAGCTGGGAGAGGACGATGACCGGGACGCTGAGCTCCTTCGCGAGGGCCTTCACGCCGCTGGAGATGTCGGCGATCTCCTGCTGGCGGTTGTCCTGGGCCTTGCGGGAGCTGGAATGTAGGAGCTGGAGGTAGTCGATCACGAACAGCTTGATCCCATGCTGCTGCCACATCCGACGCGCGCGCGCGCGAAGCTGAAGGATCGAGAGACCCGGAGTGTCATCGATCACCAGCGGTGCCTTCGCCATCTTGGATGCGGCCGCAGTGATCCGCGGGAAATCCCGCTCCCTCAGGAAGCCTTCGCGCACCGCCCTGCTGTTCACCCGGGCCAGGGAGCAGAGCATACGAACCACCAGCGAATCCGCGGTCATTTCCAGGCTGAACACCCCGACCGGCAGCCGCTCGTTCACCGCCACATGCTCGGCGATGTTCATCGCCAGGGAGGTCTTGCCCATGCTGGGACGTCCCGCGATGACAACCATTTCCCCGCCGTGCAACCCGTGGGTCATCTTGTCGAGATCCGCAAAACCCGTCGGTACACCGCTCAGCTGGCCCTGCTTGCTGTGGTAGTCCTGGATGATGTTGATCGCATGGTTGACCAGGTCCTTGATGTTCTTCGAAGCCCCCTCCTCCCGCTCCTCGCTGATCCTCAGGATATCCCGCTCCACCTCGTCGAGGAGCTGGTCGACCTCACCCTCGTTCTCGTGCACCCGGGTGATCACCCCCGTGCAGGCCTGGAGCATCCGACGCAGCAGATGCTTCTCCCGGACGATCCCGAGGTAGTACTCGAGGTTGGCCGCACTCGGCACCGCATCCATCAGCCCCGCGATGTAGGGCAGCCCGCCCACCGCCTCGAGCTGGGATGCATCCCTGAGGCGTTGCTGGACCGTGATCAGGTCGATCGGCTGCTTGGTGTCGTACATCGACACCAGATGCTCGTAGAGGGTGCGGTGCCGCAGGTCATAGAAGGGTTCGGAACCGCCCTTGAGCTTCTCGACACACAACCCGATGCAATCGGTCGGCGACAGGAGAAGGCATCCCAACACACCCTGCTCGGCCGGGACGGAGTGCGGAGGAAGCCGGTCAAGGGACCCCGGGGTGGGAGCCTGGGAGCGGATCCGCCTGGACCGCTTCAGATCCGGAACCGGAGAGGTCGACACCGCCACGCCCTCGGATGCAGAGGTCGAGACACCCCCCAACGGATTCGGATCGTTCGGGACCTCGGCAGCCAGGGAATCAAAGACGGAGTCGGTCGGTTCGGACACCCCCGACCTTGTCCCGGGAGCTCCATCATCGCCAACCCCCGGGTTGTTCGCCTTGTTCACAGGGCTCCCGTGCGGAACAGGGACGGCGCTCGATCACCTTTCCGCTCTCCAGTTCGACCCGCCAACCGGGCCCAACCGGGGAACGCTCCAGGAAGGATCCATGCCAGAACACCTATTTGGTACGGAGCCGGGTGTACCATCCACTGAATCCCGATCAGGGCAGAGTCACCCGATAGAAGCGGCGCTCGCCGGTCACGGGGTCACGGACCGGCTCGACCGCACCGGTGCCATTGAACTCCCGCAGGAGGGTCCAGGTGGGGGACTCGAGACCCGACTGGACCTCGACCCGGTAGACCATCCCGGGAGTCGTTGGCACGCCCAGCACGAGGGTTTCTCCGTCGAGGACGGCGGACACCGCGGGAGCACTGGCCGACCGGACCCGACACACGAAGCCTGCTGTGGTGGCCAGGGGTGGCGTGCCGTCATCCACAATGCGGACCTGGACCTCGAACGCCCCGATCTGTGCGGGACCCGGTGTCCAGGCCACCCAACCCTGGGGCGAGACCGTCAGCCCCGTAGGACCGGAGATGAGTTCGAACCGAAGCCCTTGTCCAGGATCCGGATCGCTCCCGACCAACTGCAGGGCGAGGGTCCCGCCAAAGATCACGGCCTGGTCGCCGAGCGCCCCGAACTGCGGGGCCCGGTTCGGGGCCACACCCGCGTCGTCAACACCTGGGGTCGGATCCGAGATCCGTCCAATCCCAGGCAGGCCCGAGGCATCGGCCACGACGGCACGATCCTCCGGGACGTCGCGGTACCGCAGGTAGTCGACCACGGCCAGCCCACCGGGCTGGGGGCGACTGAGCAGCACCACGCCCTGGACGGCATCCAGCACGAACGGGGTGTGCCACTCGGAGCCGAGCCCCTGGATCGTCTGTCCGTCGGCGAAGATCACCGTCGCACTGCGGGGCTTGAGCACGGCTCCGACCGGGAAGGTCCAACGCCCGAGGTCGCCGGTCGCATTGCTGAGGGTCCAGCCCTCGAGGCTGACCGGCTCGTCGGCACGGTTGACGATCTCGATCCAGGATTCGCGCTCGCCGGCCCCGTCCTTCAGTCCGGTGATGTTTCTCGGAACAATCTCGCTCACATAGACAGGCGGGAATTCGGGCAGGTCCTGGAGCACGTTGTTCGGCAGTCCCGGAGTAAGGGCCGGCACGTTGCCCCCCTCGAGCTTCAACGCGCATCCGAAGACGACGTCGGAACTGCCGGCGTTGACCTGATGGACCTCGACCGCGAGCACGTTCTCGCCGGCCCGGAGGGCAGCGGCCGGGAGCGTGAAGGGACCGGTCACGACTGCATTGTCGACGACCCCATTGGCAAACGTGTTGAAGTCCACCGCTACTGCGGCATCGATGTTCTGACGAAAGACCTCGACCCCATTGAGATACACCACTGCGCCGTCATCGAGGATCGTGTTGAGGACGAGGCTCGCCCCGGTTGGAACCGAGGGAAGCGTGAACCGTGTCCTGAAATAGTAGGTGGTCTGCCCCAGTGTCAGAGCCGTGTTTTTGGGCTCGGGCAGTGCGGCACTCTCCACGTAGAGTAGCCCCTTCCCTGTGGGCCACGCCCCATCCTTGAAGACAAGATCCTTCCAGTCGGCCGGCACCGGCCCGGTCTGGAAATAGCTCCAGGTGGAGGTGTAACCGACCAGGTCGCGGGGTCCGGTGTAGGCGGCCGAGGCAGACCAGTTGCCGACCCGGGTCCCATCACGACGCGCGTCGATCCGCTGCAGCGCCGCCCCACCTCCTGCGACAGCCACCGGCCACGGTGCTTGGGACTCGAAGGCCACCTCCGCGAGGGTCTGGTCGCCGGCACCTCCCGGCAGGGTCCGCACCAGTCGGATCCGATCCCCGGAATCCCCGATCGATCCGGTCCAGGCCCCAGCCACCACGGGCTGGGTGCCATGGGTCGACCGGAACACGCCCAGATCGGCTACGACGCACAGAAGGGCCCCGGGACCGATCACCGTGCCCTCCGGAAACGTGAAGGACATCCCCACACCCAGAAGCCGGAGGCCGCCAAGATCCCAGGCCATCTTCGTCGACGGATTGAACAGCTCGACATAGCCGGAGTTGGGGATGGCGGGCCGGTAGTGGATTTCGTTGATCACGACCCGAAACCGGGGCTCCACAACGATCTCGAACGAACGGGATGCGGTCAGGGCGCCTGGGCCGTCGTCGGCCACCGAGACGGTGACCGGGATCCGACCGGCGCCAAAATCCGCAGGAACCTTCCATCGGAAGATCCCCAGCACGGGATCGATCTCCGCGCCCTCCGGAGCACCCTCAGCGAGGGAATAGACCAGCGACTGCTTCGGTAGATCGGGATCCGAGGCCACCACCGCGAACGAGACGACATCCCCTTCGACAGCTTTCTGATCCGGGATGAGAACCAGCACGGGTGCCTGGTTCTTCTCCAGCACCGTGATGCCCAGGGAGAACTGGTCGCTCTGGACCATCCCCTCGGTCTGGGTCACCCGGATCACCACTTCGAAACCCGACGGCCCGTCCGCCTCGGCTGTCTGCCAGGTCACAAGACCGGTCCTCGGATCGATCGACATCCCCTGACGAGCGCCTGCGGTGAGTTCATAGCGGAGTCCTGAAGCGGGACTGTCGAGGTCCTGCACCTGGACCTGGACCGACAGCAGGTCCCCCTCGGTGACGACCACCGGGGCCAGCGGAAGGATGCGGGGCGGGTTGTCGACCTCCAGGACGGTGACCTGGAAGGTGCCCTCGGCGGTCTTCTCGGGATCCTGCCGGTCACCAACACGAACCCGGACGGGGAAGACTCCGGGCCCGTGTTCCTCTCCAGGCATCCAGGTGAACACTCCGGTCTGGGAATCCAGCTCGGCACCCGCGGGACCCTCCAGCATCTGGAACCGAAGAGCCTGCCGGGGTCGATCCGGATCCGACGCCACCACCGTGAAGTTCAGGACCTGTCCCTCCGACACGGTCTGGTTGGCCAATGGCTCCAGCATAGGGGCCTCGTTCGATTCACGAACGGTGACCACAATGCGCTCCGAGGCGGTGCGCCGTGGAACACCCGAATCGGTGACCCGCACCGCGAAGGCGAACTGGCCGGGACCGTCGGATTCACCTGGGATCCATGTGAACACGCCCGAGACCTTGTCGATGACGGCCCCGGCGGGGGCATCGGGGCCGAGGCTGAACTCCAGGACCTGTCCCGCATCCGGGTCCTGGGCCGACGCCGTGAAGGTGAGGACGGCTCCCTCTTGGACGGTCTGGGGACCGATCGGACGCAGCACCGGCGGCAGATTACCCCCGGGAACGACATTGGGCGCCTTGGGGGTGGGGATCTCGAGATCGACCAGCGGCAATGGCGAACCGTCCGGGAAGCGTCCCACGGAGACGTCATTGGTCTGGGCCCCGAATGTCACCGCATCGACCTGCTGGCCATTCGGATCCGACAGGATGATCTGCTCACCGGCGAGGCTGAGCCGGAAGCTGGCATGCAGGTCCGGCCGACCCGGCGCGTTCTGACCCGGCTCGCCATCGGCCCAGACGAGGAGAAAGCCACCCGGCGGGAGGATCGTGCCGACCGGGATCCGGAACTGGGTCGGGTTGTTGGTGGAGTCGGTCAGGAAATACCCCGAAAGGTCCACCGCGAGCGGACTGGCATTGAAGAGCTCGAACCAGTCGTCAAAATCACCATCTACCGGGTCGGGTAGTGTCTTTGTATTGCCGGCGAGAAGCTCGTTGATCGTGACTGCAACGGCCGGGACCGCGGGGTTGTTGGGGGCACCTGGGGTGACCGTCTGGAAGACCCGACGCGCCCGCGGCTCACCATCCGGGAACGAACCGAAGCTACGGTCCGCAGCCACAAGTCCGTAGTCGAGGTAGTCGAGCACCACCGGACTCTCGATCACGTTCGGACGTCGGGTGAGGGCAACGAATCCATTGGTGGCCGCGAGGCTGAAGTTGGCATGCAACGCTGCCGACCCCACCCCCGCTGGCTGGCCATCGGCCCAGACCACCAGGAATCCGCCCGCCGGGATGCCCGTCCCCTCGGGGAACGCCCAGCGTCCAAGATCGGCGACGGAGTCGGTGAGGAAGCATCCCGCCAGGTCGACCCGATCGGCCCCACGATTGTGGATCTCGATGAACGGTCCGCGTCGTCCCACGTCGTCGGTGGGTCCCGCGACGTTGTTGGGGAGGACCTCGTTGATCCAGAGATCGGGGAACGTGGCGAGGCTGGATCGGAAGACATTCACCTTGCCGGGGGTCGCCACGACGGAGGCGTTGGTCTCCGAGGCCACCCAATTGGCCACCCGCCAGCCGTCCTGCGCGGGATCGATCAGCTGGAGCGAGGGACCCCATCCCGCGGCGTTGGTCGGCCAGGGGGGGCGCGGACTGTAGGCGACGTCGGACAGCACCACCGGAGCCGAGACACCCGAGGGGTCAGGTCGGACCAGCGCCAGGTATTCCCCCTCGTTGCTGAGGGTGCCTGGGAAGGTCCCGAACACAGGAATCGCGCTGCCATAGGCAGCCGCGAAGCCGGCGGCATCGGCGGCGAGCACCAGGAAGCCATTCGCGGGAATCACCGAGCCGACCGGAAACGTATAGCCGACCCCCTCGATCCGGCAGCCGGACAGATCGAAGGGTGTGGTCGGGGCCGTGTTGTGCAGTTCGATGAAGGAGGACCCCGGGCGGCTGGGATTGTATTGGATCTCGTTGATCACCACGAAGTCCTCAGCCCGGAGAAGGTCTCCGGTCGCCACCACCGTGATGGAATCCGAATAGCCTGGGATGGGGCGTCCCAGGCGATCCACACCCCCGAGAACCAGGCGATTGGTCCGCTCGGTGAGGGGAATGGTCATCTGCCACTTGGTGAACGTGGTCCAGGTGACCGGATAGAGGGTCCCATTGACCGTAAGGGAGGTCAGCGCCAGGGGAGCATTGCCGACAAGGGTGATGGACGGTGTACCGACGGTCTGATCCGCCCCCCCGTTCGAGGTGATCTCGAGGGCGGACACATCGGCGGCCTTCAGAGCGTTGAGAATGGTCTGACGACGGGCGGCCACGTAGTTCTTCGCGCCGGAATTGGAGGTGGAGGGCACACCGTTCTGGAGAAGCACCCGGGCCCGTGAATCCGCCTCGTCCGTCACACGCTCCGGGAGCATCGGTCCGTTCACCGCATCGACGTAGGCCTGCCAGAGCCGACGGCGCATCGCGGGATTGTCGAACATCACATTGATCACCGGATCCCCGGCGCCCCAGAGGGCGTCCCCGGTTCCATTGCCACCACTGTCGAGGGCGAAGTCGACATCCCACGGGAACAGCTTCCAGGTCATCCCATCCCGCTTGTACGCGTACATGTTCTTGCCGCGGCCCATGCCGTAGGAGTCCCAGTTCCCGACGATCCGCTGGAACGCGAAGGTCCGCATCCATTGGTCGACATCGACCGTGCTGAACACGCGATCCACATAGGTGGCACCGGTCGTGTTCACGGCCTGGACCAACTGGAGGAGGTTGGTCATGTCGTTGGCGGAGCCCTGGACCGCGCGCTTGCGCCAGCTCCAGCGGTACCGGGCCGGCTTGAGGGGAGCGCTGGCCGATCCAGGCGGGGTGGTGAACCGCCGCAGGGTCGCATCGACATTACCGAAACTGGTGCCGTTATCCTGGAACTCGAACCAGTCCTCGATCTTGTAGAGATCCGGATTCTCGCCCTGGGAGAAGAAGCGTTCGGAGTACTCCGAGTTCGGTTCCTCGGAGTCCTCCATGACATCCCGGAACAGACCCCCGTTCCGATAGAGCTTCACATAACGCCGATGGAGGTAACCCGCCCCGATGCCTCGGGCGATCGAGAAACAGAGCTGCTCCCGGAGGTTGGTCGAGTCCCCGCCATTGTTGCCGGTGGAGGTGATGGCCATCTCATCGGTCCCAAGCACAGGCTGGTCCTTGGGAAGCACGACGTACCAGTCACCCGCGCCGCCCTTGAACGGGCTGCCCTTGTCCTTGAAGCCGGCGGCGTAGACGACCCGACTGTCGCCATACACGAAGGTGAGGTCCCGCAGGAGGTTGTTGAGTGCCGACGAGGAGTTCCGTGCGTTTTCCACCGCGGCTGTGTTCCACATGTGGTAGTGGCCGAGGGAGCCGAACGGGACGGGGTCACCCCAGCGGACCAGGCACTCGCGGGCGGGCGACTCCGCCGGGAAACGGGATGTGACGGCAAGGCCCGCGGCGTCGATGGCCTCGATGCGGAAGGCGACCAGGGTGCCGGCCGCCCGACCGGGAATCGTCCCGCTGTACACGCCATCCCCGGCAGCCACATCCCCTCCAGCGCCGTCGTCTCGGAGCGTGACGTTCACGGCGGTGCCAACGCCATCGACCCGCCCGATCGCCCGCACCGACGCCACGCCGTCGGGATCCGAAACCCGGGCGGAGACCACGACAGCCTGCTGGTTCGCTGGCAGGGCCGGCGTGTGGGTGACGTCCACGATCGACGGTCCCGCATTGGGGACGGCCCGGCTGTTCGGAAGTCCGGGTGTTCCGAGGTTGGCCGGCACCGTCAGGGAGGCCGGCAACTCGAGCCAGTTGCCCCGCAGCCGGAACAACACCTCGGGCCATCCCCTCACCCATCGGACCCGAGCCCGGATCGTCGCGGTCGACCCATCCGCAAGACCCGCCGCAAGGGGAGTCCGGATCCGGTTGAACCCGGTGTCGCCTCGGGCCGGAGCCCGGATGTGCAGACAGCGGGCCCCCTCGTCGGCACCACTGTTGTCGACGGTCGACTGGGAATGGTTGCCCTGGAAGGTCCAGCCGGTGGCCGAAGACCCCGAACCCGTCTCGAAGCCAGGATTCGACACAAGATTCGCAGTGGTCCCCGAGCGGATGACCTCCACCGAATCGACCAGTGCCTCTCCCTCACCCTGGAGGGTCACCTGCAGCTGGTTTGGGGGAAACCCGCTGTTGCCGTTGTCCAGACGACCCGTCACCGAGACCGTCGTCCACAGGCCCTTGGTCGTCTCGTCCGAATCCGCCCAGTTGGGACCCCGGGAGGGATCGGCGTTGGTGTCGATGAGCTCGAGACTCGAACCCCCGCCATCCGCCCAGCGTCCCCACTGTCCGCCATCGAGATAGGTGACCTCCGCGACGTCGATGAGGATCCGCTGGCTTGTCACGGTGCCGAGGTCATTGGTCGACACGATCTCGTCCGGCCGCGCCAACGCCACGCGCTCACCGGAGTTCGACAGCGTGCCGGAGTAGCCGCCGACCGCATTGGCGGCGGTGAGGTGCGGATGGTTTGTCCGGAGCCGGACCGGGTCCTTGGCCACGACCAGATGGCCACCGCCGGGAAGCGTGACTCCTGGCGGGAACCGGTAGCCGATGCCCGCGGTGAACTCCCAGCCCCCGAGGTCGATGGCCGAGGCCGTCCGGTTGAAGAGCTCCAGATACTCCTCCTCATCGGCCCCGCTGATCGGATTGTACATGAGCTCGCTGATGACGATGGATTCGGTACGCCACGAGGCGTTCGCGGCACCGGGTGTGGGCTGGGCGAGCCGGCGGATCGTGTTGGCCCCGTCGGGCTGCCGACCCGAGCTGACCCCGTTCTCCTGGGGTCCGAAGCGCACGGCATCGATCACCCGGGTCGCATCCGGATTCACCAGATACAGGGTCTCCCCTGCCGCGCTGAGCCGGAACCCAAGCTGGTCCTGGTCGAGCACCACGTGCCCCCAGGCCGAGATCCGGGAACCGGCAGGGAACCGGAACCGGTTTGTGGCGATCGAGTCGGTGAGGACACATCCCGTGAGGTCGAGCTCCACCGCGGAGCGGTTGAAGAGTTCCACGAAATCCACCTGGGGATCATCGGTGTGGGCGAGGAATTCATTGATGAGGAGTCCTGACCAAGGCTGCGCTCCGGGGATCTCCGGACCGCCAGGTGTCCCTCCCACCTGTCGACTTGGCATCCACGCCCTCGCATCGGAGGGTCCATAGCTTGGACGTCCCAGCACGAGCGAATGACCGGCCCCGTCCGCCGAGACCGGCCACGGCGTCTCGGCACGGTAATCGATCCGGAACAGGGTATCCCCCTGGAACGCCCTGAGCGCGAGGGAACCCCCACCATTGGAGAACCGTCCGGCATAGGGCCCCAGCACGCGGGCCCACGGGTTGAGACGCTGCACGTCCGCCGGACTCGCCGCCACGACGAGGAACTCGCCCGCTTCAATCCGGGTGCCGGCCGGGAACACATACCGGATCTCTCCCTCAAGGCTCGCCCCGGAGAGATCCTCGGCGATCGACCCGGCATTGTAGAGCTCGACGAACTCGATGTCCCCCTGCCCCTCGCGCTCCGAGGGATGGTACATCAGCTCGGACACCACGAGTCCGGTGGAGCGCACGAAGGGACCGAGGGGCTCACGGTCGTTCGCCCACGAACCCACCTGGGGGCTCGTCACCGGGCCCAGGTCCCGGAACCGCGCCGTCGCAGCCTGGGACGCGTCCTGACTCGACAGGGCAGGACCGAAGAAGACCGTGGCTGGCATGCCGGCGATGGTCGCGGTCCCGAGCTGGGTCCAGACCCGCCCGTCCACGCTGGCAAAGCCGGTGAAGACATTGCCGACCCGACGGAGCCGCAGCCAGGTCTGCGGATACGCCACCGGGTATCCCCCCGTGATGGAGGCCTGGACCGAGGCCGAGCCCACCGTGGACCGTGATTCAAAAAAACAGCCCAGCTGGGCTGACGACGCAAACACCCCGCCGAACCGGGCGTTGGGTTCCAGGCTGTCCCGGGCGATCAGACCCGCATGGACAAACGGGTCCGTGATCGAAACATCCGCAACACGCACCTGGAGATCGAAATCCCCGGTCCGGCTCTCGGTCCCCATCACGAACTGGTCCTGGGTCCCACCCAGGTCGGTCCCAACGCCGCTCACGTCGAACTGACCATCACCGAGACGCACCACCGTCCCGGAAGGCCCACCCCCGATCGAGTTCGGTGTGTATTCGAGCACCGTGAATGTGAGACTGGACGTCACCAGCAGATTGGGCGTCGCCGCGCGGTCGACGATGCCGGAAACCGACAGGGTGTAGGCTCGGCCGAACACGAGAGCCGACACCCCGAGGTCGACCGCGGTTCCGTCCGCCGAGATGGAAGCGCTCTCGACCACCACTCCCTCCGAGAGGGCATAGTTCCGGAGGATTTGGGCGGTCGACGGGTCGACCGCTTCGCTGAACCGCACCCGCACAAGCCGACCCGACCGGTTCTCGGCCCCGACCAGCTGTGGCGCCACGATGTCGGGGGTGACGGTCAGAACCGCCTCCGAAGAGGTCACGGAGCCCTGGGGGTTGGTCAGCTGGACCGCATACCGGGTCTGGTCATCAGCCATCCGCGCAGGGCCATAGTCGAGGACGGCATTGGTGGCACCCGGAATGGCCACGCCATTTCTCAACCACTGGTATTGGGACGGACCCAACGGATCGAGAACGATATCGAACCGCGCCAGCCGCCCCTCCACGGTGCTGGTGGGCTGCGGCTGTCGGACGATGCTGGGAGCCTTGAAGACCACTCCCCAGGGCAGCAGGTACTTCCCGGGTATCGGCCCCTCATCCGCGCCGTCTGGACGCAGCCATCGGACCGCCAGATTGTCCCCACCGCCCCCTTCCTTCATGAGGGCCTCGACGTAGTAGCTCCGGCCGGCCTCAAGCCGAACCGGTGCGGACTGCTGACCCGCCTCCTTGGCCCACTCCCGGGGTCTGGTCCACGCCGACACCGATGCGATGCGGGTCCGGCGAGCCACCGTGTCGTCGGTGCTCAGCCACAGTTCACTGCCGTCATCCGAGGCGATCCAGAAGGTATAGTTGCCCGTGACCGGAGGAATGACGTAGCCACGAAGACGTTGGCCATAATTCTCAAGCACGTCCGTCGGCGCCTCGAACGCCTCTGTGACATAGCCTTTGGAAGTCGGCGAGTTCGGGAAGATCGCAGCGGTGGTGAGATCCGAAACCGACACGCCACCAATACCCGCGTAGACTTCCCGCAGCAGCCCCTGGCTGGGGGGCGTCTGCGCCACGGCGGGTAGCCCCATCATACCCAGCAGCAGGAGAAACCCTACCCACAGCGATTTGAAGGAACGGGCACGACGGCCCAATGCGTTGGATCCAGTGATCATGGTGACCATGGGAAGATAGCAAATGCGTGGCCAAGTTCGAAGGGCTGTCCGACAGGATTTCGCCGGCACTCCCCCCACCGCTCACGTCGGCTCCCAGGGATGCCAGAACGACCAGTCGTAGGCCTCGAGGGCCCCCAGCCGCTTCTTGTAGTCGTAGGCCGAGGGCTCAATGTACGCGTATCCCGGATACAGGAACCGACATCCCGAGGCCTTGGCGTGTTCGATCTCCGCCAGGAAGGTCAGCCATCCCGGACTGCGACGGGACTCCTCCGGATCAAAGAACGCATAGACCGAGGAGGCTGCCTCCCGACCCAGGTCGAGGAAGCTGACCGCTACCAGACGCCGGCCGACCCTTGCCTCGATCTGGACGCAGTCGCAGGGATAAGCCTCCGGATCCCTTGATCGCCCGGGGTCGGGTCCGAGGAACGTCTCGAGGGAGTCCGGGACATTCTCCCGGAACTTCGCGGCGTGGCGGGCGAACAGGTCGCGGTGCTTATCCGTCAGAAGCGGACGCTGGGCCACCACCGACAGGTCCCGGTTGAGACGGAGGATGCGGGACTGGCTCTTGGACGGGGTCCAACGGGAAAGGTCGACTCGAAGAGGAATGACATGGACCGGCTGCCCCTGCATCTCGGTCCGGGAATACTGGAAGAACGATCGACCGAAGTGCCGCCAGCCGTGGGACCACAGGGCATCCAGGATCTCGGGCTCCAGCGGGCCATGATCGAAACAGCCCGCCACCTCCGGCCATGGGTCGGACTCGGCTTTGTAGGGGGCATCCATCACGGGGAGAAAAACTAAGGGGAGGATGCGTCCACTGCCCCGGACGCTCAACCTGTCCGTTCCTGTCCGTTCCTGTCATGAGTCGGAGGCAAACCCCGTCCGAAGGTCCCCCTCTTGTCGACCCGCCCCTGTCATCCCACCCTTCCGACATGTCGATCCGATCCCTCGTCCAGCATCCCACCCTGCGGCTCCCATCGATCCTGGCCCTCCTGCTCGTCCTCACGGGCTGCAACACCGTGCCCGAAACCGGGCGACAGCAGCTCAACCTCTTCTCCCCACAGGAGGAACAGCAGCTCGGGTTGACGGCGTTCGAGTCCATGAAAAAGGACGTTCCCCTCTCCAAGAACGCGGCGGCAAAGGCCCAGGTCGAGCGGGTGGGCAAGCGCATTGCCGCCGTGGCGGCAGTGCCCAACGCGCAATGGGAGTTTGTGGTGTTCGAGAGTCCCGAGGCCAACGCGTTCTGCCTGCCAGGCGGGAAAGTCGGGGTCTACAGCGGAATTCTCCCGATCTGCCAGGGCGACGTCGGCCTGGCCGTGGTCATCGGTCATGAGGTGGCCCACGCCGTCGCCCGCCACGGCGGGGAACGCATGACCACCGCCGCCGGCATCAACCTCATCGGCCAGGTGGGCAGCACCTACATGGGACGGACCCAATACGCTCGGTATCTGCCGCTCGCGACCCAGGCCTACGGCGTCGGAGCCCAGTGGGGCGTCGCACTGCCCCACAGCCGGGCTCAGGAGTCGGAGGCCGATGAGATTGGCCTCATCTACATGGCCCGCGCCGGATACGACCCCAAGGCCGCGGTCGGGTTCTGGGAACGGTTTGCGGCGTACAACGGGAAGCGGGATGGCGCCTCAACCGCCTGGTTTCTCCGCACCCATCCGACCGATGCCGACCGGATCGCCCGGCTCAGGGAGCTGCTGCCCCGGGCCGAGGCCCAGTTCAAGCCGGCGCCGTGAGCGCCCAGGTCAGAGGCCGCGCACGAACCGATCCATCCGCTCCAGCCCCTTTTCGATGTTCGCGAGGCTGGTCGCGTAGCTCAGACGGATGAAGTCATCGGCACCAAAGGCAATACCCGGCACGGCCGCCACCTTTTCCTGCTCGAGGAGACGGGAGCAGAACTCCCGGGATCCCAGGCCGGTGCGGCTGATGTTGGGGAACAGGTAGAAGGCACCCTTGGAGTTGACGCAGGTGATCCCGGGCATGGCGTTGAGACGCTGCCATGCGACCGTCCGGCGCTTGGAATACTCCGCCAGCCACTTGGGCAGGTGGTCCTGGGGGCCGGTCAGAGCCGCGACGCCACCCTTCTGGGCAAACGAGCACGGGTTGCTCGTGCTATGGGACTGCACCGCGTCGATCGCCTTGGCGATTGGCTCCGGAGCCGCCAGGAACCCAAGCCGCCACCCGGTCATGGACCACGCCTTCGCGAAGCCATGGACGATGATCGTGTGCTCCTGATGCTTCGGGCTGAACGACGCTACTGAACAATGGACGGCTCCATCGTACAGCAGGTGCTCGTAGATCTCGTCGCTCATGATGAGCACGCCGCGCTCGACGCAAATATCGGCGAGAACCCGCAGTTCATCGGGCGTGTAGACGCTGCCAGTCGGGTTGCTTGGTGAATTGAGGATGAAGAGCCGGGTCCGCGGGGTGATGGCCGCCCGGAGCTGCTCTGGGGTCACCTTGAACTCCGTCTGGTCGGTCGTCTTCAGGATGACCGGGGTGGCACCCGCCAGCGTCACCATCTCCGGATAGCTCAGCCAGTAGGGCGACGGAATGATGACCTCATCTCCCTCCTCGCAGGTCGCGAGGATGACGTTGTAGCAGGAGTGCTTGCCGCCGTTGCTGACGATGATCTGGGAGGCCTTGTAGGTCAGACCATTGTCGCGCTGGAACTTCTGGGCGATGGCCTCACGCAGCTCGGGGATGCCGGAGCTCGGGGTGTACTTCGTGAACCCATCGGCGAGAGCCTTGGCCGCGGCATCCTTGATGTGCTGGGGGGTGTCGAAATCGGGCTCACCGGCACCGAATCCCACGACATCATGGCCCTCGGCCTTCATCTGTTTCGCCTTCGAGTCGATGGCGAGGGTGAGCGATGGCGAGAGGGCGGCGGCGCGTTTGGCGATCTTGTAGTTCATACCGACGGCGGCGGAGCCTGAGGAAGGCGTCGGCCATGGCAAGCGGAAGTTCTCCCCTCACCACCAGGTGAACGACGGGTTCGGCTTCTCGGACCAGAACTTGTCATTGATCGACAGCGTCGGAAACTGGAACGCCTGCGCGTGGCCATCCCCATAGGCGATGATCGAGAGGCTGCGCCCCTTGACGTTGTGCCACTGGCTTTTCTTGTCCGAGAACCCGCGGTTCGGGTGCCAGGGCCAGTCGGCGATCACGATCTTGTTCGCCGCGCTGAGGGCGATCTCGGGGGACTTCATGGACTGCCCATCATAGGCGGTCCGCGGGGCGGCGATGTTGCCCGTGACCCGTTTCACGCGAACAAAGTCCGCCGCCCATTCCATCAGGTAGCTGGTGCCATACTGGACATAAGCGTTGGTGCACTTCTTCCCGAAGTTTTGCTCGTAGAAGAGATCCCCCTTGTCGGCGGGACACCGGAAGATCTCCGGGGTACCCTGGTACCGGTAGAG
>Ga0194113_10002071_pt1 | contig 27512 bp, 27 predicted proteins | sample TA2MahC200mmetaG_FD_146193 | JGI IMG/M metagenome (GOLD analysis project Ga0194113, IMG submission 146193) | Freshwater microbial communities from Lake Tanganyika, Tanzania - TA2015017 Mahale Deep Cast 200m | ecosystem: Environmental > Aquatic > Freshwater > Lake | place: Tanzania: Lake... | reverse complement strand
CATCTGATAAGTATGTTAGATGTCTGTGAGTTGTTGAGAAATGTGAAAAGAGTATATGCAAAGAAAAAGCAATCTCGACTGATGCCAAGTTTGTTCCCAGGTTTAACTTGAGGGGGTCTAATTTCAACAATGCACGATTTTGTTTGAATATTTTAATTTTTCGAACCTTTTTGATCGAAATTAAATTTTAGTCGGTTGATAGTGTAAATTTATATTAACTCAGCAACCGAAAATGTGAACGCTTCCAATTTACAAGCCTTGACTAAAATTTTTATATTGTTTAAAATGTCATAATAAGTTGAAAATTTGATTTGGTTATGCTTCGCACTGTTTAGTTAAAAATGATTGATGTGTTAAAGGTCTTATGAGAATAAAAAGTTTTATGGTACTTAAAACTAAAAGACTTAATGTAAAATCGAGTTTGGGTTTATTACATTCCCAATAATTTTTTTAGAGAAGTTTTCTCATTAGGACTATTCCTGTCATGGAATAGTACGTGACAGGTTAGAAAAAATTGAGTCATGTGACTCACGTAGCGGAGCTGTAACTAAACGATAATAAGTATGAAAAGTTGAGAAAAAAGAGCATGGATAGAAAAACATTAAGGAAATTTCAGCAAAATTTTCATCTATTTAATTTGCCCTTTACTATTATCGGAGTTATTGCGTTTGGTTCACGGGTAAAAAAAGTTTATACAGATGATTCTGATATGGATTTACTGGTGGTTGCATCCGGTATTCATTCTAAAAGACACCGGAGAGGAGAGGAAATAGTTAGATTGAAGGAACTTTTACCGTTTATTCCGCTTGATATTTTGCTTCTTACAAAAGAAGAAACGTTATCAAATTTTGAAAACCACAACCCGCTTTTTCTGGATATAGCAACCGAAGGTGTTGTAGTGTTTGATACTGATGTATTTCTGGCGAATATTATAGAAGAAACACGAAACTATCTTAAGAAAAGTAAAATCAGGAAAATTGATGACGGGTGGATTTTTCCTGTAAAAGCAGGTGCCCCAACATTTTTATCAAAAGTGAGTAATGAAGATTTTTCAAAAGCTATAAGGCATCTCTAAAAACTTGATAGAAAAATAAAATTTCACAAAAAAAGATTAGAAGAAAAACTCGTAAATTTGCAGTTGTAATAAATACGAGAAATATCATGAGCCAACTGAAATACAAAACAAATACTGACAGAGGATTCTTCGATGAATCATTTCGTCTTGAAAAACTCAATTCAAAACAAGATCCTCTAATAAAACTGAAAGAGCGAATAAACTTCGAAGTATTTCGCCCAGAATTGGAAGCAGCCTTTCAAAAAGAAAAAAAGGGAATCGGTGGCGCCCGTCCGTATGATTACGTACTTATGTTTAAGATTTTGATACTGCAACGTTATTACAATATTAGCGATGATTCTACGGAATTTGCCATAATGGATCGCTTCTCTTTTATGAGATTCTTAGGGCTGAGTCTGGCCGACAAAGTGTCCAATTCCAAAACAATTTGGCACTTCAGAGAGCAACTTGTAAAAGGAAATGTTATCGTAAAATTATTTAATCGATTCAATGAAGAACTTCAAAAGAATAATCTAATAGCAAATGAAGGAAAAATAGTAGATGCCAGTTTTGAGGAAGTTCCGATTCAAAGAAATACCAGAGAAGAAAACAAACAAATAAAAGATGGTAAAATTCCAGAACAGTGGAAAGCCAGTCCGAATAAATTAGAGCAGAAAGATGTCGATGCGAGATGGACAAAAAAGAATGGGAAGAGCTACTACGGTTATAAAGATCATATCAAAATAGATTCTAAAAGTAAATTGATAGATACATATACCGTAACTGATGCCAGTGTTCATGATTCCCAAGAGATGGAAAATTTACTTGAAGAAAAAGATAAAGAGCAAGGACTGCATGCTGATAGTGCATACAGCGGAGAAAAAATCAAAGAAATTGTTGAGTAGTATGAGATGAAAAATCACATTCATGAAAAAGGTTATCGGGGCAATCCTTTGAGCGAAGAACAAAAACAGATAAACCGTAATAAATCAAAAACAAGGGTGAGGGTAGAACATATTTTCGGTTTTATAGAGAACAGTATACATGGTTGTTATATTCGAACCATTGGTTTGAAAAGAACCACAGCAGTAGTGGGATTAATTAATTTAACTTACAATATTTTTCGCTCTATTCAACTCGGCTATATCTCTACTTAGTAAAAACGACTTGTGCTGATTAATTTATTGATTGATGCTTAGATTAAATAAAAAAAACGATGTTATCCTAAATTCAGAAAAAAAATATCACGAGATAATTCACTTGTAACACAACTTTTCAAATAGAACAAAAAAAAATCAATATATGTTACCAAGTCAATTTACAAATCGAGTTTTTAGAGATGCCCGTTAATAAAAAAGAGATTGGATTTTTTTTTCTTCATCTTGAAGAACATCATAGGTAATTCTTATTAAAACATTAAAAATAAAAAGAAAAATCAATTCTACACTACTTAGAATAAAAGAACTAGACAAATTCAAAGGCAAAAATGTTGAAATAAATCTTAATATAAATGAGATTAAAGCGGAAAATAGAACTAAAAGGAAGAATTTTGCCGGTATTTTCTCAAAGTATGCTGAAAATAGTTTTTCGCAAAGTGAAAAGCAGGCTTGGGGAATAGCGGTAAAAGAGAAATATGAAAATTATAGACGCTAATATTGTTTTACGCTATCTCCTCAAAGATAATTTATCTCTACATAAAAAAGTGGTTGAAATTATTGACACCCAGCAGCTGGCAATTGGCAGTAAGCAGCCCACAGTTGACACCGGTCAGTAGTCAGTGTACACTTTACAGGGTCAGTAAGGGAAAAGATAAAAGTTAGAGATGCCTGCGGATTATGAAGAGGAGAAGGATTAGAAGGCAACGAATAACTCATTAACGAGAAAACTACAATGAGCACAAAGTAAAACCAAAAGAATTAAAAGAAAAAATGACAAAAGCTGTTTCTGAGTTGATGGATGAGTATAAATCGAATTAAGAATAAGGACTTTTTCAGAAATTGATTCTGTAAAAATGATAATAGGCTATAAATCATATTTTCGGCTAAGAATTGATGGCTATCAGAATAAATATAAATTAAGGGCAGAATAATTAGTGTGGCTGCCTAAATAAAATGATCAACATAAATAAAAAAAAAATCGCTGAGCTTCTAAAGAGTAATCAAAATATAAAGTTCGCGTACATTTTTGGTTCTTTTGCCAAAGGGAAAAATAGGTTCGGAAGCGATCTGGATATAGCTGTTTTATTTGGACAAGAACCGGACTTGTTAAGCATTGGGCAATTGATCGTTGAACTGGAAGTAGTTGTTGATTTGAATGTGGACTTGGTTTCATTAAATAATCTCTCTGAAAAAAAACCTAAATTGGCTTACTCCATTATTAATGATGGTATTCTTTTATTTTGCACCGATCAAAAATTATTGAGTCAATACAAAAAAATAACTTACTTGAAATACCTGGATTTTAAACCTATGATAGACTTATTTACATCAAAATTAAACGAAAGGGTTTCCAATAAAAAATTTGCGGTTGTTGAAAAATGAAGACAGATAAACTAAATCGATTGGAAGATAATTTAAAAATTTTGCAATCTATTAAAGATAACTATTCTCTTAAAGATTTGATGGACGATAAAGTGGACGAGTGGGGATTGAGATACGGATTATTTGAATCTATACAAATAATAATTGATTTGGCATGTCACATTGTTGCTGAAAAAAATTTAGGTGTACCTAAAAATTATTCAGACTGTATTTCGTTTCTTATTTCGAATAAATATTTAAAGCAGGACTTAGGTAAAAAAATAACTAGTATGATAGGACTTAGAAATTTACTGATACATGAGTATGGAATAATAGAAATAGAAAAACTTTGGGAATACCTAAATTATCTTGATGATATAAGTGATTTCATTTACGCCATTCAAGATATAAATTTTGGGCGATGACTTAATGTCGTTATTCTGACTTCTGAATTCTGCCTGCCCGTCCGTAACGAAGTGAAGGTGGGTATTCTGCATTAACTTTGTGTTATGCTTTTACCTTTACACTTTGTCCTTTGAATTTTGAAATGACAATTGATACTAATAACTAATTCGCTAAATTAATTAAATCCGATAATTCTATTATGAAAAAAATAACATCAGTAGTCGGAGCCCGACCAAACTTCATGAAAGTCGCTCCCTTATACCGCGCTTTCAAAAAAGTCTCGCATCTTGATACTCACATCTCGCATTTGATCTGTCACACCGGTCAGCATTACGATGAAAAAATGAGCAAAGTTTTCTTCGAAGATCTGGAGTTGCCTAAACCGGACTTCTATCTCGGTGTTGGCAGCGGTTCTCATGCAGAGCAGACTGCCAAAATAATGATCGAATTTGTCCGAAGGACTCCTTTGGAGAAAAAATCTTGCAGGCTGAAAAACCGGATTTAGTAATTGTTGTGGGGGATGTTAACTCCACAATTGCATGCAGTTTAACTGCAAAAAAATTGAGTATCAAAGTAGCTCATGTTGAAGCAGGGTTGCGAAGTTTTGATATGGAAATGCCTGAAGAAATTAATAGAATACTTACAGACAGTATTTCAGATTACCTTTTTGTTACTGAAAAAAGTGGATTGGAAAATTTAAAGAATGAAGGCATCGCTGATGAAAAAGTTTTATTTGTTGGGAATGTGATGATTGATTCTTTAATTCATTACCAGCCTAAAATAGATAAATCAAAAATTTTCTCTGAACTAAATATTGGGTTTAATAATTACGTTCTGGTTACACTCCACAGACCAAGTAACGTCGATACAAAAGAATCGCTTGAAAAATTAGTAGAATTCCCAAACCGGTTAGCAGAAGAAAGAACGGTTGTTTTTCCAATTCACCAAAGAACAAAAAGTAACCTGGAAAAATATTCGCTCATTAAGTTGTTTAACCAAGCTGTAACTATAACAGAACCTATCGGTTACATTGACTTTCAATCTCTAATTAAAAATGCCGAACTTATTGTTACTGACAGCGGTGGAATTCAAGAAGAAAGCACTTACCTCGGAGTACAGTGTATTACTTTGCGCACATCGACAGAAAGACCGGTTACAAGCGATGTCGGGACGAATCAGTTAAGAGGTGTTGACCTGAAAAAAGCGGAAACCGCCTGTTTGGATGTGTTGAAAGGTAATAGAAAAGAAGGACAAGTACCAGAGATGTGGGATGGGAAAGCAGCCGAAAGAATTGTCAAATTTTTGGCGATGTAAAATTAACCCTAATTTTTTATCTGAATTTTTTGTGATGCCTTGCGAAAAAAGTTACAAACATCAAAAATCTATTTGAATAGATTGTTAATAAATTTTCAAATAGTTCACATAATCCTCGCTCCACGTGAAATATGCTGTGTATTGACTTTTTTTAGTTTCTCAAGTTATTCCTAAATTTTTTGTCCATAAGTTATTTCTTCAATTGTTACTTTCCAACTTAAGAATTTAAAAGCACCTTTTATTTCCTTTCTCGATTAGGAATGATACATAAAAACAATTTTGGTTTATAAGCTGGTTTCAATGGCAGAAAAGTGCATCATTGATTCGAAATAGAACTTCAAAAATGTTAACATGACTATGATATGAACTTGGCGAGAATAATAAATCTACCTAAAATACTCGATGAACGTGGAAATCTTTCATTTATTGAACATAACAATCATATACCGTTTGAAATAAAAAGGGTTTATTGGATTTATGATGTACCTGGTGGGGAAATAAGAGGCAGCCATGCTTACCAAACCTTAAATGAATTTATTGTTGCCTTATCTGGTTCATTTGATGTCATATTACATAATGGAAAAGAAGAAATGAAATTCTCTCTTAACAGGTCTTATTATGGACTTTATATTCCCAAAATGTACTGGAGGAAATTAGAAAATTTTTCGACTAATTCACTTGCGATGATTTTAGCAGATAAATATTATAACGAGGGTGATTATATAAGAGATTTTGATGAATTTAAAAGAATAAAAGCGAATGGATAGTAGAAAAACTACAATTTACGATTGCTCACCCTTACAATTGCCCAAAATCCATAATAGAGCCGGAAATATTACTGCTGTAGAGAATCTTAAAAGCATACCTTTCAGTATTAAAAGAGTTTACTATTTGTATGATGTCCCTGGTGGTGGAGCCAGGGGGGGACATGCACATAAAAATTTGCAACAAATAATAATTGCTGTGAGTGGAAGTTTTGACGTCTTAATTGATGACAGTGTATGTCGAAAAGTGGTACAATTAAATAGACCTTATTTAGGATTACATATTGTTCCGGGATTATGGAGGGAACTATTAAATTTCTCATCAGGTGCAATTTGTTTAGTATTGGCTTCAGAGATATATAATGAAAAAGATTACATTAGAAATTATAAAGAATTTTTAGTTTACAAGGAAAATAGATTTGATAAAAATTCATAATTCAGCAGATGTACAAAGTCCACATATTGGAGAAGGAACATCTATTTGGCAATTCTGTATTGTATTACCAGGAGCGCAAATTGGAAAAAATTGTAATATCTGCGCATATTGTTTTATAGAAAATGATGTAGTTATTGGAGATAACGTTACAATAAAGAGCCATATAGCAATATGGGATGGCGTTAATATCGCGGATAACGTGCATATAGGACCTAATGTTGTTTTCACAAATGACCTAAGACATCGAAGTAAAAAAGAATTTGATTTAAAAAAGATTTTTATCAGTGAAGGTGCCTCTATAGGTGCAAATACTACGATTTTGGCAGGTACCAATATTGGTAAATATGCAATGACAGGAATCGGTTCAGTTGTTACACGTGATATTCCGGATTACGCACTTGTATATGGAAATCCAGCAAAGATAAAGGGTTGGGTAGATGAAAAGGGGAATAAGTTAAAACAATTAAATGGAAATTTGTGGGATTTTGAAGACGGAAGGGTTTTAGATGTCTCTTCCGGGAATATAATGAAAGTTTAATCACTGTGATAAAATTTCTAAATTTACAAAAAATAAATGAGCAATACTCTGAAGAGCTTAAACAAGTTGCTGCTGAAGTAATTGATTCCGGGTGGTATTTATTAGGGGAAAGAGTTAAAAAATTTGAAAATAATCTTGCTAAGTATATCGGGGTAAAAAATGTTATTAGTGTTGCAAACGGTTTGGATGCTTTAAGACTTATTCTTAAAGGATATATAGAAATGGGAAAAATGAGAGAGGGGGATGAAGTAATCGTCCCCGCAAATACATATATTGCTACCATTCTTGCCATTACCGACAATCGCTTAAAGCCAATATTAGTTGAACCGGATATAAATAATTACAATCTTGATATTTCTTTAATTGAAAAACATATCACTCCCAAAACCCGTGCTATAATGGTTGTGCATTTATACGGACAGGTTTGCTGGAGCATTGAATTAGAAGAAATTGCAAAGAAACATAATTTATTAATAATTGAGGATAATGCACAAGCAATTGGTGCAATCTGGAATGGTAAAAGGACAGGTGCTTTAGGAAATGCAACAGGGTTCAGTTTTTACCCGGGTAAGAATCTCGGTGCGCTGGGTGATGGGGGTGCAGTTTCAACTAATGATGATGAATTAGCTGAGATTGTAAGGGCACTAGGTAATTACGGGAGCAAACAAAAATATGTTAATGAATACCGGGGATTGAACAGCCGTCTTGACGAAATTCAGGCAGCTTTTCTTGATATAAAGCTAAAACATCTGGATGAAGATAATCAGAAACGAAGAGAAATTGCGCAGTTCTATTGTGATCATATAAAAAATGATAAAATAATTTTACCAAACCAATCAACCAGTCAGCAAATCTCCCAATCATTGAGCCATGTTTGGCATCTTTTTATAATCAGAACAAAAGAACGTGATAAACTTCAGAAATGTTTAAGTGATTACGGAATTCAGACTTTAATTCATTATCCAATTCCACCACATAAACAATCAGCATATACTGAGTACAATAATTTAAGCTTTGAAGTAACTGAAAAAATTCATAATGAAGTTTTAAGTTTGCCGATAAGCCCGATAATGAGTCAAAAAGAGATAGATTTTATTTTAAATATAATGAGTGAAGTATGAGTATGATAAAAAAAATTGGGAAAATAATAATTCCCTCCCAAAAATTACGGCGACTGGTTCTGCAAGTGTTTCGTATTCCTGCAATGGTTTATTTTCATTATCTTATTCTGTTAACACAGAAAAAACATAAAATAGCTCTAGCAAAAGTGAAGAAAAAAGAAAAAATTAAGATAGTTTTTTTTGTTATTCACGCTTCAGTTTGGAAATATGATTTGCTTTATGAACTATTTGAAAAAGATGAAAGGTTCGAACCAATTATTGTTATATGTCCATACACCATTTATAATCACTCCAACATGTTGAAGGAGATGGAATTATCGTATAATCTTTTCATTAATAAAAAATATAGAGTAATTAAAACTTTTTTAGAAGAAACTAATGAATGGCTAAATGTTAAAAAGCAGATTCAACCAGATATCATTTTTTTTACAAATCCACATGATATAACCCGATTTGATTATCTAATCAACAATTTCTTGGATAGATTAACCTGTTACGTTCAATATTCATTTCCCATTATGCATTTGTACGAGATGCAATACAATTTGAAATTTCATAATTTATTGTGGAAAGCTTTCTATGAGACCAATATGCATAAACAATTTGCAATTCAATACGCTGATAATAATGGTAAAAACGTAATAGTTTCAGGATATCCAGGAACAGATAAGTTTCTGGATAAAGAATATCTTGCTTTGGATCCTTGGGAAATAAAGGATAAAAGGATTAAAAGAATCATTTGGGCTCCTCATCACACAATAGAGGGACAAGGAAATGGGCTAGACTATTCCTGTTTTATTGAATATGCAGAGTTTATGTTAGAAACAGCTAGGAAATATCAGGATAAAATCCAAATAACATTTAAACCCCATCCAATACTTAAACCTAAGTTAGTACAAGAGAAAGATTGGGGACAAGTTAAAACCGAAGAGTATTTTGAAAGTTGGAATAATCTTTCAAATGGACAATTAAGTGAATCGGAATATGTTGATTTGTTTTTAACTTCTGACGCCATGATCCATGATAGTGCTTCCTTCACGGTAGAATATTTGTATGTCAACAAGCCTGTTCTATTTACTGCAAGAGATAATAATGTAATCAATAGATTTAATGAATTTGGCAAACTATGCTATAAGTTGCATTATCATGCTCTAAATGAAAGTGATATCATTCATTTCATTGAGAATATTGTCCTCACAAATAATGATTTAATGTCTGAGAAGCGAAAATCATTTATAAATAATTACTTAGTTCCGCCTAACGGAGAAAGTGCATCAAAGAATATAATTGACGAAATTAGTCGTAACTTAGAATAATATTAAAATTGTTAGACTAAATGCAGTTGCAGCTAGTGCGAGTTAATTAGCCCAATATTTTTTTTAATGAGGAAATTGTTTTTATTATTTTTCCACGCATGGGACTGCTTTTATTATTTGGAGAAAATTAATTAGATTGTAGAAAACTTGCAGTTATTGAGATATTATTAGTTCGAGTTAATTGGATTCATATTCGTGTTTCTGCGAATGTATTGGCTAGCACATAAATATTAAATAAGATGACACTTCAATTCTGATCTTGATTTATGCATTCTTATTTGTTGATTAACATAAATAAATAATTTCCAAATCTTTAATAAAACTATCTATTTACATTAATAATATGAAAGATATAAAAAATATGACAATATCTCTTCGCCAAGATCAGTATTTGGAGTTAGAAAAACTTGGGATAGGTGCTTTTGAACCACTTCATAATTTCATGACAGAGGTTGAGTTTCATTCAGTATGTAAAACTATGCGACTTCCATCAGGAGATATCTTTCCACTGCCCATTATTCTTGATGTTAATAAAGATATAGCTCAATGTGCCACGAAGCAGAGACATATTGATCTATTTTACTCTGGGGTGAAAGTTGGTGAAATTGAACCGGAGAGTGTTTTTTGCTGTGACAAAAAATCGGAAGCTAGGCTAATCTATGGTACGAACGATTATAAACATCCAGGAGTTCATAAGTTTTATAATATGGGCGACTGGTTTATTGGAGGAGAGACAACATTTATTACAAGAGTTAATACAGATATCAGCAAGTATGAGCTGACCCCTGCCTATGTTAAACAAAAATTTTATGATCTCGGATGGAAAAAGATTGTGGGATTTCAAACCCGTAATGTCCCCCATCGTGCACACGAGTATTTACAGCGTGTAGCTCTTGAGCACGCTGATGGCTTGTTTATTCAACCTCTCGTAGGTCAAAAAAAAATGGGCGACTATACTCCGGAGGCAATTATGAAGGGTTACGAAGCGTTAGTTAATAAGTTTTATCCCTCAAATCGAGTTGTATTAGGAATTCTATCAACCTCGATGCGTTATGCTGGACCCCGCGAGGCTGTGTTCCATGCGCTCATCCGAAGAAACTATGGATGTACTCACTTTATTATTGGGCGGGATCATGCTGGTGTGGGTAATTATTATAAAAAATACGAGGCACATGAATTATTACGCACCATAGATGGTGACCTTGGTATCAATATCATGTATCTCTATGGGCCATATTTTTGCCCTATTTGCGGAGGTATTGTGACCGAACATACTTGTGCTCACTATCTTAGCGATCGCGATTGTACAATAGAAATCAGCGGGACACTTATTCGGGAAATTCTAACAGGAGGAATAGTTCCCGATGGAAGATTTATTAGACCTGAAATTTTAGCTGCAGTAAAGGACTGCATTCTATTTATAGAGAACGAAGAAAATGAATAATACTAAAATCATTGCAACAATTGGCCCGGCGTCATGTAACGCTGATGTATTAAGAGAGTTACATGCTGCAGGTATGAGTATAGCAAGGTTAAATGGTTCTCATAATACTCTTGATTGGCATAAAGAAGTAATAAAGCTTATTCATGAGGTGTTGCCCGAGACCCCAATTTTGTTTGATATCCCTGGCAGAAAAATTAGGACAATACAACTATTGTTTGAACCACACTTCGCCATTGGTGACACTATCATTTTAACAACAGATACCTCTCATGATGGTAGGGAAAAGGTCCCGGTAAACTATAACCAACTACATAATGACTTAAATGTTGGCCAGATAATCTTGGCTGATGATGGAACACTTAGATTTACCGTAATTGACATCAAGGGACAAGATATTCATATGAGAGCTGATACGCCAGGTTGTTTTAAAGGTCGAAAAGGAATTAATGTCCCTCAGATCAAATTAAACACACCACTTGTAACTGAGCGGGACCATCAAATGATTAAGTTTTCCCAAGAAAATAATGTAGATTTTATTGGACTTAGTTTTGTCGAATCAAAACATCATGTTGAAAAAATTCAAGAAATAATTAAACCTCTCACCTATCCCCGAATCGTTAGTAAAATAGAAAATCAGGGAGGTTTAAATAATATGATCGAAATAATTGATGCATCTGATGTTATCATGATTGATCGGGGCGATTTGTCGGTTGAGACCGAACTTGCCTCAATCGTACTTCGACAAAAAGATATTATTAACTTTGCTCGCCAATATGCAAAACCAGTTATCGTGGCAACAGAATTGTTGCATACAATGATTGAAAATAGTTTTCCAACAAAAGCAGAAGTTAGTGATATTAGCAATGCAGTTTTGGATGGCTGTGCAGCAGTTATGCTTTCTGGGGAAACTGCAATTGGAAAAAATCCGGTTGAAGCAGTCACATTGATGAGAACAGTTGTTGGCCAATCAGAAGACTATAAACGCAATAACAAATCCGGTGCTGCGATCATATCGAATTCTACAATACCACTGGCTACTGCAAACGCTGTGGAGCTAATTTGCAAAGAAATACCCATAACCAAAATAATAGCAATAACAAGATCTGGTTTTGCTGCACGAATGCTGTCTATGTACAACTTGAGTCAGTCGATAATAGCGGTTAGTGATGATGAATTTGCAGCAAAAAGTTTCAATTTGTACCCGGGTGTAAAAGGAATCTATTTTTCTGAAAAATTTCCTACTGATCATCTAAACCATGTTGTGGCCATACTTAAAATGCTAAGAGATACAAAAAATATATCCGATGACGATTTTGTTTTAGTAACTGCCGTTGGTTATCCTGTTTCCGGAAATAAAATGAATTTAATTCAAACTCATTACATTCGTGATCTTGTTGAAATACTGGGGTGGGAATAAGCATATTCTTCCGTGCAGATATATGTAAATCTAAAATAAGATTAAGTTAAGTAAAATGTTATGATACCACTATTTGAGATAATAGTAATTATTTCTTTTGCAAGCATAGTACAGTCGATTTTTGGTGTAGGAGTTTTGTTAATTGGTACACCATTATTATTATCCTTAGGTTACCCTTTTTTTGAAGCTATAAGTTTTCTTTTACCTACTTCACTAGCCATTAGTTTAATACAGGTATATGAATATAGCAACTATCTAAATTACAAGTTTGTGAAAATATTTCTAATATTTACACTTCCATTAGTTCCAGTTGGTTTGTTTTTTGCAAATAGGATAGAGACACATTTAGGAATTATAGTCGGAATATTCCTACTAATTTCCTTAACAAGAAAAGGGTCTGTATCTATTTTTTATTCAGGTACAAATTTAATTCGTAGATATTTTGGATTCTGTTTGTTAGGATTTATTCATGGGCTGACAAATTTGGGAGGTGCTATTCTTCCCTCATACATTAATAATTCGTGTCGATTAAAAGATGAAAAGTTAGCTACAACATCTTTAAGCTATGCTTTATTTGTTAGCATTCAAATTCCTTATATCTTATTTTTTTATAAAGGAACACTAAATTTGAACTATGATAAATTGAGTTTATTTGTTTTAATTGGTATAATAAGTAATAGGGTTGTTGGTAAATGGCTTTACAAATTAATTTCTAATGAAAGGTATTCAAAATACCTTCAATTATTTATAATATTAATAGCGCTATACCTAATTATTAAACCTATTTTATTTAGTTAAAAGAGATATTCGTAAAAAATGTTGTTGCTGAGTTTTATTAACATTATGATTTATTCAAAGAAGTATTTAAGTAATTGAACTCATTATAAGGACAGTAAAAGCCGAGAGATCTATTGAATATTTATTATTAACTGAAAGTTCTAAGATGAAGATAATCAGAAACACAGAGAAATTGCTCAGTTCTATTGTGATCAAATAAAAAATGTTCAAATAATTTTACTAAACCATTCAGACAATCAGCAAATCGCCCAATCATTGAGCCATGTTTGGCATCTTTTTGTTATTAGATTTAATAGTAGAAACAAGTTGCAAAAATATATATTAAAAAGTATTGTTCAGACACAAATACACTATTCTATTTCTCCACATTTGCAAAAAGCTCATAATGAATTTCAAAATCTCAATCTTCTTATTGCTAGTAGATTTCACAACGAAGTCTTAAGTTTACCAATTTATCAAATACTTAGCCATACTGATGATGAAAATATAGCCAATATTGTTAATAAGTTTGTATAAGGCTATATAATTGAACAATATAAAAATTTAATTAGACAATTATTACCAACCAAAGCAATAGAATTATATAGAAGATTTCGAAAATATTTTCGGATAATTGCTTTTAAAATAAGGATAGAAATTCAGAATATTTACCATAAAAGGGCCCTAAGGAAAGTTCAAGATAAAGCAAAAAGAAAACAAGTAATTAGAGTAATATTTTTACTAGTTCATGATTCTGTTTGGAAATATGAAAGCCTGTATAAACTTTTCTTAGCAAATAATCTTTTTGATCCATTAGTTGTAGTTTGTCCTATTGTTACTTATGGTGAAAAAACTATGACAATATGTTTATGACATCTTATTTACAATTACTTATTGATAATAACGTGAGGTTAAAATCTGTTTTTATTGAAAATGGATGGATAGAGATAGATAGTGTTAGTGACCTCCTGGCTTATGAAAATATGATGAAAAATAATATTTTAAAAGAAATTATAGAATTATAATTAAACGTGATTTTTTATGAAAATAAAACATCTCTTTTTTCTCTTCCAGTTTAAGATATTTCTTAGTCTTATACTACTTGTACTTTTTACAACTTTATTATCAAATAAACTTTATGCTCAGAACATTTATTTTGGTGATTTGCATGTACATTCGGAACTCTCGTTTGATTGTACCGTACCAATTGATTTAAGGTATTACCAAGCCAGATATGTATCCGGTCTTGATTTTGTGTTGATGTCGGAGCATGACCATGAAATAACCGATTCGCTTTGGCAACTATCTAAACTTAAAGCAAATCAGTACTATTTGCCGGATACTTTTGTTACGTTTATAGGGTATGAATATACCCATTGGCTGGGTCATAAAACAGTTTTTTACCCCGGAAATAATGGTAAATTGTTTCATTATTTAACGGTGAATCAGCAGAAACTATTAGATTCTGTAAGAACCAACGGAGGTCAAATAATTATACCACATCCGGACTATCAATGGGGTTCTTCAGATTTAACTCAATATGATCCGGCTGTTGTAAGGAGTATCGAGATTAGCGGTTATAATAATCATAGACATGAATTTTTTAGAAATCCCAATGCCCCCCCGAATCAGGTATTTGGAAAGTCGGTTCAGAATTGGTTGGCAGCTGAATGGATGCAAAAGAAAAGATTATTGGGATTTATTGGCGTAAGTGATGCACACGATGACCATATACCCGGGTCCAAAGGTTTAACTGCTGTAATTACTGATTCATTAAACAGAAAAAGTATTTTTGATGCAATAAAAAGAAGACACACATATGCTACCACAGGCGGAAAAAAAATAATTTTATCTTTTCAATCGCATAAGAACATTATGGGTGATTCTGTATTTCATCAAATTGGCAAAGCAAAACACTTTAAATTCAGTTGCATAGGAACAACAGATATTCAGCTAATTGAAGTAATCAAAAACAATAATGTTATACATACTTTTTCACCAGATAACATAGAATACAGTGCTGAGTTTTATGATATAGATTCAATTTATTTTACATACTACTATTTAAGAATTACACAAAGTGATGGTAATATGGCATGGTCAAGTCCTATATACTTTTTTCAAGCTGATTTTATTCCTGTAAAGATAGAAAATTCTGGAGAGCAGAACTTTAAATTATTGCAGAATTATCCAAACCCATTTAACTCATCAACAACAATAGAGTTTAATTTACCAATTGATAGTTTTATTAAATTAAAGATTTATGATATTTTAGGTCAAGAAATTAATACTTTTATAGATAATATGAGTGTTGCAGGGATTTATAAAGTGCAGTTTGATGCGAAAGAGCTTAATTCCGGTATCTATTTTTATGAACTTGTTATGAATAACAACAATTACTCTCATATTGAGAGAAAAAAAATGATTGTAATCAAATAAACCTTTGTTTCAATACACATTTCATATAAAGGTTTTACATTAAACTAATTCCTACAAGTTTTATTATTGGAAAAATACCGGGTGCCAAAACAAGGATTAAAATCAGCCACAATTAAAGGGATGTTTTGGAACGGTATCGATAAATTTGCTGTTCAATTCGGACAGTTTATTATTGGTATAGTTCTCGCACGGATTTTAATGCCCAAAGATTTTGGACTTATTGCAATGCTTTCAATTTTTATTGCAATATCTCAAATATTCATTGAAAGCGGAATGGGTACTGGCTTAATCCAAAAAAAAAACAGGACAGAACGTGATTTCTCAACTGTATTTTTATTCAATTTCGCAGTTAGTATTTTCTCTTATATTATTATATTTATCGCTGCACCCTTTATTGCTAAATTTTACGGGGTAGAAGAACTTACAATACTAACAAGGGTTTTATCGTTAAATATTGTAATTGGTTCAATATCAATTATTCAAAGAACAAAACTCACAATTGAAATAAACTTTAAGAGCATTGCGATTGTAAATATTATAGCCACCTCTGTCGGGGGTATTTCAGGCATATTGTTTGCTTATTGGGGTTATGGCGTTTGGGCTCTCGTTATTAAAAATCTTTTATTTACTGCATCTACTTCTCTTTTATTTATATTAATAAACAAGTGGAAACCGGATTACCGGTTTTCAAAGGATTCATTCAAAGAATTATTCGGATTTGGCTATAAGTTATTAATAGCCGGAATATATGCACAAACACTACGTAGTTTGTACAATTTGTTTATTGGAAAGTATTTCTCGGCACAAGTTCTTGGCTATTATGATAGAGCTAACGGGTATATGCAAATAACGGAAGGAACAGTAACAAGTATTTTATCTCAAGTTACATTTCCAATCTTAGCATCTGTTCAGAATGACAGATCGAGGATGGTTGAGATTTATAGAAGAATAATAAGGATGACAGCTTATTTCATAATCCCATCTTTAACTTTACTTTCATTATTGGCAGATCCCTTTATCAGAGTAATATTGACTGCTAAGTGGATTGAGGCGGTACCTTTTTTACAATTACTATGTTTTTCAAGAATATTTTATCCTATTAGTGTAGTCAATATGAATATTCTTAATGCAATTGGAAGATCAGACTTGTTCTTAAAGGTTGATTTGTCAAAGTTTCCAATTATTGTATTGACATTAATAATAACTATACCGTTAGGAATAAAAGCGATGATTATCGGACAAATAGTTATATCTTTTATTTCCTTCTTTATTAATGCATACTTACCTGGAAAGTATTTCGGATATGGGTCTTTTTCTCAGTTACGGGATTTTAGCCCCGTTATATTATCGACAATAATCATGTCACTTATTGTTTATTATTCAAATATGTTTGTTGAACAATCTTATTTAAAACTTCTTTTGGGTTCAGTTATTGGATTAGCATCTTATCTTTTTGTTACGAAAATATTTCGAATAGAAGAATTTAATGATGTTCAATTATTCTTAAACAAAATTAAAAGTAGATTTTTATCATAAGTTCACTCCTTCCATATAGTATTAGTAATTAGAATTGATATACTTTTTCTTCTCTTTTAGGCAGGTCGGCGGAGTTCCAACATTATTTTTTAATATAGCGAAAGGATTGAGCCGAAGAAAGATTGATTTTTCGCTCATTTCCTATAAAGATAGTGCAATTTTCGACATGTTTAAAAACTATTTTACTAGTTTCAATTTTATTGATTTTGAAAGAATCGATAAAGAATTTGTTAATAAGCGAATTAACAAAGATGACGTCTTAGTAATTACCTGGTGGGATCCCAAACTAGAAGTTTTTTCGGAAGTAAATCCAAAGCTTTTGTTCTGGAATGTTTCACCGGATGCACTGATGTCCTCGAATAATGTTTTTAAAGGGTTTTTATTAAAAAGAAGAACAAAAAAATTAATTGAAATCATGATGAATCTTAGGGGGTTACTATTAATGGACGATGCACCGTTTAAGTGGTTCGATGAATTTAAAATTAAAATGGATTATGAATTTTTACTACCTATTCCTATTGATATTGGAGAGAATCTTTACTTAAACCGAAATTATGACTCTACAAAACTTAGAATAACATATATTGGAAGAGCTGAAATGTGGAAAATGATTCCACTTCAAAAAATTATTGATGATTTGTTAAATATTCGTGAACCCCAAAAAAGAATTGTTATAAATGTTGTCTCGGATGATTCGCTAATTGTTAAATCCCGGTTAGAAGGTATGGGACTTAAAAACGATAATCTGTGTATAAATTACTTCGAAAATATACCGAATTATCAAATGGGGGAATTTCTACTAAATAATTCAGATTTGAATATTGGAATGGGTACAGCCCTTTTAGAAAGTGCTAAGATTGGGATACCATCGCTACTTATTGATCCTTCATATTCTCCAATACTAGGGAATTACCGTTATCGTTGGTTACATGAAATAGCCAATTGTAATCTCGGCTCATTATATGATAAAGATAAGCAGTATAAGGGCTATTTTCTTTCTGATATAATTGCTAGTTACAATAACAAAGCATTTTTGCTAAAAAAGTCAATTGAATGCTACGAATATGTTAAAAAACACCATGATGTAACAACGGTAGTAGAAAACTTTATCAAATCCGTAAAACTAACAGAGTTAAAATTCAAAGATATTTATTCGAATGTTTTTATTTATTCAAGAATGTATCAACTTAAAAAAGAATTTATAAAGTATTTATCGGTTTTTAATTAATGTATAGTAAATATAGACCTATTATTGTATTTATACTATTTATAGTATTTAGTATAGTTTTTTCGTCTGCAGGCGACTTCGTATTGTTAAATGTGTTTTTTATTATTATTTGTTCAGTTTTTCTCTTTTTTGATAAAAACTTACTTATTCTCTTTTATATCGTATTACTTCCAACAAATGGATTATACTCTACCGAACATAATATCTTAGGATTATTTAGTCCGCTAACAACTGTTAATCTATTTACATTTTTTGCATTATACTCTGAAGCGAAAAAAAACTATAAACCGATAAACGAATATCAAAAAATTGCGATACTAATAATATTATCAATTATTATTTATACAACCTATTCCGAATTTAAAAATGCATATTATGATATTTATGATATGAATTATGATACAGCCATCCGGCGTGTACCAAAAACTATTTTTAGGTACGGCACATTAATATTGCTGATAATTACAATTTATAATGGTAAAATATTTAAAACTGTGGATTTATCAATTAAAATAGGTGCAATATTTTTAGTTGTATCAACAATATTTACGAATACGTTAATAGATATGGGATTCGAGGCGATGGCTAAATCAGAGTTCATATCTGGCAATATTGATAGAAACTCGGGATTTTTTGGATGGGGAGACGCTAATAGTTTGGCTGGCTTTCTTGTAATTTTAACTGCTTATTTTTTAGTCAAACATAAATTTGGCAATGCTGATTATTTTGATTATGCTGCGATAGTATTTTGTATAGTCGGAATCTTTGTTGCAGGCTCCAGAACTGCATTTGTAGGATTATTTTTTGTCGGAATTTATTTTCTTTTAGCAGGACAAGGTAAAGTTAAATCCCTTTTGATTATTTCATTTTTATTGCTATTTGTACTTATTTTATTAGAGCAGCAGTTGAACGATTTGTTGTTTAGATTTACATTAGCCGGACGAGAATTGGATGTTACAGATAAAAGTTCAAGAGTTTGGAAATGGTTAGAGTACATTTATTATATGTATGAAAATAAGTCAACACTCATTTTTGGAACAACACAGGATTTCTGGTTGAATTTTGGAAGAGGTTTTTACCAAAGAAGAGTAGCCCATAATCTTTATATTACAATTGTATTCCAGGCAGGATTCTTACCTTTAGTTATACTATTATATTCGTATTTTAAAACAATAGCATTATTAAAAATAAATCATTGGTTGTTACTTCTTTTTATTCCGATGTTTATGATTTCTTTTTATGTCAGTGACTATGGTTATCTGCATTATTATGTAATTTGTCTTCCGTTATTATTCATATTTGTTCAAAATAATGATGAGAGCAAAAACGTAAAAACTATTTCTAATCAGCGTAAAAAATTTGAATAAGAAAACCCGTTTATTATATGTTCTCCCTCAAATTTATCCATTTGTTACCGGAGGCGCCGAAATATTTCATTATCACTTATTGAAAGAATTAGCAAAAGACTATCCTGCCGGGTGTATCGGGGTCGATGATATAAAAGATTTCAACGTAACCTTTTATAAAATATCTTTAATTAAACCATGGCGGATTTCCGTTCCGTTGCAAACTTTCTTCAAACTATTATCTTTAAGAAAAGAATACGATATCGTACATCTTAATTATAGTCAAGGCAGCTTTTTACATTGGTTTTATTATCCAATTCTAAAAAAGATTTTTAAAATCAAGTATGGTTTAACTATCCACGATCCTAGCTTATACGAATGGAAACATAAGCGAATCTTCAGATGGGTATTTAGGAATGCAATTTTTGTGGTAGCTGTTTCCGAAAGATTAAAAGAAGGTTACGAGTTGAGATGCGGAAGGTTTATCCATTATTTACCTCCGCTGATACCTTTAGTAAGACATTCCGAAGACAGAAATAATTTGTTATTACAAAACGGCTATTCTGAAAGAGCAAAAGTATTTCTTTTCGCGGGGAGTATTAAGGATTCCAAAAGACCACTTATATTAATAGATGCGATAAATCATATAAGCAGAGAATGGTTAGAAAACTCCGAAGTCCACTTTATATTAGCAGGCGACGGTGAACAAGTAGGTGAAGTGAATGAGAAAATTCGGAATTATGAGTTACAAAAATTTATTAAACTTGTTGGAAGAATTCCTCAAGAAAAAATAAATTTGTATTATAAGTTATCCTCTTATTATATAATTCCTTCCATTCACGAGGGAAAAAGTATGTCTTTGATTGAAGCAATGTTTAATGAATTACCCATAATTGCATGTGATGCACCAGGGATAAACGACATTATAATTAATGAGAAAAACGGGTTGTTGTTTAAGTTAGACGATTATAAGCAATTAGCTTCACTAATAGTAAGAATAGTAGAGGAGCCAACTCTATCAGCCAAAATATCGCGGAATGCATACGAAGACTATAAAAATCAATTTCAATTTAAAGATATGCTTCATAAATATATTGAGTTATATAATATATGAGAATTTTAGTAATATTAAATGATTTAGATATCGGGGGTGCACAAAATTACACAATCAGTTTAATGAACGAATTTGTTAGAAAAGGAAACGATGTATGTTTGCGGGTGCTATCTAATAACTTATTATTGAAAGATAGATTGAATAAATATATCGAAGTAAAAGTCTGGCCAAGAAAAGCTAAAATAGATTTTAAGGTAATAAAAAATATTCGTCTTGATATTAAAAACGGAAATTTTAATGCTGTAATTTCATCCTATATCATTTATCAAAAAATTGCAGCAATAGCACTTCCAAAACTACAAACAATTTTTCCATTGCACAGCACTGTTGAAAGAGATTTTAAGTCATTCATAATTAATTTCATTACGTACAGGCTTAAAAAAAGAAATGAAATATTTGTTACAAGTATAGATGGTCAAACAAAATATCTAAAAAGAAATTATAAACTAAATAATTCTTTCTTTACTCAAATATATAATGGAGTTGATACCGATAAATACATCTTACCACCAATCAGTTTTTGTAGAGAAAAATTTCTCGAAAAAATTAATGTCGATCCTCAAAAGAAAATAATTTTAATGGTGGCAGGTTTTAGAGGGGAAAAAAGACATATAGACGCATTTAATGCGTTCCAAAAATTACAACATATTAGAAATGATGTCGTTTTGATTTGTGTGGGGGATAATAGAATAGACGAGAAAAGAATTCTTGAACAATTTGTGAAAGAACATCATATAAACAATATTTTGATTTTAAGTGCTGAAGAAGCAGGTGATGTGAGAGATTATTATTGGAGTGCAGATATATTTACCCTTACTTCTAATAAGGTAGAAACTTTTCCAATTTCAGTATTAGAAGCGATGGCTTCCGGTTTACCGGTCGTTTTAACTAAAATTGGAGGAGCTAAAGATATTATTGATGAAGGAATTAACGGTTTTTTAGTTGAAACAAATAATTCAGATTCAATTCAAGAGGGATGGCTAAAAGCAATAAATAGTATATCTGAAAAACGGGGGAAACAGATTCGTAGTTTGGTTGAAAAAAAATATTCTATTAAAAGATCTGCAGATGAATACTTGAGTTTAATTAGAGAGAACTATGTTAATTAATGAAGCAAAATGGATTCATCAAGTAATAAAGAAAATCCCGATTAAAAAAAACTGGGTAATGTTGAATTTTGGCTCACAGAATGTAAATTATAACAAAGCCAATTCCCATATTCTTGAATATGTTATTAATCCATTAAAGAATGAATGCATCGTAAAAAATCTTGATGTACGAAGTGGTATCAACATAGATTATTCCGGTGATATTTTGAATGATGATTATTACTCTTACTTACATGCTCAACACTTTGATGGAGTTTTATTGAATAATGTGTTGGAGCACGTTGCTGATTATAAAGAATTAGCTTTCCGTGTTGGTCAAATCATTGAACCCGGTGGTTTTCTTATTTTTACCGGACCTTATAAATATCCTTTACACCTTGATCCCATTGACAATGGCTTCCGTCCTAATATTAACGAAATAGCAGATTTATTTAAAGGGTTTGAAGTAATCGAAGGCAGAATAATAGAAGATTTTACCTATTCATACTATTTGAAGAATAACCTGAGTCTTTTGCTGGTAACCGTGTTACGAGTATTAACTCCATTTTACAGATTCAATAAATGGAAAAACATCGTTTTACCAAAATTCTTATGGTGGAATAAAAATTTCGAAGTAACCTGTGTCCTTTTACAAAAGGAGAAAAAAAAATGAAAGTTCTGATTTTAGCAGGCGGATTCGGTACAAGAATAAGTGAAGAAACTGAAACTATTCCGAAGCCGATGATACAGATTGGAGATAAGCCGATTTTGTGGCATATAATGAAGTATTATACACATTTTGGCTTTAATGATTTTATAATACTTGGAGGATATAAGTGCTATACAATAAAAGAATATTTTGCCAATTACTTTTTGCATCAATCAGATGTTACTTTTAGCTTATCAGATAATAGTATGGAAATATTAAATAATAATGTTGAACCGTGGAAAGTAACTGTGCTGGATACCGGTCTAAATACAATGACAGGCGGCAGAATAAAACGCGCCGAGAAATATCTTAATAATAAGCCGTTTATGTTGACTTATGGTGATGGTTTGAGTGATATTAACATTAATAATCTCCTGAAATTCCATAAAGTACATGGAAAATCATTAACAATTACCGCAGTACAACCTGAAGGAAGATTCGGTGCACTTGAAGTAGCAGATAATAATAGAGTTGAGCATTTTATGGAGAAACCGCAAGGCGACGGTGCCTGGATAAACGGCGGTTTTTTTGTGTGTGAACCCAAAATATTTGATTTTATTAGTGATGATAGTAGTGTGTGGGAAAAAGCTCCAATGGAATTATTATCAAAAGAGGGAGAACTATTTGCCTTCAAACATACTGGTTTTTGGAAACCAATGGATATGTTAAGAGATAAACTTCAATTAGAGCAGTTATGGCATAAAGGAGAGGCGCCATGGAAAGTGTGGTAATGGAAAATTTATTCGGGGGAATATATAAAGGGATCAAAGTACTTATTACCGGTCATACAGGATTTAAAGGATCCTGGATAGCTTTATGGCTGGAAAAAATGGGAGCGGAACTATATGGTATTTCGCTGGAACCTCCAACCCAACCAAATCATTACGATTTATTAAGCTTAAACATCCAAAGCTTTACACAAGATATAAATGACTATAATAAATTAAATACTATAATAAAAAATATTAGCCCGGAAATAATTTTTCATCTTGCTGCTCAGCCATTAGTAAGGCAATCATATTCGGAGCCCCTTTATACTTTAGAAACTAATATAATAGGAACTGCCAACATATTGGAAAGTGTAAAAAATCTACCCGATTTGAAAGCCGTGGTAGTAATTACTAGTGATAAATGTTATGAGAATAAGGAGTGGGTATGGGGTTATCGGGAAAACGAATCAATGGGAGGGAAAGATCCTTACAGTGCCTCAAAGGGTTGTGCAGAATTAATTACGTCAGCTTACAGAAATTCTTTTTTTGCTGAGTCAAACGGAGCATTAATCTGTACCGCTAGGGCGGGTAATGTAATAGGTGGTGGTGATTGGGCATCTGGTAGGATAATATCAGATATTGTTGAAGCCGTATCTAATTCATCAAAGGTTTTTTTAAGATATCCAAATGCAACAAGACCCTGGCAGTATGTTCTGGAACCATTAAGCGGTTATTTAACCTTAGGATGGAAATTACTAAAAGGAGAAAAAGATAAAGCCGATGCATGGAATTTTGGTCCCAATATGGAAAATAATGTAACTGTTCTTGAATTGGTAAAAGAAGCACAAAAGACTTGGGACAAAATATTATTCGATTTTGATAAAAATAATAATCTTTCCGAGGCAGGTTTTTTAATGCTGGATAGTAGTAAAGCAATCAAATTGCTTGATTGGCACCCTGTCTGGGGTTTCTCAAAAACAGTAAGTTATACTATGCAATGGTACAAAGAATTTTATCAAAATAATAAAGTAATTTCAGAGAAAATTCTTACTGACTATATTACAAGCGCAAAAGAATTAAGGTTAGTGTGGTGCAGGATATAAAATATTTCAACAATAAAAGGATTCTAATAACAGGTGGCGGGGGTTATCTTGGTTCTAAGTTAGCAGAAAAAATATCTGAATCTACCGCAGAGATATTCTTATTAGATATAGCTTTCAATGAAATATCAGCGGCTTTAATAAATAAACATAAAAAAGTTGAAAAGTTATCGGTTAATTTAACTGATTTTTCGGGGTTGAAAGATGCCTGCCAGGAATCAAAACCGGATATTATATTTCATTTCGGTGCTGTTATTAATAGGGAACGGGATTTTTCTTTATACGATAATCTCTATGAAATAAATGTAAAAGGCACGTTTAATCTTTTAAAGTGCTTAGAAAAAGTTGATTACAAAGGTTTTTATTTCGCAAGTACCGGTGAAGTATATGGAACTAAAAATACATCACCCTTTTCTGAAGATATGATGCCGGCTCCGGTATCTCCATATTCCTGTACTAAACTAATGGCGGAGAATTTAATTTCTACTTACTCTTCTATTCAGAGAAAACCATTTACCATACTTAGAATGTTTCTTTTTTACGGGCCCTCAATGCCTCGAAATTTTTTTATAAGTCAATTAGAGTTTGCTCTTAATAATGATGAAGAGTTCAAAATGACAAAAGGAGAACAAAGAAGAGATTTCCTTCATATTGATATATTGATAAATTATTTATTACAAATAACTGCAACAGAACTGAGTAATAACGAAATAATTAATGTTTGTTCAGGAAAATCCACCGAAATACGCCAATTAGCACTTGAATTTGCAAAGTCAATAAACAAAGAGCATCTTTTGAAAATTGGTACGTTGCCTTATAGAAGCAATGAGATTTGGGATATGTACGGTAATAACCAAAAACTTAAAGATATACTAAAAAGTTTATGAAAAACTATGATGTGTTTTCAATAAGAGAATATTTTCCAAGTATTCAAGCTCCTTCTTCATCATCCTGGGTATTTAACCAAGTTGAAGGATTAAAAAATTTGGGCATCCAATCATTAGTAATTTCACCCACGCCCAAAGTAAATTTTATCATAAAAAATATTTTTAATAGTAAGCATTATTTAAAGACAGTTCCTTCGATGTCAGTTGAAGAATATAATGGAATAGATGTAATACGTCCTCCATACCAAAAGTTTCCGAACAAATTGTTTTTAAATAGGAATCTGTATAATTCTTCAAAAATTATCTTAAGGGCGGCTGAAGATAAATCAGCTGATTTAATACATGCTCATTTCGGTCATGCGGGGGCTGCTTCACTATTATTGAAAAAAAATAAAAACGTACCCCATATAACATCGTTTTACGGTTTTGATTTGGGTAGTGACAAATACCGGTTAATGAAATGGTACAAACAATTATGCAGTTTAGGCGATTTATTTTTAGTATTGTCTAAAGATATGGCAAATGATTTACAGAGTATTGGTTTTCCTGAAGAAAAGATTTTAGTACACCACTTAGGCGTAAATGTTGATAAATTTGTACCCATTATTAAAAAACAAAATAGTATTTTTACTTTTACTGTCGTTGCCGGTTTTGAAGAAAGAAAAGGAATTCAATTTGTAATGGATGCCTTCAAAATGTTCTTAATAAATAAAAATGCAGATGATTTCCAACTAAGAATTGTGGGAGATGGCCCATTTGCGGCTAATCTATATAAAAAAGCTGAAGAATTTAATTCAATCGTTTTTATTAATAATTATCTTCAAAAGAATCCCAGAATGACAGTGTTGAATGAAATACAGAATAGTGATGTGTTTCTATTACCTAGTATTACAATGCCGGATGGTGAAAAGGAAGGTACACCTGTAGTATTATTGGAAGCTCAATCTTGTGGTAAACCTTGTATAGCAACCAGACATGCCGGTATTCCGGAACAAATAATTGATTCAAAAACAGGCATTCTGGTTGATGAAAGAAATGTTATCCAAATACAAAATGCGATGGAGTTATTGTATAAAAACAAAGAAATCAGGGAAAGAATGTCAATAAATGCCAGAATCAATATGATTGATAATTTCAACCAGGAAAAACAAATTAACAAACTCAGCGACATATACTATCAACTAATAAAACGGAAGTAATATGTGCGGAATCTGTGGTATAATAAATTTCGATAATAAACCCGTTGAGGAAAAATCAATAAAGACAATGATGCAAGTAATGAAGCATCGTGGTCCGGATGATGATGGGGTTTTTATTGATGGTAATATAGGTTTTGGATTTGTAAGACTTAGTATTCTTGATCTTTCACCGCTTGGGCATCAACCAATGTTTGATGGAACTAATAGATATATGATAATTCATAATGGTGAAGTATATAATTTTATCGAGATCAGAGAAGAATTAAAGAAAAAAGGGTATAAATTTCGATCCAATACCGATACCGAAGTGATTTTATATTCTTATATTGAATGGGGTGAGGATTGCCTTAACAAATTTAATGGGATGTGGGCTTTTGTAATTTTTGATACAGTTAGTAAAAAACTCTTTGGTTCAAGGGATAGATATGGTGTTAAACCCTTTTATTATTTTCAAACAGATAATTTATTTGCATTCGCATCCGAAATACAACCTTTGCTGACGTTACTTTCGGGTAAACCAAACCCGAACAATCAAGCAATATTTGATTTTCTTGTTTTTAATCGTACAGACCATACTAATAATACTTTCTTTGCTGAAATTGAAAAACTACAGCATGGTAACCAAATAATCATTAAAAATAACAATATCAAGATAAAAGAGTGGTACAACCTAAGACAAAAAGTCTCAAAATCAGTGGGGTTTTCAAGTGCGGAAGAATATCGTAGTTTATTATCAGATTCGATTAAACTTAGGTTAAGAAGTGATGTGCCCGTAGGTGTATGTCTTAGTGGTGGGCTTGATTCTTCTAGTATCGTTTCTTTGTTGCTGAAAGATTATGATAAAGAAGATTTGAATACATTTTCAGCAGTTTATAATGACGGGCAAACCGGGAACGAACTCGAATTCATTACTGAATACAAACTATTATTAAAAAACATGTTCTTTACAAAACCTGATGCAATTACACTTATTGATGATTTAGTTTCTTTTGTAAAAGCACACGGGGAACCCATACCAACCACAGGTCCTTATGCACATTTTAAAGTTATG
>Ga0194113_10002068_pt1 | contig 27542 bp, 22 predicted proteins | sample TA2MahC200mmetaG_FD_146193 | JGI IMG/M metagenome (GOLD analysis project Ga0194113, IMG submission 146193) | Freshwater microbial communities from Lake Tanganyika, Tanzania - TA2015017 Mahale Deep Cast 200m | ecosystem: Environmental > Aquatic > Freshwater > Lake | place: Tanzania: Lake... | reverse complement strand
CCATCCATGGGATGGATCCCAAGAGGCCCTGGGTATAGGGATGAAGAGGTTCAGCAAAAAGATCTTCCACCAAAGCTTCCTCCACCACTTTGCCTGCATACATAACGACGACACGCTTGGCCATCTCCGCGATGAGCCCCAGGTTGTGAGTGATTAACATAATGGAGGTCTCAAATTCCTTTTTTAACCGCCCCATTAGATCCACAATCTGAGCCTGGATGGTCACATCCAGTGCAGTGGTAGGCTCATCTGCCAGAAGCAGTCGAGGACGGCAGGACAAGGCCATCGCGATCATTGCCCGTTGCCGCATTCCACCGCTCAACTGATGAGGATATTCTTGAGCCCTCATCTCGGGAGAGGGGATCTGGACCATCTGAAGCATCTCAACGGCCTTTGCCCAGGCTTCTTGTTGCGTCAATCCCCGGTGAAGTTTGATGGCCTCTGAGATCTGCTCTCCAATGGTCAGCACAGGATTAAGTGAGGTCATTGGCTCCTGGAAGATCATGGAAATGCTATTGCCCCGGATCTGCCGTATTTCACCCAGATTCATATCCAATAGGTTCTCGCCATCGAATAGAATTTCTCCCTGTATCTCTGCGGGAGGAGAAGCGAGCAATCTAAGGATAGACAAGGCAGTTACGCTCTTTCCACATCCGCTTTCCCCGACAACTCCTAAAGTCTCCCCTCGGTACACATCCAGGTTGATCCCATCCACAGCCGTTACTACCCCTTCATAAATATGAAAGCGGGTGTGCAGATTCTTGATGGAGAGGAGAGTCTCCTGTTTCATAACCTGAACCTCGGATCGAGAACATCGCGCAGGCCGTCACCCGCAAGATTAAAGCCAAGGACAGCCAGGAATATGGCAATGCCCGGAAATGTGGCTACGTGTGGGGCATGGAAGAGGTAGGCCCGGCCAGAGCCAAGCATCGCGCCCCACTCGGGTGTGGGTGGCTGAACACCTATGCCAAGAAAACCCAGACCCGCAGCAAAGAGGATAGCTGTGCCCATACCCAGACTTGTCTGAATGGTGATGGGGATCATGACATTTGGCAAGATATGCCTAAACAGGATGGTCCTATTTCGCGTGCCTACGGCTTTTGCCGCCTCAACATAAGTCTGCTCCCTTACCGAGAGGGCGCAGCCTCGCACCAGGCGAATGTAGATGGGTACCATGCTGATGCCAACTGAGATGATCGTATTCTTAAGCCCTACCCCTAAAACAGACACAAGCGCCAGAGCCAGGAGAAATCCAGGAAATGCGAGCAATGTATCCGTGACTCGCTGGATACCGAAATCGACTTTGCCGCCGTAGTAGCCGGAGATGAGTCCGAGCGGTACTCCTACGAGTAATCCTACAGCGACAACTCCAATAGCGATCAGTAGTGAAACCCTTGAGCCATAGATCACCCGGCCCAAAATAGAGCGACCCAGTTCATCCTTGCCCAGAGGATGTGCGGCAGAAGGACGCTCTAGCGCCTTCATCAGGTTAGGAGCTGAGGGATTCCCCGGAAAAATAATTGGGGCCATCAGTGCAGTGATAAAGTAAGCCAGGATCAACATGCTGCCAAAGAGTGCGGCTTTGTTGCGTCTGAGTTTTGCCCAGTTGCGCTTCAGCTGACTGTCGGCCGAGCGTTGGGTATTCCAAGTTTGGGTCGGCTCAGTCATATCGTATCCTCGGGTCGATAAAGGCGTAGATCATATCGACACACAGGTTGACCAAGATATAAAGAAGCCCGAAGATGAGAATAGCTCCTTGAATTACAGGATAATCACGGCCGAGAATGGAATCTACAATGAGCCGTCCCATCCCTGGCCATGCAAAAACTGTTTCGGTCAGGACTGCACCGCCCAGAAGAAGCCCGAACTGAAGACCGACTACGGTGATGATTGGGATCAGTGCATTTTTCAGCGCATGCTTAACCACGACCACCTTCTCCTTAAGCCCCTTGGAACGGGCTGTGGTGGTGTAATCCTGCGAGAGGGCTTCGATCATACTAGCCCGGGTCATACGGGTGATAAAGGCTACAACAAAGGCTGCCAAGGTAAAGGAAGGAAGAATGATGTGCTTCCACGTGCCAATTCCTCCTGCAGGAAGCCATTTAAGGACAACAGAGAATATCACAACCAGCATCAATCCAAGCCAGAATACAGGCATGGAAATGCCAAAAAGGGCCATTGAAGTAAAAAAATAGTCGACCCAGGTATGGGGCCGCACAGCTGAGATGATGCCTGCGGGTATGCCAAACAGGCAGGCAAGAGTAATCGCTGTAACAGCAAGCAGCACCGTATTGGGCAGTCTGGCCCATATCTCTTGAATAACCGGATTTCGAGTCCTGGCGGATCGTCCCAAATCAAAATGCGCTAAACGGTTGAGGAATAATCCATATTGGACGATGATCGGTCGATCAAGGCCGAGTTGTTGGCGGATGAGCTTTATATCCTCTGGGCTGGCCATCTGTCCGGCCAATACTTGAGCTGGATCACCAGGAAGCATCCGGAGCATGAAAAAGAGAAGAAGCGATATCCCGATGAGAACCGGAATGGTTGAAAGGAGGCGTTTTAAGACATATTGGAACATGGGTTATACAATGGCTCAAAGAAGTTTATTGGTTAGGGTAACGAGGCCCGTATCGTTAATAAAAGGCTACGTTTGTCGTTGTCGAAGCTCGTATCGAATCTCGTATAAGGACGCCGGAAACTCGAACTTCTAATTTCGAGCCTCTTGCTTCGATACCAGCATCGTCACCCATAACCCTTTAGACGAAAAACTTTTATTTCCTACTCCATCTTGATATAAGTCGGGTAAAATTTTTCCGTGCTCGTTACGACCATCCCCTTGATCTTTTTCGAGTAGGCGATGACGAATTTCTCCACATGGAGCCACATCCAAGGGGAATCGTCCCAGACCATATCAGAAGCCTTCTTTAAGATCTCCAGCCGTTTTTTCGAATCCTGTTCGAGTCGGCTCGCATCCATGATCTTGTCATATTCAGGATGGTTGTAATGGGCCGCACCCAACCCCTTTGGCGGATTAACGCTGGAGTGGAACTGTCCGTAAAGGCCCATGTCTGCGTCGAGGATTAACGGCCCCCAGCCCAGTAGAAAAACTTCAAGCTCAGTCTCCTGAATGGGTTTTAGCAGGCCGGCCACATAGGTAGGCCAATCATAAGTCCTCAGTTCAGTCTTCACTCCAATGGCCTGGAGATAAGCCTGCACTGCCTCAGAAACTTGCTGGTCGAAAAGATAACGGCCCTGAGGCGTCCGCATGCTTACGGTCTTACTGAAGTCGAAATTGGCTTTCTTCAGGAGATCCTTGGCTTTTTCAGGATTGTAGTCGTACTGATTTGCCATCTTGAAAAATCCAAAAAGGATCGGAGATACCGGACCCTCCATGGGCACAGCCGTATCAAAGAGAATCTTACTGCAGATGGCCTTCTTGTCTACGGCATAGTTGAATGCCTGCCGGACCATTTTGTTCTGTGTCACGCCCTTCTGGTAATTCAATCCCATGAAGATCGTCCTCGTGGACAGAGGCATTTCAACCGTGATGTTAGGATCGGCCTTGAGTGCGGCCACATTGGAAGGCAATGGCTTGTAACAGACATCGATCTGGCCTGTTCTGAGCATGGCTTCACGGGTGGCTGTCTCGGGTATGATCTTGAAAGTCAGTCTGGCGACGGTTGGTTTGGGCCCGTAATAATTTTCATTACGAACCATCACAATGCGATCGCCTTTCACCCATTCTTTCAGAATATAAGGTCCTGCGCCAACCGGGTTCTGGCGAACATCTTCGCCAAACTTCTCAATGGCCGCCGGTGAGATGGGACTGCAAATGGTCAGCGAAAGTGTGGGAACAAACGGTGCAAATGGGTACCTGAGGTCGATCTGGACGGTGCTGTCATCGACCACTTTTACCTCTTTGATCATGGCAATGGCAAAACGTAAAGGCACACGCAACTTCGGATCAATGGCACGGTCCAGAGTCAGTTTGACAGCTTTGGCATCGCAGGGAGTGCCGTCACTGAACTTGACACCTTTTCTCAGACTAATCGTGTAAGTCAGGCCGTCCTTTGAGACCTTGTAGCCGGCCGCCAGCCGTGGCTCCAGTTTCCCGTCCGGAGTCTGATAAAAAAGTGTGTCGTAAATCAGGTCGCACATGTTCTGAACCAGAGTGGTGGTCTGTTCCTGCGGATTCAGGGTGTCGGCATCAATGCCAATGCCGATCCTGAGCTCACTGATTTGAGCCCGGGCAGCAGGAACAAGGAAGAAACCTGCCCCCGCTATGAACATGGACATAAAAACAAATGCTTTAGTAAAGATACTGACTTTTTTCATCTCTCTCCTCCTTTCTTTAAATAAGGTTTGTTGGACTCCCCCGACCATTTACAACTCACACTTGTAAAACCGTCCCTCCTTCATGATCGCCATGATTTTCTCTTTATGTTGCAATACGCCGATATTCTCAAGAGGGTCCCCATTGATGATAACGAGATCTGCCAGTTTTTCCTTTTCAAGAGTCCCGATCTTTTTTTCCAGACCCAGAACCTCCGATGCCGTTTTTGTAGTTGCCACAATAGCTTCCATCGGGGTAAATCCGATCCTGACAAGTAATTCCATCTCTTTTAAATTCTCACCATGGCGGTTGAAAGGGGTCCCTGCATCTGTTCCCATCGCAATGGGAACCCCTGCCTTGCGGGCTTTTTTGACACTTTCCCAATGACTCTTCATGACCTTCCTGGACTTTTCCACAGCATAGGCAGGCACTCCTCTTCGAACTCCCGCCTTGATAATGTGATAAGGTGCGCATAAGGTAGGAACAACGAATGCCTTCATCTCCAGAAGCAATCCGATGGCTTCATCATCTAAGAAGAATCCGTGTTCAATAGAATTAATCCCGGCCCAGAGAGCATTTTTGATCCCTTCAGTTCCCTGAGCGTGAGTGGCTGTTCGCCTTCCAGCCTTTCGGGCTTCTTCCACACCGGCGATCAGTTCTTCGAGGGTGAACTGGGTTGAACCCGGTTCCACCCCTTTTGTCATGATTCCTCCGGTCGCCATCAATTTGATCAGGTCCGCTCCAGCCTTGAGCTGCTCCCTTACCGCCGCTCTCACCTCGTCCATCCCATTCGCTTCCCGACCGAACTGCCATCCATGGCCGCCTGTCATGCAAACCAGTTTGCCGCTGCAGAGCATTCTTGGCCCTTGAAGAATCCCTGACTCAATGCCATCCCGGATGGCAAGATCTATATAGTCCTTTCCTCCCATATCCCTGACGGTTGTCACTCCGGCTTCTAATGTCCTGCGAGCATGGTCGGCAGCCTTTAAAGTAAGCTGAGGGACGGAATCCTTTAAAAGAGAAGTGATCGGGTCCGGACTTCCATCCACGCAGATATGGATATGGGCATCGATTAAGCCCGGAAGGACGGTCTTTCCTGAAACATCGAATACCGTATCTTTTTTTGAAGGCGGATATTTCTTGGAAGGTCCAACGGACTTCACCAACTGTCCATCAACAACAACCGTTCCCCTCTCAATCACTTCTCCATTTCCAATGATAACCCTTCCATTTTTAAATAAGATTGCCATATTCTCTCCTTCGTCCCTCGTCTCTCGCCCCTCGGCTATCGTCCTTCTGCCTTCTGTCTACTGCTTACTCCCTTCACCCCCTCCCTCACCCTCCCCCTCAGAGACTGTGTCGTAATTAGCCATTCGCCCTTCGACACGCTCAGGACGAACGGCTAAGTGATTGATTTTTAACATACCATATTCCGTTCGTGGTGAGGTTCTCGAACCATGAACGGAATTACGACACAGTCTCAATGGGGAGGGGTTGGGTGGGGGAAATACTGCACCGTCCCGTCCGGATAGACAGCCACCTTTGCATTTTCTTTCCACTCTGCCCGCAAAAGCTCCAGAACCTCCTCCCATGTCTTTGCCCAGAGGATCGAAACCACTTTGCCGAAGAAACAGGCTCCCACATGATCCTTGAAGGGTGAGAGGACGATAAATCGTTTCACCTTCGTGGGCAGGGGCTGAGGAAGTTTGAGTCCTCCCTCTCCGCATCTTCCGAACTCACCGAAGAGATAGTGGACGACCTGGCCTGCCGGTTCATTGGCGATGATCACCAGGTCTCCCCCCTCCTCTTTCAACGAAGGAATTCCGATGAAGGGAGCGATGGCATTCTCGTTCGGCTTGGAATAGGCATTGACCACCACCACATCCATATTCTTCGCCGGAGCGGTCGCATAGACCTCCTTTGCGAACTTCATCCCTTCATGGTGCTCAAGGATGGGGTCTCCGACAAAGAGGCCGGTGACCTCTCCCCGGAGGTTGAGGATCGCATCAATCTTCACATCGAGTCCGGCCATTTTCGTTGCCTCTTCGATATCGAGGCGGGGGATGTTGCCATCGATCTTCCCCGGACCGACGCAGTCCGGATGGGTCTTGATCAGTCCGTGATTATAAGCGATTGAATCCATATGGGCCACGCCCGGAAGGATGATCTTTCCTCCCCCGCCGAACCCGGAGAAGGCATGGGGAACGATACAACCGATTCCGATCTTCAGGTCGCAGGCCATCACCTCTCTATTGATCGAGATAGGTGTGCCCTGGCTCGTTTTGCCAAGATAGGTACAGAAGTCGAAGGGGTGATGGTTGTAAACCGGAAAACGGTCGAGTACCTCCCCACCAAGTTTCTTTTTGAAGTCAACCGCTGTGTGTGCGCCGTGGGCCCCCAGGGCTGCAATAAAACGGATCTGGCTATCCTTGATCCCGGCTTGCCCAAGCTCTTTTAATACAAACGGGACGATCTGGGAAACCGGCGTGGGCCTTGCCATATCGTCAAAAAGAATGGCGACCTCTTCCTTTCCTATGGCCAATTCATGAATGGGAGGAGAACCGATGGGATGAGAAAAAGCCCTCTCCATCTCTTTCCGTCCGATTCTCTTCTTTTCTCCGCCCTTCATCGGGCAGAAGAAGACGGACCAGGAGTTTGGAAAATCCAACTCCATCTCGGTATTCCCGTGCCAGAGAAGTTGAGGAACCTTAACTTTCATTGCTTCTTTCGTAACTGTTTACCGCTTTGAAACTAGCCGGAATGAATTGTGAATGGTAAAATACGGGTATCAGGTTACCAGGATATCAGGGTGCAGGATACCGGGGTATCAGGATCTCAGATAAATAATAAAAGTCTTTTGGTTTGACCTGATATCCCGATATCCTGATGTCCACTTCCTGATAACCTGATCATCTGATAACCTCTTAAAAAACTCCTAACTCATAATTTAAAGTCCCAAGTAGCTCTGGCGGATGTGCTGATTCTTGAGGAGGTCCTGGCCTGTTCCGCTCATGGCGATGGAGCCGTTCTCCAAAACATATCCCCGGTGGGAGAGGCTGAGGGAGTGGAAAACATTCTGTTCCACCAGAAGAATGGTCGTGCCCTGTCCGTTGATCTCTTTGATGATGTCAAAGATGGTCTTGACCAAAAGGGGTGAAAGACCCAGAGAGGGTTCATCAAGCATCAGAAGGGTGGGACAGGCCATCAATCCCCTGCCGATGGCAAGCATCTGCTGTTCGCCGCCGCTTAGGGTTCCCGCCAACTGATGCTTTCTCTCTTCTAAACGGGGAAAGAGTTTAAAGACCCATCCCATCGTCTCCTTCCTCGCCTTTTTAGCCTTTGGGAATCGGGCCCCCATCTCTAAATTTTCTGTGACGGTCAAAGAAGGAAAAAGCTGCCGCCCTTCCGGCACCTGAACAATCCCCATCTCAACAATCTGTGAAGAGGAACAGAGGTGAATCGGATGATTTTCGAAATAAATCTCTCCCCCCTTCAATTTTAAAATGCCGGAAACGGTCATCAGAGTGGTGGACTTGCCCGCCCCATTGGAACCCACCATCGAGATGATCTCTCCGGATTGAACCTCGAAGGAGACTCCCCTCAATGACTGAAGATCCCCGTAAAAGACATCGATCCCGTTAACCCTGAGCACCGGCAAACTCCTCTCCTAAATAAGCCTCGATCACCTGTCGATTCTTTACAACCTCTCCGGGAACCCCTTCTGCTATCTTCTGTCCATAATTTAAAACGACCACCCGCCTTGAAAGAGCCATCAGCCCTCGCATCACATGTTCGATCAGGAGGATGGTGACCCCTCGATGATTGACCTCTTTTAACAGCCTGATCAATTCGTCCACTTCGGTCGGCGTCAACCCTGCCATCACCTCGTCCAGAAGGAGGAGTTTCGGTTCGGTGGCTAATGTCCGCGCCAGCTCAAGCCTTTTCCGGTGGCCAAGGGTGAGGCCCGAAGATAGGGTGTTCGTTTTCTCCTTCAGGCCTACCAGCTCGATCGTCCGGAGCGCCTTTTCCCGCGCCTCTTTGATCGTTTTTGCCCGGTTCAGGGCAGCCACCACCACATTTTCAAGGACTGTAAGCTCAATAAACGGCTTGACCAATTGAAAGGTTCGCACCATCCCCTTCTTGCAAACCTGATGGGGTTTTAATCCGACGGTCTTCTCTCCATTGAACCAGACCTCTCCCGAATCCGGCTTTAAAAAACCTGTGATGACATTAAAGAGGGTGGTCTTGCCAGCCCCGTTTGGCCCGATGATTCCCAGGATCTCTCCCCCGTTCAATTCAAAAGAGACCTGGGAAACAGCCTTCAGGCCGCCAAAGTTCTTGTTCACTTCTTTCAGCTCTAAGAGAGGCAACTTCAAACCTCCAGATTATATGTGCGCCCTAAGACTTCCAAACCTGTCTTTCATTTATGGAAGCCCCTAAGTTTTCTTTGATTCTCCCAGTATGGGTTTCAGGATCTTTTTAATAAATGCAAAAATGCCACCCGGAAAGAAAAGAACGGCGGCGATCAGAAGGAGTCCATAGATCACGATATGGATCCCCTCCAGCCCTGCCTTTGTGAAGTACGATCGCGCAATCTCCGAAAGCGGCGTGAGCAAAAAAGAGCCGATAAGAGGACCAAACGGCGTCCCGAGTCCTCCGATGATGGGTCGCATGATAATTTCAATGGAGACCCACATGGACATGACGCTGGTGGGGTGAAGATAAAAGATGTAATTAGCATAAAAGGTTCCGCCCAGTGCGGTCATAAAAGAACTGATCCCGATAGCAATCATCTTATACTTGAAGACATTGACCCCGAGACTTTCAGCCGCATCCTCATCTTCACGAAGGGCGACAAAGTAGCGTCCCCATTTCGAAACCTCCAGAGCCCTCACAACGATCAGAGAAAAGACCACAAAGCCCAGGGCAATATAGTAGTAAGGAAGATTTCCCCGGAAATGGAAGTTTGCCAATCCCGGTTTGAAATCGACGAAGAGTCCCATCATGTGACCCAGGGGTTTGAGGTGCAAGACCGTGAGCCTTCCGATTTCCCCGAAAGCGATCGTCAGGAGAACGAAATAGACCCCTTTTAACCCAAACCGGAACCCCAAAAACCCTATGGCCAATCCAACGAGGGCGGCTCCAAGGCCTCCGATCCACATGCCGATCCATGGCGTTAGCCCGAGGTCCATCGCTAATTTGGTGGAGATATAGGCGCCAATACCCAGATAGAGGGAGTGCCCGAGCGAAATGGGGCCGGCATATCCGGTCAGGACATTCCAGGATTGCCCCATATAGGCATAGAAGAAGATCAGGACGAATATCCCGAGGATGTAATCGCTCACAAAATTGGGAAGAAGGAGAAGGATGAGTAATAGGATAGATAGGAAGGAATAAATGATCTTCACTAACCCTTACCTCCGAAGAGACCCTTAGGGCGCAGGAGAAGGATCAACACCATAATGCCGAAGCTGATCACCTGCTTGAGCGAACTCGGAATAAAGACCGTGCCCAATGATTCTGCGACCCCTATCATGAGACCTCCGACCATGGCTCCGGGCAGGCTTCCCATCCCCCCGAGGATAACAATCGCAAAGGAGGTTAATTTGAAAGGAAAGCCGGTATGGGGTGAAATAGGCATGAGCGGAACAAGTAAAGAGCCTGCCGCACCGACACAGGCCGCCCCTACGCCAAAACAGACCGCATAGACCCTGTTGACATTGGTTCCTACGATCAGGGCTCCGGTGCGGTTGTCCGCAGAGGCCCGGATCGACTTTCCGATATCCGTATATTTCAAAAAGACAAAGACCGCGGCTGCAATCAGGAAGGCTAGCAAAAATGCAAGCAGTCTTGGGGTGTCGATCATGATGCTGCCCAGCCATATCGTGCTCAGCGAATATTTCGTATGGGGACTGTGAGGATCAGGCCCCCAGATGAGCTGGGCCATATTTTCGAGAACCATCATCACCCCGACCATGGCGATGACCTGCATCGACTCATGAAAGGTCATGATGCGGTTGACCACGGTTCGCTGGACAATATACCCAAGAGCAAAGAGACCCGCCGCGCTCACCGCAAAAGAGAAGAAAGGATCGATGCCTGTCCAGTTCATCAGGGTGTAGGCAATATACATCCCCCAGACGAGCATGGCCCCGTGCGCGAAGTTGATGACCTTCATCACGCCAAAAATGAGGGAGAGGCCTAAAGCGATCAGGCTATAGACCCCTCCCAGAAGAAATCCACTGGTGGTTAATTGCAGGATGAGGTTGAGATCCATTTCCTCCCTTTAAACCCCCCTGTCCCAGATCTGTTTTGGCATGGGATAGATATATTTTGCCTCAGCCGCTTTATCAGGAAGCACGACCTTGATCGACTGTCCGATGATCTGGATCATGGCGGTGTCGGCATTGATATTATCGCCTCTTTCGTCGAAAGCCACGGCCAGCCCGACCATCAGATCCTGTTTGAGATAAGTCTTCTTTAATGCAGCAACGATGTTGTCAGGCTTTGTTGATTTTGCCCTTTCCAGAGCATCGGCAATCACGAGCACGCCTAAATAGGCGTATCCGGAATTGGTATCGATATATTTCCCGGGGAATTTTTTTGAGAAAGCCGCATTGACTTCCTTATACATCTTCCCGACGGGATTATACCAGGGCACATTGTCCATGACAAAGTCGGCAAGGGCTTTCATATCCCGGATGAATTCCGGTTCATACCATCCCGGGCTTCCCGGACTGATGATCCCCTGAAGTTCAACTCTCTGCTTGTAGAGCTCTCTAATCATCAACTTGGCATCACCGGGTCTTGCCACAGGAAAGAGGACATCCGGCTTCAGCGCTTTGATCTTTGAAATCTCTGCGGATAAATCCTGAATGCCGAGAGGATATTCGACATGGCCCAAGACCTCGATGGGAAACTTCTTATCCTTCAGGGTTTTGATGAACGTGGCTCCCTGAACGCGGCCGAAGAGGTCTCCGGTATTGGTCACCACTCCCCTGATCTTGCTGATGTTCTTCTCCTTCATGATCTTGTCCATATAGAAGAGCATCGAGTCCGCAAACTTGGTCGTGGTGGGAAAGACCCTGAAGGTGTATTTAAAACCTTTTTTCGTGATGTCGTCTGCGGCTGCCACATCCATCACAAAGGGGACCCCCCTCTGCTCACACAGCGTGGCAATGGTCATCGCATTTCCGCTGAGAAACGGGCCGACCAGAGTGACCGCCCCCTCCTTGATCACCCTTTCAGCCTCTGAGCGGGCCACATCCTCTTTGGCTTCGGAATCACCTAACAGGAGCCTCAGTTTTGCTCCGCCCATTGACTTGATGCCGCCTTTGGCATTGATGTCATCCACGGCCATCTGGTTACCCCGGCGCATGGAAATCCCGATATCCGAGATGACGCCGGTCACCGGCTGGACCGAGGCAATCTTGATCTCCGGGGCCTGGGCGCGCAATAGGGTTGGCACTCCGGCGATTGCCGTGGTGGCTCCAACGGCTGCCGAATACTTCAGAAACGTCCGCCGATTCATCTTCTTCTTCATAAAAACTCCTCCTTTCGATATGGTTAAAATTTTTCCCCCTAATGATAGATGCCTAATATATCCCAAACTCCCTGCAACTTGTCAAGCCTTGTTAAATCTCCTCTCTCCCTCTTTTCATAAGAGACTGTGTTGTAATTATAAATTTGTCACCCTTCTGAACTTGGTTCAGGGTCTCGTAACTCCTTGAATTTAATAAATGCTGAAACAATACTGAAATAAATTCAGCACATGGTTCGGCATGACATTTTCTTCAGTTTCCCCTATTACAACACAGTCTCTAAAGAAGGGATGATTTAAACGCGGGTGGGGAGTTCGATGAGGAAGGTGGTGCCCCTGGGCTGATTGTCCCGGACACGGATATATCCGTTGTGGTCGGCAACGATGGCATTGACGATGGTCAATCCCAGTCCTGTTCCGCTCTTTTTTGTGGAATAGTAGGGTTCGAAGAGCTTTCCCTTTTCTTCTTCGGAAATCCCGCACCCGTTGTCGCTCATCTCGAGGCGAACCATCTGGAGTTTTTCGTCATAACTTGTCCGGATTTTGATCTCTCCTTCCTTATCGATGGCGGCAAGGCTATTCTTGATGAGATTGATCATCACCCGCTTCATCTGATCCCGGTCGAGGTTAAGGATGGGAAGGTCGTTTGGGATAAAATTGAACCGGACATCCTTGTGGGCCTCCTTAAAGAGGACAAGGGTCTCCTGAACGATTTCGTTGAGACGATTCGGGGTGGGATTCGAAGCCGGCATTCGGGCAAAGTTGGAGAATTCGTTCACCATCCCCTTCAACTCTTCAACCTGCTTCACAATCGTCCGCGTGCATTCATCGAAGACGGTCCCATCCTGTTCGAGCTTCTCCAGGTATCGTTTACGCAACCGCTGCGCAGAGAGCTGAATCGGGGTTAATGGATTTTTGATCTCATGCGCAATCCTCCGGGCCACTTCCCGCCACGCCGCTACCCTCTGGGCTTTCATCAGTTGAGTGAGATCATCGAAGACCGCCACAAAACCGAGCGGCCTTCCCTCTTCATCCTTCAGGGTCGCCAGATTAATCAGCAAGGAGAGCGATTTGCCTCCGACCTGCACGGTCATCTGTTTTTCAATTGAATCTCTCTGGGACGATTTCAGTTCGTTTAACAACTCTTCGATTCTCTCCACATATTCCTTTTCGAGCGCCTCTGAAAGCCTTCTCCCAAGAACAGCCTCTCCCTTCATCTTCAACATCTGTTCGGCAGACGTGTTGATCGTGGTGATCACTCCCCGATCGTCGATGGAGATGACCCCCGCGGCCACATTCTTCAGGACAATCTCCATATATTTCTTCCGCTGTTCCAACTCGACACGGCTCACCTGAAGGTCCCCGGTCATCTGGTTGAAGGACTGCACGAGCCTCCCGATCTCATCGCCGGCCTTCATCTCGATGCGGAAGTTGAGATCTCCTTCGGCGATCCGGTGGGTCGCCTCTGCCAGCTCCTTAATCGGAACAGTGATATCCCTGGCCATACGAATGCCGAACCAGATGGCCGAAAAGACGATGAGCAGGGTAACCATCAGAAGGGCCATCATATAACTGAACTTGATCGGCTTTTTCAGAGCCTTCAACTGCTTGTAATCGACAGAGGCCTGGGAGATCTCGCGCATCTTTCCCGAAAGGCTCTTCGGCATGAAGTGAGAAGCCGCCACCACGCCGACCACTTCTCCTCGATTTGATGGATGGAAGACCGGAGCAACTCCTGTGATCATTTCTCCCTCTCCGACCGGCAGGGTCCTCGATATCTCCTTGCCTGAAAATCCCACCTCCAATAAGTCTTTCGGCGGAGAGAGGGAAATGGCTTTTAGCCCGGGTTCTTCCGCCCTGACGAAGCCTTCCCCTTCCTTAAAGAATAATCCAACGGCGCTCAAGTGATACTCCTGCCGCTTCGACTCAAGAGCCTCCTTCAGGGATGCCAGCCCGGGCTCTTTCTTTAAAATACCCTGCCTCGAGAGATGGAGGCCAATCTGCTTGGCTGAAGAGACGGTGTTGTTTGAGAAATCACGGTAATAGGTCTGCGCCACCTCCAGAGACCCCTGCAGAGACTGTTCGACCTGAGCCTTGAACCAGTGCTCAACACTGTTGGTGATAAATCCGACTGCCACGAAGAAGAGGAGAAAGGTGGGGACAAGGGTGAGGGTGATAAAGGCCACCACCAGTTTGGTCCTCAGTTTTGCTCCGAGGACTTCCCGCCTTCGTTCAAAGACCAGTTTGACCAGGTTTCGAATCACCAGAAAGATCAGAAGGAGGATCAGGATGATGTTGATGTTGATGAGACTGAAGACGATGATATTGTTGGCGATCGGAATCTGCTCTGCCACCCGGGGAATCTTCATCTCAAGGGTGGTGAGGGCCACAATCACGATGGAGATGACGCCGATGATGATCAACTCGTTTCGTCGTCTTCTCTGGTCTGGAGAAAGTTCCTTTTTCATAATGTCTGGGGTGCGGGTTAAGGTTACGGCTACGAAGCCCCTGCCTACCGGCAGGCAGGCGTTTGGATTGATAGTCAAACGGTTATAGGTGACGACGCTCGTATCGAAGCAAGAGACTTGAAATTAGAAGCTCGCGCATCCAGATTCTATTCACGAGTCTCGATACGAGCTTCGACAACGGCAAACGTCATTTTCAATTTAACGATACGGGCCCTGAACCTAATATGGTACAGGTCGGGCCTCCCTGCCTGCGGTAGGCAGGGTCACCCTTACCGTTAGAATTTTATTGCTCTTACCTATATAAAAGAGGGGGAAATTGAAGGGGACCGTAAGCCGAGTTCTGTATTTCGATCCCGCCTGTCGGCGGGGCCGAAATGATGGCCATTTATCTGGGATCCTGATTGCTCAGGACCTCAAGCGACCTTACCCGTCCCGCCTTTACTCCGTTGAAGGAATAAATTTGAATGGGCTCTTCTTATCTCCCCATATGAGGCTGTGTCGCAATAAGGGAATTGATAAAAATGTCATCCTGAACTTGTTTCAGGATCTAATTAATTCAACCAATTGCGAGACCCTGAAATAAATTCAGGGTGACAAAATAGTAATTGCGACACAGCCTCATACGGGGAGAAACGGGACCTATTGGGTCTTGCTCCGGGTGGGGTTTACCAAGCCGCTCTGATCACTCAATGCGCTGGTGAGCTCTTACCTCGCCTTTTCACCCTTACCCTGTGGAATAGGCGTAGCCGCCATTCCACAGGGCGGTATCTTTTCTGTGGCACTTTCCTTGCCCCATTTCTTTGGAAATGGGACCGTCCGCGTTACGGACCACCCTGCCCTGCGGAGCTCGGACTTTCCTCCCCCCGATCATCTCCCCTGACGGGCGATGACGAGGAGCGGCCATCTCTTCCCCTTCAAATCCCCCCTTTCCTAAGATTTCTGGAAAACCTAAAAAAATCACTGCAATCGTTTTTGGGAATCCCTGCCTGCGCCTGCCTGCGGTAGGCAGGGCAGGCAGGTGTGCAATCAAGAGAGCTTATTTTATTTTTTTAGCTCTCTTTCTTTTTCCCTGACGATCCTCTTCTCAATGGCCAGATTGGCGAGAAGGTCAGCCTCTCGATTCTCTTCCCTCGGGATGGATTCGATTTCAAAGGAGTCAAACTCCTTGATATCCTCCATCACCTTCCTGTGGAGGACTCTCAGGTGAGGCTCTTTCACACGATAGACGCCCTTGACCTGCCTTTCAACTAATTCCGAGTCCGTATAGATCCGGATCGATCCTCCCCCAAGTCTCCTGGCTTCCCGGATTCCTAAGAGAAGGGCTCCATATTCTGCTTCGTTATTGGTCTTATGCCCGAGAAACCATCCTTTTTCCGAGATCCTTTTTCCCTCTCGATCGGTGATACAAACGCCGGCGCCTGCCCTTCCCGGATTTCCCCTCGAGGCGCCATCGATAAAGATGAGAAGTTCAAGACCTTTCTGGGTCGAAGACACCCCTTCTTTCTCCCTCATTTCTTTTCTCCGTTTCCGTCCCAGTAGAGGATCCGATTACAATTGGGACACCGGATGAGGGAATTGTTCTTCTGAACTTCGATGAACATCTGGGGAGGAACATTCACAAAACAGCCCTGACAGGTCTCATTCCTAGCGCTCACCATTCCGATTCCCTGTCGTTTCTCCCTCAGCATATTATAAAGATTGAAGAGCTTCGATTCGACCTGTTTCGACAGGGTCTCTTTCCGCTCTAATTTCTCCTTCCAGAGGACCTCGCCCTGGCTCATCTTCTCCTGGATCCCCCTCTTCTCCGCTTCGACCTTCTCCAGCGTGATGGCGATCTCTTTCTCCCGTTTGGAGAGCTGTTTCTTGATCTCTTCGATTTCGTCCATGACGAGCAGGATCTCTTCTTCCACCCGGCCCACGGCCTCTTTGAAGGTTTCGATCTCAGTGAGAATGGCCTGATATTCCTTGTTGGTCTTCACCTCTGACATTCTTCCCTCTGACCGCTTGATTTTGTCCTGCTCTCCGATGAGGTTTTTCTCTTTCTGTCTCCGCTCCTTCTCCAGCGATTCGAGTTTTTCCCTCTCCTTATGAATCCTCTCTTTTTCAAGTTTCTGTTTCTCATCCAACTTCTTCATCTCTTTGGGATAACGGTCCCGTTCTTCCTCGATCGCCTTCAGGTCGAGATCAATCTTCTGGAGTTCCCAAAGAAGTTCTAGATGTTCCCTCAAGGGCGGCCCTCCCTCCTGTCAATAGTTTTGTAATACTTAAGCTCTTTGAAAAAAGTTATCTCATTCCCCTTTTCATAACCCCCCTTTCTCCCCCCTTATTTTAAGGGGGGAGAAAGGGGGGTTACTCTTCCCTTTACGCAAACAAAAAGAGCGCACCGGAGTGTGCACTCTTTCTCTGTCCCTTGTGCCTGATTTTATCTCCAGGAAGCTGATGGAGATCACCCTCTCTCTTTCCAATGGGCCCACCTGGGTTCGAACCAGGGACCTTCCGGTTATGAGCCGGTGGCTCTACCAACTGAGCTATGGGCCCTACGATCATTATATTCCATCCTCTCGGGGTGTCAACCCCTTCCCTATTTCGGATTTCGGAATTCGGATCTCGGATTTAAATCCGCAATCCGCATTCCGCAATCCGCATTCGATCTTACGCCTCAAGAAAACTCTTCAATTTCTTCGCCCGGCTGGGATGCCGGAGTTTCCCCAATGCTTTGGCCTCAATCTGTCTGATTCTTTCCCGTGTCACCTCGAAATCCTGCCCCACCTCCTCGAGCGTGCGGTCGTACTTCTCTCCGATGCCGAATCTCATCCTCAGGACCTTCTCTTCTCGGGCTGTAAGGGTTGCAAGAATCTTCCGGGTCTGCTCCGCCAGGTTGGTATTGATCACTGCCTCCATGGGAGAGGCAATGGCCTTGTCCTCGATGAAATCTCCCAGATGGCTGTCCTCTTCCTCTCCGATGGGGGTCTCCAGGGAGATGGGCTCCTTGGCAACTTTTAGCACCTTCCTTACTTTATCCAGGGACATCTCCATTTTGGCGGCAATCTCTTCCGGCGTGGGCTCCCGCCCGATCTCCTGAACAAGAACCCTCGAGGTCCGGATTAGTTTATTGATCGTCTCAATCATATGAACGGGGATGCGGATCGTCCGGGCCTGATCCGCAATGGCACGGGTGATGGCCTGGCGAATCCACCATGTCGCATAGGTGCTGAACTTATACCCCCGCTGGTATTCGAACTTGTCCACCGCCTTCATCAAACCGATATTCCCCTCCTGGATCAGGTCGAGAAACTGAAGTCCTCGATTCGTATATTTCTTTGCGATGGAAACGACCAGCCTCAGATTCGCCTTCACCAGCTCGCCCTTGGCCTCCCTGGCCTTTGTCTCTCCGACCACAATCGCCCTCACGGCGGATTTCAATTTCTGGACGGTTAAACCGCTCTCCGTTTCCACCCGGCTGATCTTCATCTGGCTGTGCTTTGCCAACCGGTCGATCCCCTGCAGATCGGCCTTGTTGAACCCTTGATCCCTGAGGAAAATTTTCGCTTTGGACTTTCTCGCCCTGATCTTCCTTAAAAGGTCTCGCGCTTCCCGGACAGAGACCCCTGTGTTGTTTTCGGCTTTTTTGATCTCATTCTCCGCCTTCTCCATCCGGAGGAGCAGCTGTTTCATTTTCTGAACAATCCGGTGGATCTGGGCGTCTCTCAAATTGATCTCTTTGAGAAATTTGATAATCTCCTCCTGTTTTTTCTTCGCCTGAGCCTGAATCTTCTTCTTTGAAACCCTCTTCTTCAACGTCCGCCGGATCGCCTCCTCATTGCGCCGGATGCGTTCGATCAGGTCCAAAATTCTTTTTTTCTGAAACTGCTCCTCTTCGGCGTTCGTCTCCTCTTCGTCAATCTCATTGGTCACTGCCCGGATCTCGATCTTTCCGGCTTTGATGGCGTTGCCCAGATTGAGGATCTCTTTGACGGCCATGGGGCAGGTCAACACGACGCTTAACACTTCCCCTTTGCCGTTCTCGATCCGCTTCGCAATCTCGACCTCGCCCTCACGGGTGAGAAGAGAGACCGATCCCATCTCACGGAGATACATCCGGACAGGATCCGTTGCCCTGCCGAAACCCTCCAGAACCGACTCCTCCTCATCCTCTTCTTTGTCCGGTATCTTCTCGGCCTCAACCTTCAGGCCCTGGAGGTCCTCTTCCACATCCAGATCCATCTCATCAAACATCATGAGGACATCGTCGATCTGATCGGAAGAGACGATTTCGTTCGTGGGGGTTTCGTTCGCCTCATTAAAATTGACAAACTCCTTCTCGCCCCCCAGGGAAATCATCTCATCCATCTCTTTCGGCTTTCTTCCCATCCATTGCCCCTTAGTGCTTCGATTCGCGAATACGATCACGTATCGTCATACTGCAAATTGAAATCATTGCTCACTCAGCACTAAGTCCTGAGTAAATAAATACGTTACCGAATTTATGAATCGATGGACTTAGCTTTTTCGAAAACCGCCCTGTGAGGGCCCCTTCTTCCTCTTCGCCAATTCCTGCCGCTCCATCAAGAGGGCTTCGAGCCCTCCCCTTCCCGTCTGTCTCTCAGCTTCCTTAATCTTCCTGAGCAAATCGCTTTCATCCTTCTTCAATTTCCTTCTCCGAATCTTCTCAAGGCAGTCTTTTAAAATCCGTTCCCGTTGTTGCGACCCGACACCGGGTTGATCTCCTTCTATGCTGCTCTCCTGAAAAACGTATTCGCAGAGTTTTTCCTTCAGGCCCTCATCCATTCCTCCCAGGGCCTCTGTGAGGCTCAATGTCCCCTTCCTCTGAAACATCCCCATCAGTTCCTGGCCCAATCTCTTCAGGACAGGGCTCTCAAATTCATTTAGGATCCCTTCCTCTGAAATGGCCGGAATCAGGTCGGGGTGGTGGACCATAAGGCGAACCACCATCTCCTCTGATTTTGGCAAATCCTCTATGGGGGGTCTTTTTTTAAGGTCTTCTATGGGTCTGGTCCGTCCTGCAGGAGCGGACCGGATCATTTCATATAAGACCGACTCCTTAAGATCCAGCCTTTCAGCCAGAGCCCTCACGTAGAAGTCCTTCCGGATTTTTTCCGGAATTCTCTGGATCATGGCCATTCCTTCCTTCGCAATGCTCACCTTGCCATCAATCGATTTCGGGTCATGGGCTTTCATCAACCAATCGAAATAATAATCGATGAGCGGAACGGCTCTGGCCAGCCTCTCTTCAAAGCCTTTTAGATTGCCCTTTTTCAGAAAAGTGTCCGGATCTTCCCCTTTGGGAAGGAGGACGGCCTTGCCCGCCACCTCCTCTTCCAAAAAGAGAGGAAGGGTGCGAAGGGTGGCTTGAACTCCTGCTGGATCGGGGTCAAAGAGGGTGATTAAATTTTTCGTATATCGTTTCAGGGCCCTGATATGCTGGGTCGTCAGCGCGGTGCCAAGCGTAGCGATGCTGTGCTTCAATCCATACTGGTGGAGGGTCAGGAGATCGAAATAACCTTCGACGATGATCACCCCATCCCTCTCCGAGACATGACGCCTCGCCGCCTGGAGGCCATAGAGAACCTCTCCTTTGTGATAGACGCTCGATTCCGAAGAGTTGATATATTTAGGTTGACCCTCTCCAAGCGCCCGCCCTCCGAACCCCACGACCCGTTGATGGAGATCGAAGATCGGAAAAATGATCCTCTTTCGAAAAGCGTCATACCAGCCCTCCTTCTTCTTCGGAAGGATCAACCCCAGTTCCCATGCCAGCTCCAGAGAAACCTTCTTTTCGGTCAGGTGCTGGACCAGTCCATCCCATCGCTCGGGAGCAAAGCCCAACCGGTGTTCCTGAATGATCTGCTCGCTCACGTTCCTCTGGGAGAGATAGTTCCTCCCCGGCTCGCCCTCTCTCTTCCGGGTCAGGAGGTCATGGAAATAGTCCGATGCCAGCTGATTGATCCGGAAAAGGACCTCCCTCTTGGCCATCTCCTTCTTCTGAAGGGGGGAGGGTTCCAATCGGGGAAGCTTTATCCCGTATCGCTTCGCTAATTCCTCGGCAGCCTCCGGAAACGAGAAATGGCCTGTCTTCATTAAAAAAGCGAAGACATCCCCTCCCTCTCCGCACCCGAAGCAGTGAAAGATCTGCTTCTCCTCGTTCACCATAAAAGAAGGCGTTTTCTCCGAATGGAATGGGCATAATCCCCTATGGTTCCTTCCGGTTTTCTTCAGACTGACATAGTCCGAGACCACCTCCAGGATGTTAGCGCGGTCCCTGATCTCTGAAATCTTCTCCTCTGAGAGAAACCCGCTTGCCAAAGACGCTACCTCAGTTCAACCACCGTCACGCCGGCGCCGCCTCTCTGAACCTCAGCCGGAGCAACCTGCTTCACCCCCCGGTGTGCGCTTAAATACTTACCGATCGCCGCCCGCAACCTTCCCGATCCGATGCCATGGATGATCTGAATCTTTTCCAGGCCATATAGGAGGGCCTGATCGATGAATTTATCCACCTCCGGGAGGGCTTCATCGACGGTCAGTCCGATCACATTCAACTCTGCTGGAATTTCCTCAACAGGCCCCTCGCCTAACCGGCTCGCCGGTCCAGCTAAAACGTTCCTCCCGGTGCTCTCCTCCCCTTCTACATCGGTCGGCCTGATGATGTCGTTGAGGGGAACAATCACTCTTGCCTTCTCTGTCATCACCTCGGCGCGGCTGAGTGATTCCTCCACCTTCAGGAGAATCCCGTTTTTTTTAAGGCTTTCAATTCTAACACGATCCCCCGCTTTTAATCCACCTGCCATCGCACGAGGTCCCCTTCTCCGGAGGTGGGGAAAAACCGTCTCTCTGATCTCCTGAATTTCTTTCCGGCGAACCTGAGAAGGAGCCTTCTCCTTCTGCTCTTTCAGCCAGGCTTTCAATTCCTCTTCCACCTTCTGGGCCGCCTTTCTCGCTTTTTCCTCCGCTCGGGAAAAGATTTCTTCCCTGACTCTCTTGATCCGCTCGAGAGTCTCTTTGAGCTTCTGATGATCCTGATCCGTTTCTTCCCTCATCCTGATCCACTGAAGCCTCTGGCTTTCCGCATCCGCCTTCAGCTTTTCCAGTCCCTTCAGGGCTTGAGCCATTTCCTGTCCGCTCCCATCACGGTGCTGGCGAGCGCTCAACAGGACTTTTTCCGAAACGCCTAATTTTTCAGCCACCAGGAAAGCATTGCTCACTCCCGAAGAGCCGTAGGAGAGGAGATAGAGGGGCTCCAGGGTCTTTTCGTCGAACTTGACGGACACATTTTCCACATCCGGATGAAGATATCCATAGGCCTTGAGGCCATCGAAGTGGGTGGTGACCACGACCGAGGACCCCTTCTCCCTGAACAGGTCCAGAAACCCCATGGCCAATGCGGACCCCTCTGAGCTGTTGGTTCCCACCCCCAATTCATCGAGAAGGACGAGGGAACGAGGCCCTGACTTCTCTAAAATGTCGTTCACATGGAGGAGGTGAGCGGAAAAGGTGCTCAGGTTTTCCTCCATGCTCTGCTCATCGCCGATCACGGCAAAGACCTCATCGAAAATCGCCGCCTCGCTTCCTTCGGCAACAGGAATGGGAAGGCCGGATTGAACCATCAGTGTCAAAAGCCCAAGAGTCTTCAGGGCGACCGTCTTTCCGCCCGCATTGGCTCCGCTGATGATCAGAGTCCGGATGGCCCCTTCCATCCGGAGCTCCACAGGGACAACCTGAGCCCCTTTCTGGAGGCTGAGCAGAGGACTTCTTGCCTCCCTCATCATGATCCTTCTGTCTCCATTCAATTCGGGCCGTATCCCCTTTAAAAGAAGGGTCAGTCTGGCCATGGCATAAAGGAGATCCAGTTCCCCGAAGATTTCAAAGTCATTCCAAATAGACTGGACTTCTCCTCTCACCTTCTCAGAGAGGTCTGCGAGAATCCGGTATTCTTCCTCCTTCTCCTCTGAAGTGAGGACATTGATCTCATTGTTGAAGGGGACAGCCTGGAGAGGCTCAAAGAAGAGGCTCATCCGGCTATGGGATTGGTCATGGATGATTCCCTCGAGCCGGTGTTTGAAATCGGATTTGATGAGGAGAACATACCTCCCGTTTCTCAAGGTGATAAAATCTTCCTGAAAGATTCCCTGGAGGTCTTCCCGGTGAAGGAGGCGTTCAAGCGATTCCTTTGCCTTCTCCCTGGCTCCTGCCAATCGACCGCGAATATCCGAAAGGTTCGGGCTGGCGCGGTCGAGAATCTCGCCTTTCGTATTAATGGCATGGAGGATCTCTTTTTCGAGAGCCTTGAGAGAGGAAACCCTTGAAATTTTCTCCTGAAGAGAGGGAGCCTTCACCTCCGGTTTAAGGAAGAACTTTCTGAGCCCCTTCCCTAATGCCATCATTTGGTGAATATTTAGAATCTCCTGAACCTCGAGGACGGACCCTTCAACCTCTAATCTCTTAAGAAGATCCCCAATATCCTTCAGCCCTCTGAGGGGGAGATCTCCTGCGGTTTCAAGGATTTCTTTCAGTTCGATGACTTCGGTCAATCTTGATTCGATGAGGAAGCGATCCGGAGTGGGCCTCAGGGCCAGGCACCGCTTCTGCCCCAGAGGTGAGATTGAAAAATCTTTTAAGAGGTCTAAAAGGGAGTGAAATTCTAAAACCTTAAGGGAACGATGATCCATAAAAAAAGGGAAACCGCTTTATTGATGGGGGGAAAGTTAAGGGGAAAGCCTTTCCTTGACCAGCTGATTGATCACTTTGCCGTCGGCTTTCCCCCCTAATCTGGGCATGACCGCCTTCATCACTTTTCCCAAATCTTTCAGGGATGATGACTGGGTCTCTTGAATCGTCTCATCGATGATCTTGATGATCTCTTCCTGGCTGATCGGCTGAGGCAAAAAGGATTTTAGAATCTCGATCTCCATCTTCTCTTTCTCCACCAGATCGTTCCGGCCTCCGGCCTGAAACTGCTCGATGGATTCCTCGCCCTTTCGCACCATCCCCTGGATGACCTTGTAAATATCCTCGTCCTCCAGCTTTTTTCTCAGCTCGATCTCTTTGTTCTTTAAAGACGAACGAATCATCCGGATCGTCGAGAGCCGGACCTTATCATTCGTCTTCATCGCCTGCTTCATCTCTTCGAGTATTTTTTCTTCCAAACTCATCTTTATCCTCTATCGGTGAATTTCCGCATCCTTTTTATTGCCCTCTTCTGGGCGGCTAGCGCTTTTTTCTTTCGTTTGATGCTGGGTTTTTCATAATGTTCTCTTTTCCGGACTTCTGACAGGATCCCGGTTTTTTCAACCTGTTTCTTAAATCGCCGGAGCGCATTTTCGAAGGACTCATTCTCTCTAATCCGAACGTCTGGCATCCATCTTCCCCCTCCTTTCATCCTTTATTTTAAACATTAAATTATAGGATTTTTTACAATAAAGTCAAATTTTTTGTCGATGCCGAATTGCCCTCAAACCGTTTGATTTTTTAAAGTGGGCTTGATAAGTTAGGATAAATCCTAAAACCGGGTTAAAGACGTTTAGAGATGCAAAAACTCAACCGTTTCCCTAAATTATACGGGATGGTGGAAGGGTTAAGTCGAATAAAATGATCCTTTTTATTTACATTCCGCATTCTCTCTGAGCCGAAGGCGGCATTGAACATTCGAAATCATGGGATTGAGTTTTCACACGTCCCTGGAGTCGTTTCTCATCGGGAACCATACAAGAATAGGGGAGGAAGTAGAAATGAAGTCGTCTGTTCTTAAAACTTTTTTGGCGGGCGTTGCTTTCGGGATAGGCATAACTGTTTTATCCCTGTATGCTCAAAAACCGGGTTGCTTCGTTACTTCGTTAGAAACAATATCAGAAATGGGGCGAGCCCGAAGGGCCAAAGAAGAAAAAAACAAATTCCTAAGAAAAAGGCTTAAGGCAATGGGCTTTTCGGACAAGGAAATTAATGAAAACCTCTGAGAGGCGTGACATTGTTTGCTAAGTTGAATTATTCTGAAATCGAGTTTAGGTGCCATCCGTAAAAAAGAAGGCAACGGGGTCACCCATTAAAAGGCACCTGTCAACAGAAAAAAGTGGATATCTTGTAATGCCTCAGTTACGGTTGTTTTTGTCCCCCTTTGGCAAAGGGGGACATAGGGGGATTTTAAAATTATGTTCGGAAAATCTCCCCTTCCCCCTCTTTTCCAAAGAGGGGTATTAGAGTTCATTGTTATTACTTAAACCCATAACTGAGGGGTTACGAGTTCTTCCATTTTCTGCTTGACAAAGCTCTTTGATTTTCATTATGGTGGGTCATCCTGTTGATGACACAACCCTTTTAAAAACATTGATCCCATCGGGGCGGAGATGAACGAAATACTTCGCCTGCCTCTTATTCCCATCCTGATCGCTTATGTGATCGGGCTCTTTGGCGGCCAATTCAACCTTCCCCTGCCTTCTCAGGGACCGCTTCTCCTCCTCCTCATCATCCTCCTCGGCTTGTGGATCCTCCTGTTCCTTCTGAAAAGAATCCGATGGGCCTCCTGGATCGCCCTCTCTTTCTTCCTCTTTCTCGGACTCTTTTCAGTACAAAGCTATTTCCATCCGAAGCATCCTCCTTCTCATATCTCCCGTTTCATCGGTTCTGAACGAATCCTGCTGGAGGGAACGATCGATCGCTCCCCGCAACGGACCCGGACCGGAACCCAACTTTTGATCAAATCTCACAAGATCATCTCGGGAGACCGCCAGATATCCGTTGAAGGCCATCTCCTCCTTTTTCTGAAAGAGAAAACCCCCTCTCTCCATTTAGGAGACCGGCTCAGGCTCCTCTGCACGCTTCACCGGCCACACGGGTTTCGTAACCCGGGTGTTTTCTCCTACGAACGCCACCTCGCCCTTGAAAGGATTCATGTCATCGGGTTCTTGGCCGATGATCAGATGTGGGTCATAGTGGGCAAGGGCTTTAAAAACCCCATCCTCTTGAAAATCGAATCCTGGAGGGATCACATCCGCGATTTTTTAGAAAAAGAAGCAACCCTGCCCTCTTCTTCCATTTTTCAGGCCCTGGTTTTAGGTGAGCAGGGAACCATTCCGGAAGACGTGAGAGAATCTTTCATTACAACAGGGATCGCCCATCTTCTGGCCATCTCAGGAGATCATCTCGGAATTGTGGCCCTTCTCTCCTTCTCGCTGCTCCTCTGGGTCATGAAGCGCTCTGAATTTCTTCTTCTTTCCCTCTCGGTTAAAAAATGGGCGGCTGGCCTGACCATCCCCTGCCTCCTCCTCTACACGTTCATCGCCGGCGGAGGAATCTCCGTGATACGGGCAACGATCATGGTCATCACCTTCTTTTTCTCCATCGTCTTCGACCGGGAAAGGCACCTCCTCCACACCCTCGCCCTGGCCGCCTTTCTCATCCTCCTTTGTTCGCCTCCTTCCCTTTTCGATGTCTCCTTTCAGCTCTCCTTTTTGGCTGTGCTCTCGATTCTTTATCTGTTGCCGCGCATCTACCGGGACCTGAGACGTGAAGAGATTTACATCCCTTCGGAAATCTCATGGAAAGAAAAGATAGGGAAATACATGAAACTCTCTTTCATTGTCACCGTTGTCGCCATCCTGGGAACCGCGCCCTTTGTTGCGCTTCATTTCAACCGGGTCTCTCTTATCGGATTTCTTGCCAATCTCTTTATCGTCCCCTGGGTAGGTTTTCTCATCGTTCCTATCACCCTGATCGCCTCCATCTTCTCCTTCTTTTTCTATCCATTTGCCGGCCTTCTGATCACAGTGGACCAATTTCTTGCAGCCATTCTTTTCAAAGTCGTGGCCTTCTTCGCTTCCATCCCTTTTGCGTCCATCTATCTCCCCACTCCAACAGCCCTTGAAATGATTCTATTCTATCTTCTTCTCTTCTTGGGAGTACATCTCCGGAAAGGGAAAAAAATCAACCCTTCGACTTCCCGGCATGAAGGCCGAGGCTTGCCTTCGACCCGAGCTCAGGCCGAGGGGCTCAGGGTTGACCCTGAGCGGCGCTTCTTTACCCTGCCTTCAAAAACGGGGCTTGGCGCCGCCGAATGGGTCAAATATCTTTTTGCCGGAATCTGCATCCTTCTCGCCGCCAATATCGCCTACTGGAGCTTCAAGGACGACTTCCGTAAAGACCTTCACATCACTTTCATCGATGTGGGCCATGGAGATTCGATTCTGGTCGAATTCCCAAAGGGGAAGAGGATGCTGATAGACGGAGGGGGCCTCCATGACGAACGTTTCGATATTGGAAAAAACGTGATCGCCCCTTTTCTCTGGAAGAAGAAGATTCAAAGAATTGACACTCTCGTCCTGACCCATCCTGACCCGGACCACCTGAAAGGTTTAAATTTCATCGCCTCCCAATTTAAAATCGGCCGGTTTTGGGACAACGGGCTTCGCGGAGATTCGGAATTCTACCTCGATTTAGAAAAAACACTTGATCGGAAAAAAATAGACCGCATATCATTCGATGAGAATTCCGATCCAGAAATGATCAATGAGGTTGAGATCTCCTTCCTCAATCCACCGGCTGGAAGCGCTGGCCCTGTTCGTCACCAAAACCCCGCCTGGCTCAATAACCAGTCCCTGGTGATGAAACTGAGGTTTAAGGATATCATTCTCCTTCTGACAGGAGATGTAGAAAAGGAAGCAGAGGAACGGATGGTGAGAAAAGGGTATCCGCTCGGGGCCCATCTTCTGAAAGTCCCCCATCACGGAAGCTCCTCGTCAAGCAGTTTCCTCTTTCTTGAAAAGGTGAAACCTGACCTTGCGATCATAAGCGTGGGAGAACGGACCATGGGCCGGCTTCCCCACCCGGAGGTCATAGAGAGATATAAAAGATTGGGTTCAAAGATCTTCAGGACGGATAAACACGGAGCTGTCACTGTCGTGACAGACGGCGAGAAGATCGAGATCAAGCCTTTCCTGAAAGGCGATGATTGAATTTAGAATCTTTCCTACCTTCCCAGGGAAAATCTTCTATAAACTCTTTGAGTACTCTATATATCGGCCATGCTCGAATCCGAGGCGTTTGAAGAAGCCCTGTAAATCACCATCCCGCTCAGCGAGCATCACGCGAATCAGTTTTATCTTTTTGGCGCGACACTTCTCCATGAGCGCCTGAATGAGCTTGGAGGCTGTCCCCCGTTTCTGGTATGCCGGGTCAACCCCGAAGATCT
>Ga0194113_10002066_pt1 | contig 27553 bp, 18 predicted proteins | sample TA2MahC200mmetaG_FD_146193 | JGI IMG/M metagenome (GOLD analysis project Ga0194113, IMG submission 146193) | Freshwater microbial communities from Lake Tanganyika, Tanzania - TA2015017 Mahale Deep Cast 200m | ecosystem: Environmental > Aquatic > Freshwater > Lake | place: Tanzania: Lake... | reverse complement strand
AGGTAGGCGGCGCAACTCGAACGCCTCGATTTTAGGCCGCCCTCTGAACAAGAGCCCCTAACACGCTTGTTTTAGGCCTAGACCATGCCTGCCGAGAGCTTTTTTGACAGGCCGTTCGACGAGGGAACGCTGACCAAGCTGCGCGTATTGGAGCTCTATGCTCGCGAGTGGCTGCCAGTTTTTCTATCCGCCGAGAAACCGCCACGCCCTCGACTACACCTGTTCGACTTCTTCGCCGGGCCGGGAAGAGACTCAGTCGGCCAGCTTGGAAGTCCCATGCGTTTGCTGAGCCAGTTGAAGGACTATCAGAAACTTGCCGGTTGGAGGAACGTTGCAACGACTGTTCACCTGTTCGATGGATCAGCGAAGAGGATTCGAGAACTGGACGAGAACGTCTCCCAGGCCCGCCTTCGGCCGCCAGGCGTCACACTCGATGTGCGAGCGTTGGATTTTGATGCTGCCTTTCGCGAAACCGCGGCGATTCTGTCGGATCCTCAGGCGGCGAAGCTTGTATTCATTGATCAATTCGGCGTTGACCATGTGACGCCGGATGTGTTCAGGGCTCTGGTTGGCGCTCCAACCTGCGATTTCCTGTTCTTCCTCTCGTCGTCCACACCTTACCGCTTCCGGGATCATCCGGCCATCAAGCAGAAGATCGCGAGACCGGACGACTACTACCATGTCCATCGCGCAGCGCTGGATTACTACCGGAAGCTGGTGCCAGCTGGAGAGAAGTATTTCCTCGCTCCATTCTCCATCAAGAAGGGCTCCAACATTTACGGTCTGATTGTCGGGTCGGCGCATCCTTTGGGCATCGACAAGTTCTTGCAGGTGGCGTGGCGGAGCGATGAAATCAGCGGCGAAGCCGACTTCGACATTCACCGCGAGAACATCCGTGCTGGAGAAATGCAACTCCCTCTTGCGGAGATGCGGCTAAGAAAGACTGCCGCATTCGAGAGTGAGTTGGAGCATTTGCTGCGCGGTGGTCGGTTGAATACTGAGTCTGATGTTATGCAGGTTTGCCTTGAGCACGGCGTGAAGCGGCAGCACGCAGCGCCGGTGCTGATAAGACTCAAACGGGAGGGTGTCATTGATTTGAGTTTTAGGGTTCCTGACGTTGGCCGTTGGAATTCACCGCGCGAGATTCGTTTGAAAGGCTGAATCCATGAGCCACCCCACCGCCCTCGTCCAGAAATCCTGGAACTACTGCAACACCCTGCGGGACCACGGCCTGTCCTACGGCGATTACGTGGAGCAGTTGACGTTTCTGCTGTTCCTGAAAATGGCGGGCGAGCAGTCCGGGCCGCTGTTCAGCAAGCCGTCGCCGATCCCCAAGGGCAAGGATTGGCCGGCGTTGCTGGCCAATACTTCACGCCGCGCCCGCTCATCGCCGCCCTCGTGGATGCGGTCCGACTCGCACCTGGCGATTCGCCAGCGTGCTCGCTGGCCGGCACCGTCGAGTCGATCCGGGCGACTTTTCCCTCTCCGAGCGCGGCCGCCAGGCGGAAGTCGAGCTCGTCAGTCTAGCCCACCCGCTCAGAAACCAGTACCGCCGGCTCGCCCCGCTCAAGCCAGCCGTGCACCAACTCGGTGGCTGCCACCGTCTTTGGGTTGCAGTTGCTGTTGACGGCGGGTGGCTCAGCCGCTCACTGGCCCTGCCCCAGAAGGTTGAACAAAAACCGCTCAGCCGTGGGATCGTAGTCCGGGCTGCCCGGGTCGAGGCGGCGTTGCAGGTCCAGTTGCACGAATAAGATCCGGCCGTTCCCCGACGCGGCGGGCAACTCGGCGGCAATCGTGGTGTTTGGTTCCTTGGCCCAGAGGATCTTGTTGGCGCGTTCCACGGCGGCTCCTTCCAACCGGCCAAACCCGACGGTTCCGGGCAGGCCGTTCCACCGGATCAACGACTGCGGGTCAATCCCGGACAGCAACGGATGCCGGACTTCCGAATAGGGAAACACGCGCGAGAACCGCGGCTGGTGACTGAGCCTGACGTCGCACAGTTCCTTCCAGTCCCAGGATGGCGCGGACAAGACGATGATTTGGCCACCTCGGCTGGCGAACTCGCATAGCGTCTTCGCCTGGCGTTTCTCCGTCTCGGTCAGCCGCGACGCATCCCAGATGACGACGGTGTGCGTTGTTGCTGAAAGCTCGTCGCCCGGGTTCGCAACGCGCAGGCCCTTTGCCCCGAAGAACGCCCGTGCGGCGGCGCTGCCGCCGAACAATACGTAAGTCCGCTGCCGTAACGCATCCGGCACAACTGCAGGTTTGACGGCGCGCACAAACCGTTGGCTCAACACGGGACGGCCAGCCACACCCGTCAGACAGGCCGTCAGCCAATAGCTGCCTTCCGCTTCCGGGAGCTTCCACGTGACGGGCACCTTCTCGACGGAATCTGCCTTAAGCGCGAAGTCATAGCTCCACTTCCGGATCGGCTTGTCGAAACACGCGGCCTCCGGGACGAATTCCGGACATTCCCGGGTCAGCACCAGGTCAACGTGGACTTTGGCGTCGTGCCAGGAATCGTTGATGAGATGGAGATCGGTAGTCACCTCCTGGCCGGTCAGATAACTGGCGTTGAACAGATCGAGGCTGGCCAGGACGGGCGAGAGCGAACTGTGCCAGGCGGCCGATTCGGGCGCGGCGTAATTGGCTTTCCAGACCGCACTGCCCTGGCCAGTTTCCCGAACCCGCGCAGCCAGGCGGGTGCGCGTCCAACCCGCATACATGTAAGGCAGAATGCCATCGAGTCGCGCCCGGCGCATCGCCTCGGTGTGCTCGGCGCCGATCTGGGCCACGGCCAGCGCATTGGCCACCCGATCGTCCACGCCGGTCCACTGCGTGTGCGGATGGCCGAAGTAGTTCATGTACTCCGAGCAGGTCGTGGTGCGGTCGCCCGCTTCCTGGAACCAATGCTGGATCTGCCCCTGGAGATTCCCTTCGTGCGTTTCGGTGACGTTGCCGCAGGCGTGCGCGTCGTAGTTCTCTCGGGTGCCGGTGGTCCCGGTCCGCATGGTGGGACGGGTCGGGTCGAGGGCGTTGACAAAGTCCTGGAACGGGCCTTCCTCCCATGCGTTGTCGCCCCGCGATTCGTTGGACAGCACCCACATGATGACCGAAGGATGATTCCACAGGCGCGACATCCAGCCGGCGGCGTCAAGCAGACAGTTGCGATGCCAGATCGCCCACTCGTCCGGCGTGAACTTGTAGTCCTGATAGTTGAAGAGCACCGGGAACTCCGCGAGGATCATGGTCCCGTGCTCGTCCCCGATGTCGCACCAAAGCCGCGGTGGCGGACGCGTGTGCGTTCGGAACGAGTTCATGCTCATCTCGCGCGCCTCGGTGACCAGGTATTCGTATTCGTGGCCGGTGATGGTATCGCCCCAGTCCCACTCGAAGACCAGGTTGGAGCCGCGCAACCAGAGGTTCCGGCCGTTCAGTTGGTAGTTGCGATCCTTCACGCGAATCTCGCGCATGCCGAAGCGGAAGGTCACTTCATCCAACATTCGGCACGTTCGCCCCCGTCGCCCACGACGAATTCCCATTGGCCGTTGAGCAGAGTGGAGTTGGTTCGCGAGCCTTCCGATTCGCGGGCGATCGCCCCCAAGCATCCCAGCGACGACACCAAGACACAAAGCATAGTCGCGAACGCCGTCCTGGAGATGCATGTTCTCATGGAAGCTCGACGATTTCGCCGTAACAGCAATTCACGATGCCCCAAGAGAATCTCCACGCCAAGCGCGCAGAGCTTGCGCTGCTGTCGTCGGGTGGCGGGAGCGGATTGGAATCAACACTCTCCGGCAAGACCATCCACGCAGACTCCGCGCACGGCGGGCTATGCAGGAGGAAGACATCGCCCACCGTCTGCCGGAAGCTATTCGCTTCCACCCACCACCGGCTGCGGCAGCGCGAAATGGTCTCCGGCGCAACGCAGCGCGCGCAACCGATGTTCGCAAATGCCCTTGGGGCCGAAATCGTGCCCTACGCCGCCGACGATCTCGAACTCGTGCGAGACCTTCAGTTTCACCAGGCTGGCGTGCAGCTTCTCACTCCCTTCAAGCAGGCCGTCCTCACTGCCGATGACGATCTTGATCGCCAATCTTCCGCGAAGGTTATCGGCGTTGGAGCCGAGCATGGCCGCCGGGCTGTCTTTGGTGAAGAGCGACTTGTCGCCGTTGAATCATGCCCAGCAACGTTGGCAATCCGGCCCGCAGCAGGCGGGCCCCGGAAGTGAAAATCGTGTGCGTCATGGTCTTCCTCTCGCTCCTTCCCCCGGGCGCTAACGCGGTGTCGCCTCGACCGCGATGCTGCTGGTCGCGGTGAGTCCTCCAGTGTCTGCGATGGTCACCTGGAACCTGTAACGGCCCGCGCGCGCGAAAGTCGCCGTTGTGTTCTTGGCGCTGTTCGGCCCGTTCACACTGAACGTCACACCCGCAGGACCTGAACACGACCAGGTATAGGTCAGGTTCGACTCCCCGTCATCATCCGCTCCGAGCACGCACAGCTCAGCAGTCGCGCTGCTCACCGGGTTCGCATCGCTGCTCGCTGCTTTCGCGATCGTCGGCGGTTGGTTGACCGGCGCGCCAGGTCGCAAGAACCACGGCGTGGCAGTGGGATCGGTTGTCATCTGGTGGAGCAGCAGGTTGGCGTACTTGGTGAGGCCGCTGAGCGACGGATGCAAGCCGTCCGGGGCAACATCAGCACGGGTCCAGGCGAATCCGTCAGCTTGGCGGGGGGTGCCATCCGGATTGCTCCAGAAGTAAGGTCCCCAGGACAGCCAGGGCGCTTTGACCGGTCCTCGGGCAGGATCATAATTGAGGTCCGGAGCACCGTTGATCTGGTCCTCAATCACCCACTTGACGCCCCAAGCCGCGTCGTGATTCCACGGTTCGATGGGACCGCCCTCGAACTCGGCATTGTCCTGTGGCGTCATGTACATCGCCGCTTTGGTTGAGCTGTAGATGATTTTGACGTTGGGATAACGGATGTGAATTGCGTGGACGATCTCCTTCCAGGCGTGCTTCGATTCTTGTGCATCCGCCGGGAATGTCCTGGACTCCGGAGGCAGGTTGGTTCCCCACGACCTTCCGGAGACGGGCATGGAGAGCCAAACGATCTGCACCTGCCGTGGAGTGATTTCCTGCTCTTTGAGCGCGTGGTCGAGCGATCTGTAAAAAATGCTGTCCGGACCAGGATCGCCTGTGCCCCTGTTACCGCCGGGCAGTTGATATTCGAACCCATAGGCGATGCAGAGCTTGGGGTTCCTGGTGGGATTGGCGTTCGCTCGGGTCATGAGGGTTGTGGAGGTATCGCTTTCGTCGCCCCGATGCCAGGCCCCGTACCCGTTCGAGACGCTCACTGGCATGATCACAATCTTGCCATTGACGGGATCGGGACTGCCGTCTGCGGCCAGAGGTACAATGTCCCGTGCGATCTTCTGTCCCGCCGCATCGTGGGCAGCCGGGCGGACATTGCTGCCGCCTGGATAAAGGCCTCCCTCCTGTCCATGGTAGGTCTGCCCGGGACCCAGATCCACGAGAGGCGGCAACATCCCCTTCATCTGTCCGGCGGCCTCGTGAGCAGCACGGGGTTGCCCGAGACCTGATTGGGAGCCGACAGAATACGCCACGCCCAGGCACAAGATTGCATTCGCGACGCATCTTCGATGCATGAGCTTCGATAGGAGGACGATCTTCCGCGGTTTCATAGAGATTTGGCTGCGGTCATTCTATCAAGAACCACTTTTCCCTGTGTCACCAGCCGAACGGATCAGGGGCGACGACGACCCGCCGTTGGGCGGATTGTGGCGGCAGTCCGGCCGCGCCGCCGGTCTTGGCCTCCAAAGTGTAAATCCCGGGCTTGAGTCCACCGGTTTCAAATGTGCCACGCAGCGTGCCGGTCGCGGCGGGAAGCGTTCGTTCGGCAACGCGGCGTTCGCCCCGCAGGAGCGCGATGGCAAGGGGGCCGTTTGCGACAGTGGCGTTCGCCGTCCAGGGAATGGTTTCGCCGACGTAGTATTCGTCGAGCGGCGTCGAGATCTTCAAGGGCGGCTCTTCGATCGTTTGCAGCGACACGTCATCCATGTAGAAGAAGCTCTTCTGGGCCAGCTCGGCCTCGGGGATGGCGCACCAGGTATGCATGTCCATGCTCTCCAACTCCGGGCTGAGGCGGCCTTCGGTCTCGAAGTGATTCCAGACGGAGGGGTCGCCCACTCCGCCGCTGTAGTAGAAACCCTCGCCAGGTTTGTCCTTCAGGTTCTGGCGTAATTGGAGGCCGGGAACGGTCGTGCCCGCGCCCAGCCTCGTCCAGTAGCCGAATCTCACCCGCTGGCCGTGTATTCGTCCTTCGGGCGGACCATGGCGGAGCCTCCCCGGTCAAAGGCCAGCAGGCCCTGAGCGGTTTCAAAGCCGTAGCTTCGTGCCGATGTGAACGTGTCGATGACTGTAACCTTGGTGAACCCGGTACGCGTGACCGAGGTTGGGGTGCCGAAGGTGAAGTTCAGAGGTTCCCCGGCGTTCGCCTGGGCGTGGATGCCAAACGCCAGGGCAACCACCGACACCACCTTGTGCAACTCCGTATGGTACGATGTACTCATTTCTCCAAGCCTACGGCGACGTTGCGAGTGACTCATAGGCTTTTGCTTTTTCGAGCTGGCTGGAGTGTGCCCGGACAGGAAGGGCGCTTCAAGGCGGAACGGGGCGGGATCGTGCCCTGCCCAGTGTCTGGTCGGCCGCCCGCGAGAACCGAAAGACGGTCGCAACCTCCGGCAGGGCCTCTCAGCGGGCCACAGCGGCTGCAAACCGCCGTCGCGTCGGCCACCGCGCGTTCCGTGCACCGTCGAGCGGATGGCTCGCCTCACGCGCGGGACGGGTGCCCGGGACGATCAACGGCGGCGGCGGCGCGGAGATTGGCCGCTGCGGGCGCTGTGCGCAAGAGTGGTCGGAGTTCGCTCAGTCAGACCACCGCAGGTGCCCAGGCGTGCTGTTCCTCCGCTTGCGACGACCATTGAACTCAGGCGACAAGGAGGCTATAGAAGACACTCATGACGGTTCGAGACATTCAGGAAATGCGGGACATTGCCCCGTTCAAGCCCTTCGCAGTTCATCTCACCAGCGGGCGCACGTTGCAGGTAGTTACCCCTGACCACTTGCTGTTTTCGCCTCGCGGGGATCTGTTGGTCTTGTTCCCACCGGAGGGAGGGGTGTGTGTAATCGACCCGGATCAAGTGGCCAGCGTGGACGTGCAGACGGCGCAGTGAGTGTCGGACACCAGGGTGTTGCCGTCGGGCGCTCCATCGACTTGACTCCAAGGTTCCTCGTCCGGCCCCAATGGAATGGCTTGGCCAAGTTCGCAGGAAGCGTGTTCGAGCTGGGTCGAGTGTGCCCGGTCAGGAGGGGCGCTTCAGGGCGAAACGGGGCGGGATCGTGCCATGCCCAGTGCCTGGTCGGCCGCCCGCGAGGACCGAAAGGCGGTCGCAACCTCCAGCGGGGCCTCTCAGCGGGCCACAGCGGCTGCAAACCGCCGTCGCGTCGGCCACCGCGCGTGGCGTGCACCGTCGAGCGGATGGCTCGCCTCACTATGGCTATGGCTCGGTCTTGGACTGGACCCGTCAGGGCGTCATCGACACTTGAACCCGATGAAAGCCGGAAGGGTGTGAGGCGGGGACTCTCAAGGTCATCACTCCGCCGTTGCCCGGCAGACTGACGGCACCTTCCACCTCCTGCCATTCGGCATCCCCCACGTCCGACCGGTGCTGGAGGGTGTAGAAACGGTCCGCCGAGGTGGGGAACGAGAGTCTCACCTGCCCCCCGCTGCGCTCGATGGCCATGTGCAGGTTCGACGTCGAGTCCCGCGGGTCGGTATCGGCCAGGTACTCCTCGTGATTTGTCATACCGTCGTCGTCGGAATCGAGGAGCGCGTCCAGAGGGTTCTCCGGGTCGAGTCGATGAGCGCTTTCCCAGTCGTTAGGCAACCCGTCTTCATCGAGATCGATCGACGGGGTCTCCACTGCGCCGATGTCCACGCGGCCGTGCTGCACGCGATCGAACCCCCGTTGATCGGTCGGAAGTGGATTGCCCTCGAGGTCAACGGCCAGATCGTTCGAGCCGGCATCGATGACCGGGCTGCCCGGGAGGGGGAGGTGAGTCCAGGTCGGTCCGCCGTTGTCCTGAAGCGGACCGAGCATCGGGTCGCCACCGATGAAGTTGTGGCGACCTTGGTGCTGGACTGCCCCTGACATGACCAAAAGGTTCGCGATGGTGCTGGAGTCTCCGCCGGTCAACACCGTGGTGTTGCCCGCGACGATGGTGTTTTGGAGCGTGACCGTGCTCGAACCGCCGGTCACGTGCAACCCGCCTCCCCCGCCATACCAGCGACCGGTGACCCGGTTGCCGGTGATCGTGCAATTCACCAGTCGGACATCGCCTCCCTCGACCCACAAGGCACCCCCGCCTCCGGGTCCACCCGTACCTTCGTTGGCTGACAAGGTGCAGTTCGCCAATGTCGCGTTTCCGATAATCGTCAGCCCGCCGCCATACGAGGCTTGATTGGCGGCGAGTGTCGAGTCGGTCAACTGGAGGCGAATATGGGAGACCACCGCACCTCCCTTCCCGGCCACCGTCCGACGATGTGGTTCCCGTGAAGCATGCACCGTTCGACGGAGAGGTTTCCGTAGTTCGCTATTGCGCCTCCATCCGAACTCGTGGAATTCCCCTCGAAGACACTGTCGCGCACGACGGCGATCCCCCCGTTCAACAAGGCGCCACCGCTGCCAAGGCCCCAGTTTCCGTTGAAAACACACGACTCGACGGTCAGGTGGCTTTGGCCTGTGACGTTGGCAAGAGCTCCCCCCCCGCCTCCCGTAGCTTGGCACGACTCGAAGATACACTTCCTGACCACCGCCTGCCCCCGGCTGTAGAGGGCGCCGCCGTGCGTATCCGATCCGGATCGCCCAGCACGAAGCGTCAGATCCCCGATGCTCGCCGTCCCACCCGGAGCGATCTCGAACACCCTCGATCTCCCGCCTGCATCGATCGCCGGGGAACCGGCACCCAGGCCGGCGATGGAGAGACTGCCGGTGATTGTGGGCAACTGGGTCCCTGCCAGGACAATGGTCCCGCCCCGCAAGGCTTCTGCGAACGTGATGGTCTGCCTCTCGGGCATTCTCGCCGCCGCCAACATCACTTCCCGCAGGGAGTCTCCCGTTCCCCATCCCAGGAACCCATCGTTCTCGTCGGCCAACGTCGTCACGATGCCCTTGAACTCATATGGTGTTTCATCACACCCGATGTCCGGGACATTGAGTCGATGGTCGCCTTCGAAGTCCCCCTTGGGAGCCTCCAAGACGGTCCCCGCGTTGACCAGCGGCGATTCCGGGTCGAGATGGTAGTCGTCCTCCGCCACGAACATCGGGTCCACGCTGAGGTTCATGTGAATGTCGGACGGGGTTCCCTTCGGATTCTGGGTGACGACATCACCGAACTCCGCCGGGTAATTCACCCAATCGGCACCGTTCGCAAAGACGTTGTTGTGGCTCACCCACCTGACCTGGTTGGTGAAGGTCCGCTCCACGCGCACCCCTTGGCCATTCTTGGCGATCAGGTTGTTGTGGAGCGCCGGCGCTCCATTGAGGTTCAAATCACTGGAAACGCCCGCCCCCTGGTTGCCGAGAATCGAGTTGTTCAAAACCGCACCGTCGAAGTTGCCTTTCAGGAGGAGACCCGGTCCCGCGCTGGCGATTACCAGGTTGTTTTCAATTCTTGCGAAGACGTTGCCGTCGTTGGTTGCACTCGAGGCAGCGGGCACGCCATGGAAGTACATTCCTGTCCCGTTCCGACGAAACCGGTTCCTGGTCACGTGGGGGCCGACCGACGAGTACTGTCGCGGGATGCAGCCGTGGATCCACTTGGCCACTCCTGACAAGCCGGTTTCCCAGTTGTCATGGATGTCGTTCCCGTCCACCAGGGCACTGTTCGAGCTTCCATCGCAGAAGACCGCGGTCGCGATAGAGACGTGCGGTCAACGGCTTCCCGCCTTCGGCTTCGCTCACCGAACTCCGGAGCAGGTCCAGGCTCAGGCGTGGCGGCGTGGCGTCTCCGACCGACACCGTTGCCAACCCTCTATCGAAGCCCTCGGCAGACGCAGCAATGCCCACGTCCCTAGCCCCGGAATCGAGACCGTTGTCGCCGGTGGCGATGAAGAAGGTGGCCGATGCCTGGTTGGTGGCAATGGTGATGCTGGCGGGAACCGGCACCGCCTCCGGGTCATCGCTCACCAGGTTGACCGTCAGTTCGCTCGAGAGGTCCATCGTGTTGAGTCGGTGAACCCGACCAATAGCGGCGCCGGGCCCGGCATTTTCGGGGACCTCTTCCGGCTCGATCTCGACCCACAGCGAGGGATTGCCCCGGGTGAGGCGCAGGTCGTCGAGCAGGAGAGTTCCCGGGGCAAACGGGGCGTAGTGGCTCAGGCGGACTTGCAGGCCCTGGCTGAGGTCGATGGCATCGGCGGCTGCCAGATCGCGAAGGTCGAGTCGGTAGAACTGGTATTGAGTCGAGGGGTAGGGGGTCAGCACGCGAACCCGCTGGAACCACTGGGCGCCATCCAGACTGAGGGCGATGTGCAGCGGCGGGTAGTTGTAGGGTTGATGCGGGGCGGGATCGGTCCTCGCCCAGAAGTCCAGGAACAGGCCCTCGCCAGCTTCAAGCTGCCCCGGGCCGAACGCGATCCACGCCGATTGCCATTCGCCACCCGGACCGCTCAGCGCAAGCTGCGCGAAACCGCCATGCGCGCTGGAAGTCTCCCGGACGGCGACACTACTACCGGCGTCGCTGGCCAGAGCCCACCAGTCTGCGGGCTCCGCCCAGGCCTCGAAGCCTTCGTCGAGCACGACCAGACCGGTGGCCGGGACTGGCGGCGGTGCCGGTGCGAAAGTAATCGTGCCCGGGAAAGAGTCCTCCGTTTCGCCGTTCACCGCGTCCTGGTCTTGGTTCATCGGGTTGTTCCCGATGTCGCGGAGATCCGGACCAACGGTCAAACGGTATTTGCCCCGCTGCGTCTGAGGTGCGGCGAGGTCCAGGGCAAACTCCCGGTCTTCCGTCCCGGGGATGGCCCACACCATGCGGATGGCTGCGGGTTCCCCGTCCGGTCGCCACAATCGGAAGTCGTCCAGATCCACCGTGCCCAGATCCAAAGGTGAATCGAAGACCACCCGCACCGACTCGAACCGGACGGCGTCGGCGCCCAGTTGCTCAGGCTCGATCCGGACCACCTTCGGCCCTACCACATCGGCATCCACCTGCACGCGGACGTTGTCGAAGTACCATTCACTTACGCGGCCACGATAGGCCGTGTGGGCCCACCGAACCTGGAAATCGTCGGTGTAGCTCCAACCTGCCGCGGCCACGATCGGGTCTAGGTTGAACCCCAAGTGTCGGTACTCGGGGCCTTCGACCTCCCAGAGTAACTGGACCACGCGCCAGCCCGTCGTGCTGTTGGGTCGGATCGACAGATGGCCGCTCCCGGAGCTTGTCCCGCCGTTCTTGAAACCGAAATCGAGCGTCACCCCGCTCTGGCCGGCGAGGTTCAGGTGGAGAACGGCCTCGGCCGCGTCGGGATTTCGATCAAGGAGGAGGTGATACGCGCCCGACTCGGTCGGCGCCTTCTGGTCGGTCACGATCGCCTTGCCGGTGAACTCCCAATGGCTGCCCAACGCCGCGACATCACCCGTCTCGAAATCCTCAACGTACGGAAACGGCCCGGCATAAGGGACCGGCTGCGCCTGCAGCAGCCCCGGGATTCCCAGGACGGCCGCCAGCAGGACGATGCATCGGCGGTTGGACGGCGCATGCCGGTTGGCGGGAAGGGTTGGTGGGCAGGTTTTCATGGGTCAGTTGCTGCTCCGGGCCAGATCGTAGGCGCGCCAGAACTCCTCCACCGGCCTGATTTCCTGGTAACCGAGCGCTTCGAGTCCGGCCAGACCCCGGAGGAACTCGAGGTCGGGGATGTGGTTGGGAACCCGGAGATATAGCAGCCCCTTGACCTCGGCCAGCGGCGAGAGGTCCGTGACGTTGTTGCAGCCGAAAAGGCTGAGGCTGGAGACCTCCATCGCGCGCAGGGGCGAGAGGTCCTTCACGGCGGTGAGTTGCAGGTAGAGGGATTCCAGCGGCATTCCCCGGAGCGGCTCGAGATCGCTCACGTCGGTGTCCGTCAGCCCCAGCACCTTGAGCTTCTTGCCGCGGAGGAAATCCAGACTCTCGAGGCGGCGGTTGCCACTCAACTGAAAGTCCTCCAACGGCATCTCCGCCGCCGAAGCCCAGTTGGGGAGGGCCTGGCAGTAGTTCAAATGAAGCTCTCGGATCGGCATCCCTGCCAACGCGGACAGGTCTCCAACCTGGGTTTCATCCAGTTTCAGCCTCTCCAACGCCATGCCGGTCAGCGGAGACAGGTCGGCGACTCGGGTTCCTCTGAGGTCGAGAATCCTGAGGGGCATGCCGCGGAGGGCTTCCACTGTCGCCACCCCGGGGCATATGTGCAGGTCAAGCGACGCGAGCGGCATCCCAACCAGCGGTCTCAGGTCGGCGACAGCCGTGTTCCCCACGGACAACTCCCGGAGCCGCAGCCCGCGAAGCGGTGACAGATCGCTCAAGTCCCCAATATCCGCCGCGCTCAGGACCTGAAGCGGCATGCCCTTCAGAGGTCCGAGGTTGGTGACTTGGGTCAACGGCAGGTAGAGCCTGTTCAACGGGAGGCCACGGAGCGGTTCGATGTCCCGGGTGCGCGTGTCCGTCAGCTCCAGGTCGATCCTACCTTCCTCGTTGATGGTCAGGGCGCCGCCGATCCCGGCCCGGTCGAGCTTCTGCCGAAGCGCCTGCTGCGTCCGGTCGCGGGCGGATTGGGCGTCCGCCAGCCATTGGCGAAGAACCGCGCCAGCCTCCGCGTAACGTTCCTGCTCGAGCAAAGCCTGGTGGAGCGTGAGGACGGTTTCCCGTCCCACCGGATCCTGCCCCTCGCCGGCCCGGGCAAGCTGGCGCGAAAGGGCCAGATTCTCCCGCGCCGAGGCGAGTTCGGCACCCAGACTCAAGGCCCTTTCATAGGCGCGGACGGCATCCGGGAAACGCAGCAACCCCTGCTGGATGTGACCTTGGAGGAGCCAAGAGTCCGATCGCTTCGAGTCCAGCCGGATGGCGTAGGCAATTGGCGCGGCTGCCTCCGACAACCGTCCCTCGACCACCAGCGCGACCGCCTTGTCATAGAACGTTGGGGCGGTGCCGCGGAGTTCCGTCACCATTCGGAACAGCTCGATCGAGAAACCCAAAATCAACACGCTGATCAACAGGACCAGTGCAAACGCCCGCCGATGCCGCCGAATCCACAGCCTGGCCAACGTCAGCAGGCCGGGAAGTTCGGCCGTCGTGGCGAAGCCGCTCAAGTAAGCCTGCAGGTCCGCCTGCAAGGCGTTCACTGACCCGTAACGATCCCGCGGATTCAATGCCAGGGCCTTCATCGCCACCGCCGCCAACGCCCGCGCCACCCGCCCCTCAGGCAGGTGCGGCAGCTTGTCCCCAGGGGCGTTCTCCGAGTGCGCAGCCGGCTTCCGCTGGTCCGGCCGCTCGATCTCTCCCCGCCGCGTCCTCTCGAGCACCACCTTCACCTCCTTCCCCTCCACCGGTGCCCGGCACGTCAGGATCGAGTAGAGCACCGCCCCCAGTCCGTAAATGTCCGTCCGCTCATCGCAATGCCGGGTCTCCCCCTTCGCCTGTTCCGGCGCCATGAACCCCGGCGTGCCCATCACCACCCGGTCCAACGTCCGCAGAACCTCCGGTTTCGCCGGCTGCCCCAATGCCGCGTGGGCGGTTTCCCTGCCACCACGGAGGTCCGGCTCATACACCTCCGACACTTTGGCCAAGCCCCAGTCGAGCACCGACACCTCACCAAACTCTCCCACCATGATGTTCTGCGGCTTGAGGTCCCGGTGAATCACCGTCCGGGAGTGGGCATAGGCCACCGCATCGCACACCTTCAGAAACACCGTCAGCAACGTGCTCAGCGAATACTGCCGGACCGTTTCTTCCTTTCCCCGCGCCAACCCGTCCAGGATGTCTGCCAACGTCGCGCCTTGAATCCTGCGCATGGTGTAGAAAACCCGCCCCTGCGCATCGAGCCCCAGCTCGTACACCGGCACGATGCCGGGATGCTCGAGTTGACCTGCAATCTGCGCCTCGGCCACCAGCCGCGCGGTCTGTTCGCCCTCAAGTTCATCCGCTGCCCGGGCGAGCCGTTTGAGCGCCACGACGCGTCCCAAACGGCGGTCGCGCGCCTCGTCAATCCGCCCCATGCCTCCCTGTTCAATCGAGCCCAGCACCTCGAAATGCTGGCCACCCAGGAAATCCCGCGGCAGGAACCGGCTGTAGGGGGAGGGCGCTTGCGTGGATTCCGGGTCTGGCGCCGCCCGGCGCAATCCCAGCAACCGGATCTCCGTCGTGCCCAGCCGCACCGTGCTGCCGGGCCGCAGCGCCCTCGAGCCGGTCAACCGGTCCTCGTCGACCCACGTGCCGTTGGTGCTGGCGAGGTCCTCGATCCGGACTTCGTCCGCCCGCACGATCAACCGCGCGTGATGCGAGGAAACCTCCTCGTCCTTCAGGCGGAGTTCACAATCCTCACTCCTCCCGATGACGAAGTACTCTCCCTCGCTGACCTCACGTTCCAGCGAGGCCCCCGCAACCGCCAGCGCGATGGCATATCGCCCGGGCCGGTCCTTTGCACTGCCGGCCAGGGCATCCGCCCCGGCGGACGGCTCCTCGTCGGCTGCCGATGCCACGAAGTGCCGGGCCACGCAGCGGGAGCAGAGCCCGCCCAGGTCCGGCCCGGTGACCGGGGCGCCACATTGCGGACATGTCTTCATGGCTGGTTACGACCGGTTGCGGTTTTGCAGCAGCCCGGACCGCGGTGAAAGGAGCGACCTAGGCGGCCAGGGTTTCGAAGAGGTAGGTCATCTCCTCGTCCACCTTGTCGGGATCCAGCACGGTGTCGGCGATCTGCCTGCGGATCTCCTTCCGGTACTGCTTGCGCAGCCGACTGACGGCGGTCCTTACCGTCTCAATGTTCATTCTCAGCGTCTCGGCCACAGGTTCGTAGGCGGCTTCTCCCGAACCTCCCAGGAATCCTCGGATCACCTCGAACAGGTCCCCCTTGCCCTGGGCGCGGCAATCCGCCTCCACCTTTCGGTAGGCGTTGTTCATCACCGTCATCGCCCAGCAACGGTCGAAAACCGCCTCCGTGGTCCCGGGCGAAACCGTCGCGGCACTCAGCCGCTGTTCTCCGAGTTCCTCATCGATCGGGATGATCTGTGCGCCACCCCCGCGCTTGGCGGCGCGCTGCCGTTGCTTTTCGTTCGACCGGTAAAGCTGGAAGCAGCGGTGGAGATAGGAGCGGAATCTCCCTTTGGCCGGGTCCGCCTCCGCAAGTAGCCCCTCTTGGATGAACTCGATGAAGAATCCCTGGGTGAGGTCCTTGGCATCCTCGACCGAGTCGCCCAACATGCGGCTCAGCCCGTACACGGGGCACCAGTAGGTGCGACACAACTCCTCCAACGCCCCGGCCGCCTGCTCCGGGGAATCGGAGCCCGCATTCAGGACCATCGTCCACTGGGTCGTCGCGAACATCGGGTTGCCGGTCTGCGCCGCCGTCATCCGGGGCCCGCGTCGAGGGTACCCCCTGACAACTCGTTCGGCGGACGCTTCCCATCCGTAAACCAGGAAACAGACCCAAGGCAAGCCTGATGGCAGGTGAAGCCTCCAGTCACGACCGCGATTGGCGTGTCCCGTGCCGGCTGTCATTCTTGCGCCATGCGAAACACCCTTGTGCCGAACCGCCGCAGGTCGTCGCCCGCCGGTCGCAAGTTGTAGTCCCGGCGTGCTTGCCGGCTCGCCGCAGCGGTCGGTGACCTCGGCATTGGGCCGAGTACATATCGCGGCCGGCAGCTCAGTCCCGTAGGGACGGCATGTGTGTAGAGGCCCAGCTGATCAAGATCCTCCTTCCGATCGGTTGGGTGCCCTCCCAAGCCGCATCGGATGCGGTCCACAGTGCCGTTGCAGCCGTCCACTCCACGGATTCTCTTGTCACCTGGAACAGCAGACGCTCTCGACGATGCAAGACGGCTTGCGCACGAGCCAGTCACGGAGTGATCTCACAGAATGTGTCAACGTCTTTAATCCCGGCATAATAAGGCTCAACGGTTGCCGTTCGCCGTGCCTGACCACCCTTCGGGGCGCGGGCATCTTGCCCGCGGTCCCTCGGGCGAGGCGGCCGAGTTCAGGCTCGGTTCTAAGACGCGGCTTTGCAGGCGGAGTGCCCTTCCGGGAGTTGACGGGCAAGAGCGGGTCGGCTGTGATGGCAAGGTTGCGTATGAAGCCGGTCTTAGCCTTGGGGTTGCTGGTTACCCTCACCTCCCCGCGGGCACCCGTGGCGGCCGCGCCGCCGGGGTCGTTGCGCTGGGAACACTCGCTGGGCGCGGTGATCGGCACCTCGCCCGCCCTGAGCCCGACGGGGACGGTCCTGGCGGGTGCCATGGATGGCAAGGTGTACGCCGTAAAAGGGACCGGTCGACCGCTGGCAGAGGGCCAGTGGCCCATGTTCCGCCGCGACGCGCAACATCGCGCGAGTCGGGCGCTGCCGCCCGCGGCGCCCACCGAGGTCGCCGTTTCACAGGCCGAGTTCACGGACAAGATCGTGGTGAGCTGGCTCAGCGTGGCAGGCGCCACGAGCTACGAAGTGTGGCGCAACACGACCGCCGAATTCAGCACTGCTACCGTGGTTTCCCCGGCCGTGACCGGGACCGCCCGTTTCGAGGATCGGTCGGCCTTGCCGGGCAATACGTACCATTATTGGGTGCGGGCGCGGAACGCGGTCGGATCGAGCGACGCGGGCGCAGTCGTCGCCGGAACACGGCGCCAGGCGCAGGTGGGCGAAGTGGTGTGGCGATTTACAGCCCAGGGCGCCATCGGCACGCCGGCGGTGGCGCCAGACGGCGCCGTGTCTGTGGGGTCCAGCGACGGGAACCTGTACGCCCTGGACGCGAACGGTCTGCTCGAGTGGCGCTTCGCTTACGCGGGCAGCAGCACGGGCACGCCCACCATTGCGCCCGACGGCACCGTTTACTTCACAGCCGGCACCCGCGCCAACACGCTCGACGCATCCGGCGAGGCCAGATCGCTATTCGCGCTCACGCCGCAGGGAACGCAGCGGTGGCAGCACGATAGCGCTGCGCGTGTAGCTTCGGACGTGGCGTTAGCCGCGGACGGCACGGTCTATGTGAGCGGGAACGAGTTGTTCGCGGTGAACCCTGACGGGATTATGCGTTGGCAGTTCCCCGGCACGGACGCCGGGGTGTCGGCGGCGTGCATTGGGGCCGATGGCACGATCTATACTGGGACCAGCGACGGCAAGTTCCACGCGCTCCGGGCCAACCGAACTCAGGCCTGGGTGTTCCAGGCGCCGACCTTGCCCGGCGCATCCGCTTGCGGCGAGGACGGCACGGTCTACTTCAGCGCCACCAGCAACATCTTCGGACCGCAGTACACGCTCTACGCCCTCGGGCCCGGCGGCCAAAGGCGCTGGGAGTTTACCTTAGGCAACGGCATCGGGGTGCCGGTGCTCGGGGCGCAGGCGCTCGTATACTTCGCCGCCGGCGACGGCAATCTGTACGCGGTGCGGACGGGGGGACCGGTCGCCCAGGCGCCGTGGCCAACCTACCAACACGACGCGCAACATCTGGGCCGCGCCACGATCGTCCCGCCACGACCGACGGCGCCCGCAACCGTCAGCGCATCGGACCGGACCTATCCAGCCTATGTCCGCGTCGAGTGGACCAGTGTCACAGGCGCGACCGGCTACGAAGTGTACCGAAGCACGGGCGCCGATCCGGCGGGAGCGGAGCCGATCGCAGGGGAGGTGACCGGGCAGACGTTTCTCCACGATCGCCAGGCGCAACCCGAGGTGAGCTACACGTACTGGGTCAGGACGCGGAATCCAGGGGGCACCAGCGATTGGGGCCAGCCGGCACGGGGCGCTCGCCGCCAACCGGTGCCGGGCGACGTGCTGTATGAATGGACGCTGGACGGCATCGTGCACGCTTCGCCCGCGCTGGACGCCGAGGGGATCGTGTACGTGGGGGTTCAGACGGGCACGCAGAGCCTGTTGGCCTCGCGGCTCTACGCGCTCGCTCCGGACGGCACAACCCGGTGGTCTTACACGGCGAACGTCTGGATCTACGGCGCCGCCGCCGTGGGTCCGGAGGGCACGATCTATTACGGATCGTACCATCGGAATTTCATCGCGCTGAATCCGGACGGACGGCGGCGATGGGAGTATGTGCCGGGCGCGGCGGTGATCGCGTCGCCGGCGGTCGGGGTGGATGGGGCGGTCTATGTCGGTGCGTTGGATGGAAAACTCTACGCGTTCAACACGGATGGGACCGTGCGCTGGTCTTACGCGGCGGCCAGCGGTGTGCAGACTGCCCCTGCGATCGGTGGCGATGGCGCAGTCTACTTCGTGGCCGGGCCTAGCTTCTACGCCCTGAACCCCGACGGTTCGCTTCGCTGGCAGGTCGCCCTCGGAGGAGGCGCGGTGGGCGCGCCGGTATACAGTTCGCCAGCGATCGGCGCCGACGGCACGGTCTATGTCGGGTCGGACGCGAGCATCGTGGCTTTTCACATGGACGGGACGCGGCGTTGGACTTACCCGGCGGGCACGCTGGCGTCACCCGTGATCGACACGCTGGGCCGGATCGTCATCGGTTCGGATCAGGTCCTGGTGCTGGCCCCCGACGGCACGTTGAGTTGGAGCTACCCGACGGGCCCCGTCTGGGCTACGGCTGCCGTGGCGGCGGACGGCTCGATCTACGTCGGGACGCGCGCGGGTGTCTTGCTTGCGCTCGGAGCCGACGGCACCAAGGCGTGGGAGGTGAACGTGGGCGCGCCGATCACGTCGTCGCCAGCCATTGCGCCGGACGGGACGATCTATGTGGGGGCCGACGACGGCAAAGTGCGCGCCATCCACGGCACGGCGCCGCTGGCGGCCACGCCGTGGCCGATGTACCACCGCGACCTCGCTCACACTGGGCGCGGCGGACCCGCGCCCGCGCGACCGAACGCGCCGCCGACGCTCGCGGCCAGTGTCGGCGAGTTCAATGACCGGATTCGGGTGAGTTGGCCGAGTGTGCCGGGAGCGTTCTACTATGAGGTGTGGCGGAGTGCGCAGGCGGATCGCGCCACGGCCACCGCGCTGGCTGCAGGGCTCTCCGGCACCACGGTCTTCGAGGACAAGGGCGTCAACGCGGGGATGGGTTACTTTTACTGGGTGCGGGCGGGGAACACGTTGGGGATGGGCGAGTTCGTCGGGCCGGCCGAGGGGGTGCGGCGCGTTGCCGTCGCGGGCGAGAAGGTGGGCGAAGTCCGTGCCGAGTTCAGCGCCGCGTCGTCACCCGCGCTGGGCCCGACCGGGACGATTTACCTCGGCGGCCGCGACGGGCGGTTTCGGGCGTTCGACGCGGAGCTGACGCTGGCCTGGGTGTTCCCGAGCACGGGCGCGGGATTGGGTACGCCGTTCGCCGCTTTCTCCGTGCCGACGGTCGCCCCGGACGGGACCGTGTACTTCACAGCCCCGGACGCGCGGGCTTATGCGCTCCGGCCGGATGGAACCAAGCGGTGGGAGCTGCGGATTCCCGAGGGTTTGGACCTGGGGCCAGCTTTGGCGCGCGACGGGACGGTGTATGTGGCATCGTCGAGTGGGCGCAAGCTGCTGGCGGTCGATCCGGCGGATGGCTCGATTCGGTGGGAGTACCGAAGCGCGGCCGGCCTGGTCACGGGTCCGGTCGTCGACATGGGGGGAACGATTTTGTTGGGCGGCACAGATCGGATGCTGCACGCGGTAGATGCGCAGGGCAACCTGCGTTGGAAGTATAACGCTCAGGCCACCATCGTTGACACGCCTGCCGTAGGGCCGGATGGGGCGGTGTACCTCCCGGTCCAAGCCCGCCGGTTATGGGCGGTCGATCCCGGGGGCACCTCGCGGTGGAGTTACCAAGCGGGTGGCGAGATTGGCGGTTCGCCGGTCATCGGGCCGGACGGCACGGTGTATTTCGGCGCGCTAGACCGGAAGCTGTATGCGCTGGGCCCAGACGGCAAGAAGCGGTGGGAGTACCTGACCGGCGGCGCCGTGCGCGGTTCGGCCGCGGTGGGGACGGACGGGACGGTTTGGATCGGCTCGGATGACGGCCATCTGCACGCCGTCAGCTCGAGTGGGGAGAGGTTGTGGAGTGTCCCCGCCCGCACGAGTCCGATTCGTCGCCTAGTTGGCTCGCCCGCAATCACCGCCGACGGGCGAGTGCTGTTCGGTGCGGAAGACGCCTATTTGTACGCCGTAAAGGCCGGGAGCAGTCTGGCCGTGACGCACTGGCCCATGCTGCTCGGCAATGCCCAGCACTCCGGCCGCGCTCCGGCCTGGCTGGGTTTGGCCGGCGGGGGCGACCGGCTCCGGTTCGGGGCAGGTGAATCGGTGCAGCTCGAGGCGGTGTTAACCGTTCCCGGCCGAGCGTTGGTTCGGGCGGGACTGTATGCGGGCACGAATTTGATTGCTGCGGCAGGCTCGGCGCCGTTCGCATTGATCTGGGTCGAGGCGGCGCTGGGGACGCACGAGTTCACGTTGCGGGGTGTCGACGATCTTGGCGTGGTTTACCGATCCGGCCCGCTCACGATCGAGGTGACGAGTGATGTCCGAGTCGCGATCCGCCTCGAGGCTGGCGAGTGGCCCCTCCTCGAGTTCAATACCGCGGCTGGGCGGCGCTATGCGGTCGAGTACAGCTCGGATCTACGGGAGTGGAGGGCGACGGCGGCGGTATTCGAGGCCGGCAACCTGCGCAGTGCGTGGAGGGACGAGGGACCGCCAGGCACCGAAAGCGTGCCGGAGTCAGTCCGGCAGCGATTCTATCGGGTGCGGTTGGAGGTGGCGCCCTAGCAGGCGAGGCCGCTATGCTGGGCGCTCGCGACGGTGGGGATGCCTATGGACAAACTGCTGCTGATCGATGACGAGGCGGACATGCAATACTCGTTCCGGCGGATCTTCGATTCGCCGGACATCCAGCTCACGACCGCCTCGAGCGGCGAGGAGGGGCTGCGATTGCTGCCCAAGCTCAAGCCGGACCTCGTGATCATGGACATCCGGATGGGGGAGATGAGCGGGCTCGAGACTCTGCGGCGGATCCGGCAGGCAGACGCTAAACTGCCCGTGATCATGATGACCGCCTACGGCACCACCCAAACCGCCATCGAAGCGATGAAGCTGGGGGCGTACGATTACCTGCTCAAGCCCTTCGAGGTGCCCAAGCTCAAGGAAGTCATCTTCAGCGCGCTCAAAGCTGCCCGTGACATGCGCCGGGTCGTGTCGTACGAGCCGCTGCTCGAGTCCGAGGATTACGAGCTCGGGATCGTGGGCCGGAGCGAGCCGATGCAGAGCGTGTTTAAGCTCATCGGCCAGTTGGCGGCCTCGGACGCCACCGCCCTCATCACGGGCGAGAGCGGCACGGGCAAGGAATTGGTCGCGCGCGCTATCTATCATCACAGCCGGCGCAGCCGCCAGCCCTTCTTGGCGATCAACTGTGCGGCCATCCCGGAGCAGTTGCTCGAAAGCGAGTTGTTCGGCCACGAAAAGGGCGCCTTCACGGGCGCGACGGCCCAACGGATTGGCAAGTTCGAGCAGTGCCAGGGCGGCACGATCTTTCTGGATGAAATTGGCGACATGTCGCCGCCGACGCAGACGAAGATTTTGCGCGTGCTCCAGGCCGGCACCTTCGAGCGCGTGGGCGGCAACGAGACGGTTAAAGTGGACGTGCGCATCGTCGCGGCCACCAACCAACCGCTCGAGGAGGCGGTGAGCCAACGCCGCTTTCGGGAGGACCTGTTCTACCGACTCAACGTCGTGCGCCTCCACCTGCCGGCCTTGCGCGAGCGTCGCGAGGACATCCGGCTCCTGGTCAATTACTTTCTCAAGAAGATCGCCCAGACCCAGCAGCAGCCGCGGCCCAAGTCCATCTCCGCGGAGGCCCTGGCCGCACTCGAGGCGCACCCCTGGCCCGGCAACGTCCGCGAACTCGAAAATGTCATCCACCGCGCCACCGTCATGGCCAAAGGCGACGCCGTGCTGCTGAGCGATTTGCCGGTCCAGATCGGCCGCGCGCCCGAACCGGCCCGGCCGCGACCGCCCGAGCCGACTGGGGCTGCGCCGGCGACCGACACCGGCGGGGCTGCGTTGGCCGCCTCACCGGTGCCAGTGACGACACCTGAGCGGGGTGACGACGCCGAGTTGGCGGGGTTGGCCGAGCGGTTGTTTCACTGGGCGCGGTGCGACCGCCAGCGGAAGATCATCCCGGCCGTGGAGCGGATCTTGGTGATTCACGCGCTGCGCGAGACCCGCGGCAACCAGGTGCAGGCGGCCAAGCTACTGGGCATCACGCGCGCCACCTTGCGCAAACGCATCGAAAAGTTCCGCATCCGCGCCGACTTGAACATCCAGTAAAGGCGGACCTGGACGCCGCGTCCCCTTCGGCTCAGCTCCGTGGGCGCCACCGCGCCATGAACCCAGGCTCGATCCCAGCGAGGTCGGCGCGGCGTTGCTGGGCCAGGAGCGACCCATAAACCCGCACGTCGCGGACCAGCATCGCCAGTCGGGCGGCCAGCTTTGGGTTGGCAATCCGCCCGTCCTGCACGTCCGTGTCCTCCGCGAACGACAGGCCGTAGGGCAACGTCCACGCGTAACATTGGCAAGCCACGGTGCGGAGTTGATCCGTAGCGGTGAGACCCTTCTCGTGCGAAGCCACCAGGGTGACAAAGAGTCTGCCAGCGAACTCGTGCCAGAAGTGGTCGAGGAAGTTCTTCAGGGGACTGCTGATGCTGCCGTGGTAATCCGGGCTGCCGAGCAGAAACACGTCGGCCCGATCCACCCGAGCCTTCAGCGGCGCGGATCTGGGCGCTGCGTGGGCGGTGTCCGGGTTGTACAACGGCAACGGCTCGGTCGACAGGTCCAGCAGATCGGTGGTGCAGCCGGCCGCCTCGAGCTGAGCCGCGCCCTCGAGCAGAACGGCGCGCGTGGCGGAACCCTGGCGCAGGCTGCCCACGACGAGCATGACGTGGAGGGCGGCGTCCGACATGGCCTTAGGGTCGGAGGAGCAGCTTGCCCAGGACCTGGCGTTGCCGCAGGGCGGCCAACGCCAGCGGAGCATCGGCCAGGGGCAGAACCCGGTCGATCACCGGTCTGAGCTTGCCCGCCGCGGCCCACTCGAGGGTGGCGCGCAGGTCCGCCCGCGTGCGGCCAGAGCTGCCCACCAGCCGTTGCTGTTTCACGAAGAAAGGCCACAAGTTCAGCCGCGGCTCGCGGCCGGCAGTGGCTCCACAGGTCACGACCGTGCCGCCCCGCGCCAGACAGTTGAACACTTGCTCGAGCACGGATCCGCCCACATGTTCGACCACCAGATCCACCCCGCGCTTGGCGGTCAGGCGCCGCACTTCGGCGGTCCAGGTGGGGAGGGTGGAATCGACGACGAACTCAGCACCCAACTGCAACCCCAGCGCGCGTTTGGGCTCGGTCGAGCCGGTGCTGATCACGCGGGCGCCCAATTGTCGCGCGATCTGGATCGCGGCCGAGCCCACGCCGCTGGCGGCGCCGATCGCCAGCACCCAGTCGCCGGGTCGAACCTGGGCCCGCTGGGTGAGCATGTGCAAGGCGGTGCTGCCGGCCAAGGTCAGCGCCGCGGAGGTCTTGTAGTCCACGCCTGTGGGGATGCGTTCGAGGGCGCACGCCGGGACGATCACTTGTTCGGCCAAGCCGCCGTCCTGGTCGACGCCCAGGAGCATGCCGCGCAAACACAACGATTCGTCACCCTGTTCACAGAACTCGCAGGCGCCGCAAAACAGGTTGGACTGCACTGCCACGCGATCCCCAGGCCGCCAGGGCTCGGTCCCCGGGCCCACTGCCGCGACGTCGCCGGCGACCTCGCCCCCGGGTGTGCGCGGCAGAGAGATGGGCACGGGCAAGGCGCCGGCTTCGAGCCAGAGGTCCAGATGGTTCAAGCCGCAAGCGCGCACGCGGACGACCACTTCGCCGGGGCCAGGCGGTGCCAAGGCGACGTCGCGCAGCTCGAACCGGCCGGGCGTTCCGTGCGCCACCAGTTGAACGGCCTTCATGCAGTCAGCCCTGCGCCTTAGCGTGCCGGCGTCAACACGTACCGCGCCCGGGCGCGGGTGGGGAATTCGATCAGGTTCGGCTCGAGCTGCGTGGTTCGAGGAGGCGATCGGCGCCCCGCCACCTCGACCCGCACGGGCACGGGTGTGCGAACCCGACAGGACTGGCCGAGCACAGACTCGATTTGCGCGGAGGCGAGTTGCCCGCTGCGCCACTCGAGGTCCACCTCGAACCCGCCGCGGGCGCGCAAGCCTCTGACCGAACCGTCCGCCCAAGCGGCGGGTTTGGCCGGCAAGAGCTCGAGCTCACCGGCATGGCTTTGAAGCAGCATCTCGCACACGCCGGCGGTGCCGCCGAAGTTGCCGTCGATCTGGAACGGCGGGTGCAGATCGAACAGGTTCGGCGCCGTGCTCTTGCGCAGCAGGGCGAGCAGATTCTCGTAAGCCTGTTCGCCGTCGCCCAGACGCGCCCAGAAGTTGAGGATCCAGGCCCGGCTCCAGCCGGTGTGGCCGCCGCCGTGGGCCAGGCGGCGTTCGAGCGTGCGCCGCGCAGCCTGGGCCAGCTCGGGCGGGCGGGCGCGGCTGATCTCCTGGCCCGGATGGAGCGCGAACAGGTGGGACACATGCCGGTGTCCAGGCTCTGGCTCGTCGTAGTCTTCGCTCCATTCCATGATCTGACCGTGCTTGCCGATTTGGATGGGAGGCAGGCGCCCGAGCGTGCCGCGCAAGCGCTCACGAAACGCGCCGTCGATCTTCAGGATCTCGCTGGCAGCAACGCAGTGATTGAACAAGTCGCGGATGATCTGGGAATCCATCGAGGGTCCCATGCAAAGCCAACCGATCTTGCCGTTCGGCAACCGATACCGGTTTTCGGGCGAGCTGGACGGTCCGCTGACCAGCCGGCCTTTGTCGTCTTCGACCAAGTAATCGAGGATGAACTCGGCAGCCTCTTTCATGGCGGGATAAGCCCGCTGGGCGAGGAAGGAGCGGTCACCGTTGAAGGCGTAATGCTCCCAGAGATGCTGGCAGAGCCAAGCGGCGCCCATCGGCCACAGTCCCCAACCCGCGCCATCCGCCGGCGTCGTGAAGCCCCAGACATCGGTCAGGTGATGAGCGACCCAACCCCCGGCCCCGTAGTGGATCTTGGCCGTGCGCCGGCCGGGCACACGCAACGACTCGATCAGCTCGAACAACGGCAGGTGGCATTCGGCCAGATTCGCCACCTCCGCCGGCCAATAGTTCATCTGCACGTTAATGTTGAGATGATAATCGGCGTTCCACGGCGGTTTCATGCCTTCGGCCCACAGACCCTGTAAGTTCGCCGGCAGATCTCCAGGACGCGAGCTCGAGATCAGCAGATACCGGCCGAATTGGAAATAGAGGCTCAACAACTGCGGATCGACGCCTCCTTGCTGGAGGGCGGCGAGCCGTTGGTCGGTGGGCTGCTGGGCTGCGTCTGATCCGCCCAAGTCCAACGCGACCCGCCGGAACAGCGGCTGATAGTCCGCCAAGTGATCTCTCCACAAACGGTCCAAGGGCTTTGCGGTCGCAGCCTCGAGGTCGCGGTCGGCCCCCTCGACCGCGTCGCGTCCGCCGAAGTTGGTCGCGGCGCTCAGGATCAGCGTGGCCGCGTTGGCGCTGCGCACCTCCAACCGGCCCGTTGGGGCGAAGACTTGGCCCCCTTCAGCGAGCGCGCGCACGTTCACCTGGTACTCGAGACCGGCGCCACGGTCGATCTGCCCGTGCATCATGAGCCGGTCCGGTTGGCGGGTGGCGGACAGGAAATCCTGCTCGCGATCCAACAGCGCAAACAAGGTGAGGCCGCCGGGTTGGCTGCACGTCAGGCGGATCACGATGACCTGGTCCGGGTGACTGGCGAAAAGCTCGCGAGTGTAACGCACTTCGCCCACGCGATAACTCACCCGCACCGCGGCCGTCTCGAGGTCCAATTCGCGCCGGTAGTCCTGGGCGGCTTCATGTCCCGGAAATTCGAGCCGGAGGTTGCCCAACGACTGGTACGGTTTGACCGTCATGGGCTTGCCCATCAGACGGGCGTTGGCGAGCTTCTCGGCCTCGGCCGGTTGTCCGGCGAATAGGAGCCGGCGCACCTCGGGCAGATGCTCCAGAGCCTCGGGATTGTTCGTGTCGCGCGGACCGCCCGACCACAGGCTATCCTCGTTCAGTTGGATGCGTTCCCGGTCGGTGCCGCCGAAGATCATCGCCCCGAGCCGGCCGTTGCCGATCGGCAGGGCCTGCGTTTCCCAGTTGGTGGCGGGTTGCTGGAACCAGATCTTGAGCGGACCACTTGGCCCAACCGCTGTCGCAGCACGGAGCGCCACCCCGCTGGCCATGGCCACAACCGCGGTTGCCAGCGCCCCTGCCCACACTCGCCCCCGATTCCATCGTCGCTCGTGTTCCCGGTGAAGAAAGATCATCCCCAAAACGTTCAGAATCCTATGCCCGGCGTCAAGCCTCGCCGACTCACCGACTCATCATCCGAATCCTTAGCGAGGTGCTTGAGCTCTGCCATCGCGGGTGGAACCTGGCAGGCGCCTTGTGGAGCGCGGTCTGACGACCCGCTGGGCGGACGTGACCGTCCACGCTCCCTCTCGCTAAGGATTCGCGTCATGACGATGCCGAGCAAAGTCAGGCCTTCTCCGGAACCTCCTCCGCGATCCAGAACTCCCAGTCAGGCTCCCAGGACCCGCCCACCGAAAGAGGTGCTGCCCCTCACGAGATCGCACCCACCCGCAGATCCCGCAACGCACTCAACCCTGACAGAGGAGCGCCTCCACCCCGTATCGGCCGCGCCCCACTCCGCCGTTTCGACCCAAACCGCTCCCGGTGCGCCAACCACATTGCATCCACGAAGCCCTTGGATCCCAAGACCACTCCATCCGTCATGTGCCGTATCCGCAACCGTAACACCTCCCCCACACTCAACTCCCCACCCTTCTGCAACACCCGCTTAATCTGCTCACGACTCATCGCCACCTTCCCGCTGCTCCCAGACACCCCTCCCCGCACAAACAACCGCCGCCGATACTCCGCCCCCACCTCCTTCCACTCGCGCAACTCCCGAACCTGCACCGTCCTGGAAGCCTCGGACCTCGCTGCTGCCTCCGCGCCAGCCAAGATCGGAGCGCGGGCATCTTGCCCGCGCTCCCTTCCCCCTTCCCCTTCCCCGACCGCCCCCTCCGCCTCGACCGCCCCTCCTGCCCCAACCCCGCCCCAACACGCCCCCTCACTCCCGCCCGTGTACATACTCAACAACCCCGACCGCGCCTTCAAATCCCCAGCCACCGCCGCCGCGTACCCGCAGTGCCGGT
>Ga0194113_10002065_pt1 | contig 27556 bp, 23 predicted proteins | sample TA2MahC200mmetaG_FD_146193 | JGI IMG/M metagenome (GOLD analysis project Ga0194113, IMG submission 146193) | Freshwater microbial communities from Lake Tanganyika, Tanzania - TA2015017 Mahale Deep Cast 200m | ecosystem: Environmental > Aquatic > Freshwater > Lake | place: Tanzania: Lake... | reverse complement strand
CGCCGGGATGATAGAATCAACACCGCCGATAAGTGCCAATCGGCATGGCACAACCTGCTTAACCTCTACGGGCCAGACTATCCGCTACCGGGGACGCCAGGGGCTTAATGAATTGTGTCCCACAGCCCTTCCCCATGATACGTTTATATTCCCTATCGCGTTCGGGGCCATGGGGGTGGGTGGAGTGCTCAAGCTCGGTGTCCGGCGCGAGGACAAAAACGAGTGGGAGCGGCGCGTGCCGCTGGTCCCGGAGAATGTGAGGGCGCTGGTCGCCCTGGGCATCCCGGTCCTCGTCCAGCCCTCGAAGATAAGGGTCTTCAAGGACGAGGAGTTCGCCGCCGCCGGCGCCACGGTGCAGGAGGACCTTTCGGGCTGCGACCTAGTCTTGGGGATCAAGGAGTTCCCGGTCGCCTTCTTCCGCGAGGGCCAATCCTGCATGTTCTTCGCCCACGTCCTCAAGGGCCAGAAGCACAACATGCCCATGCTCCGCAGGATGATGGAGCTTGGGTGCACCCTCCTGGACTACGAGAAGGTCACGGACGACAGGGGGCGCCGCCTCGTCTTCTTCGGGAACTTCGCCGGCCTGGCCGGGATGATCGAGACGCTCCACGCCCTCGGCAAGAGGCTCGAGGCGGAGGGCACCCGGACGCCCTTCCTGGGCCTCAAGAGGCCTCTCGGGTACAGGGCGCTGGGCGAGGCGAAGGCCGCCCTGGAGGTCGTGGGCGAGTGGATAGCCTCCGAGGGCATCCCGGAGGCGCTCTCGCCCATGGTGTTCGGTTTCTCCGGATACGGGAACGTCTCCAGGGGCGCCCAGGAGGTGTTCGACCTCCTGCCCCACGAGAGCGTGGCGCCCGAGGACCTGGCGGCGTTCATGAGGTCGACGCGCTTTTCCCGGCGCAAGCTCTACAAAGTAGTTTTCAAGGAGGAGGACCTGGTCGCCCCGGTCGACCGCAAGGCGAGGTTCGACCTCCAGGAGTACTACGAGCACCCCGAGAGGTACCGGGGCGTCTTCGAGCGGTACCTGCCCCACCTCACGGTGCTCGTCAACGGCATCTACTGGGACGCCCGCTACCCGCGCCTGGTCACCAAGAAGTGGGTGAGGGAGGCCTGGTCCGGGGGAAAGCGGCCCCGTCTGCGGGTCATCGGGGACATAAGCTGCGACGTCGAGGGCTCCGTGGAGTGCACCGTCAAGCCTATGGAGCCGGACCGGCCCAGTTATGTGTACAGCGCGCTCGGGGGCGGCGTCAGCGATGGCTACGTGGGGAACGGCCCGGTGATAATGGCCGTGGAGATACTGCCGGCGGAGCTGCCCCGCGAGGCCTCCGTCTTCTTCGGCGAGACGCTGATGAGATACCTGCCGGACATCGCGAGGGCCGACCTCCGGGCGGACTATGCCGGGCTGGAGCTGCCGGCGGCCGTCAAGCGCTCGGTGATAGTCCACAAGGGTGCCCTCACGCCGGATTACAGGTATATCGAAAAATTCTTGGAACCGCAATAGTTCCCGGTAAGGGGGGGCGAAGATGGCGCGCAAGGTGCTGGTGCTGGGAGCGGGAATGGTGTCCAGGCCGCTCGTGGTCTATCTTCTGAAGCACAGGTTCCAGGTCACCGTGGCGACGCGCACGGTGGCCAAGGCCCGGGCGCTTCTGGGCAAGCACCGGTCGGGAAAGGCAGTGGCCTGGACGACCGATGACCCCGACAGCCTGAGGAAGCTCGTCGGGCGGGCCGACCTCGTGGTCAGCCTCCTTCCGCCGGCGCACCATGTCGCCGTCGGAAACGTCTGCCTGGAGCTCGGAAAGCACCTCCTGACCACGTCTTACGTCGGCGACGCCATGAGGGCGCTGGACGGGCCGGCGCGGGAGAGGGGCCTCGTGTTCATGAACGAGATAGGCCTCGACCCCGGAATCGACCACATGTCGGCGATGCGCATCATACACAGGGTGGGGAGAAGGGGCGGCAAGGTGGTGTCGTTCAGGTCGACGACCGGCGCGCTCCCGTCCCACGGCTCCAACAACAACCCCTTCGGATACAAGTTCTCCTGGGCCCCGCGCGGGGTGCTTTTGGCCTCGCGCAACCCGGCAAGGTGGCTCGAGGACGGCCGGGAGGTGAACATACCCGGCGAACGGCTCTTCGAGAACTACACCCTCGAGGAAGTCGAGGGTGTGGGGACATTCGAGAACTATCCCAACCGCGACTCCGTCCAGTACAGGGACATCTACGGTCTCAAGGACGCCCGGACGGTCTACCGCGGGACCTTCCGGATGCCCGGCTGGTGCGAGACGCTGAGAAAGGTCGTGGCCCTGGGCTGGCTGGACGATCGCCCCGTTCAGGGTTTCGCCGGCAGGACCTACGGCGACCTGACGAGGCACCTGGTGAACGCCGGGCCCGGCGAGGACCTCCCGGCGGCCGTCGCCGCCTTCCTCCACCTGGAGACCTACTCGGCGGTCATCAAGCGTCTGGGCTGGCTGGGCCTCTTCGGGGACGAGCCGCTCCCGGCCGGCCGCGACAACCCCCTGGACTATCTCAACCTGCTGTCGCTGAAGAGGATGGCCCTCGGCAAGGGGGACCAGGACATGATAGTCATGCACCACGAGTTCGAGGTCGAGCTCCCCGGCGGGAAAGGGGAGCTTCTCACCTCCACCCTGGTGGACACCGGCATCGCCGGCGGCGACTCGGCCGTGGCGCGCACGGTGAGCCTCCCGGCCGCCATCGCCGTGCGGCTCATCCTGCAGGGGAAGCTACGGGAGCCCGGGGTGGCCATCCCCGTCCGGCCCGCCGTCTACCACCCAATCCTCGACGAGCTGGAGAAGCACGGTATAGTGTTCAAGGAGCGCAGGAAGGGATTGTGAGAAGGCGCAAGGCGCAGGGCGCAGGGCGCAAGGGTGAATTTAGACCCAGCCTCCCTTGTTCCTTCCGCCTTGTCCCTTGCGCCGTAGGCCTTGCGCCATGCGCCCTGCGCCTTGCGCCTTCCGGCCGTTCACGCCCCCGCCTTCACCTGGCGGACCAGCGGGTCGAAGACACCGTTGAGGCTCGAGAAGGCTCCCAGGTCCCCGTCCCAGGAGCGGAGGATGTGGTCGTTTTTTGTCTCCACCTCGCGCATGGCGGCCGCGAGCCTGGTGCGGGTCTTGGGGTCCAGCATTCCCCGCATGGTGACCGCCGCCACGAGGTAGGCGCCGTGCTCGAAGGCTATCTCCCGGTCGCCGAAGCGGATGCTGGTCAGGGGCTGCCCCCCGGCCAGCCCCTTGAAGGAGGTCTGGACGAACTCCGTGATCGCCATCAGCATCGAGCCCAGAACATCGCGGTCGATGCCCACCGGGACCTTGGGAGTGTAGCTCGATATCAGGATGCCGTTGCGATAGAGGATGAAGAGGTTCTCCACCTGGAGCCGGGGCACCGCGCCGGCGCGCTCGGCCGTGCTGATGTTGCGGGATACGTCGAGCTGAAGGAGCGCCTGGCCCACCTCCGGGCGCTGGGGCGACACCTCGTAGAGCAGCGAGAGCGACGCCCTCCCCGAGACCACGATGTCGCAGGAGGGGCAGAAATCGATGTCGGCCCCCTTGACCTCGACGCCGGCCATGGGGCCGCGGCAGCCCGGGCAGGGGGTGTGGATGCCCTCCTCTCCCGGTACCGTGCGGCCGGCTATCGTCATGCCGGCGAGCCTCTGGTACTCCCTGCGCGGCATGAGGAAGGCCCCGCAGCCGTCGCACAGCCAGGTCCGGTCGTTCTCGCCCGTGGCGGGGCGCATGGAGCGCGCGCAGGCGGGGCAGGCCATCGAGGGCGCGGCCATCGTCCATTATCACGCGATGGGTGGTATATCTGGTTTTTGTGGCGAAAGCTGAGAGACCGGCGGGCCAGCTTCCGTCAGTCGGAGTACCTCTCCTCCATCCATGGGTCACCCCGGTTGTGGTAGCCCCGGCTCTCCCAGAAGCCCGGCCGGTCCTCGACCGAGTACTCGATGCCGGTCACCCACTTGGCGCTCTTCCAGAAGTAGAGCCTCGGCACGACGAGCCTCACAGAGCGGGGACATAAAGATTGGTATAGATGCGCCGCGATCCGGGTCGGGGACGAAGATGCGGGCGCTGGTGCTCGGGGCCGGGATGATGGGGCGGGCGGTGGCGTACGACCTGGCGAGGGCCGGGGGCGTGGAGGGGGTCGTGCTGGGCGATGTATCGTTGAAGGTGGCGAGGGAGGCGGCGCGCTGGGCCGGCCCGGGAAAGGTCCGGCCGGTCAAGGTGGATGTCTCCCGGGCGGATATGGTCCGCCGGCTGATGTCCGCTGGCTTCGACGTCGCCGTGGGAGCGGTGTCGTACCGATTCAATGTCGCCCTCGCCCGGGAGGCCATACGGGCCGGGGTCGGTTTCTGCGACCTGGGCGGCAACAACACCGTCGTCGAGAGGGAGCTCGCAATGGACCGGGCCGCCCGGTTCGCCGGGGTGACGGTCGTCCCCGACTGCGGGCTGGCGCCCGGCATGGTGCAGCCCGTGGCGATTCGGGCGCTGGAGCTCCTGGGGGGCCGCGCCGACGAGCTCCGGATACGCGTCGGCGGTTTGCCCCTCCACCCGAGGCCGCCCCTGAACTACAAGCTCGTGTTCTCGCCGGAGGGCCTGGTGAACGAGTACCACGAGAAGGCGGTGGCCCTGCGGGACGGCCGGCGCGTGGAGCTTCAGTGCCTCACGGAGCTCGAGGAGCTGGATTTCCCGGCGCCCTTCGGCCGCCTCGAGGCCTTCGTCACCTCCGGCGGGGCCTCCACCCTGCCCGCCACACTGAAGGGGAAGGTAAGGGACCTCGACTACAAGACCATCCGCTACCCCGGCCACTGCGCGATAATGAGGGGGGTCCTGTGGCTGGGCCTGGGGGACACCGCCCCGGTCAGGGTGGGGCCGGTGCGCCTGGCGCCCCGGGAGCTCCTCCTGGAGCTCCTGCGCCGCCGCCTCACCGACACCGACGAGGACGCGGTCCTGATGAGGGTCACTGCGAGGAGGGGGAACCGGTCGGTCCGGTTCCAGATGATCGACCTGGGGGACCCCGGGAGGGGCATCACTGCGATGATGAGGACCACGGCCTTCCCGGCCGCCACGGTCGCCTGGATGGTCGGGGCCGGGCGGATACGCCTGAAGGGCGCGCTGCCCCAGGAGGTCTGCGTCCCGGCGCAGGAGTTCCTCGACAGGATAGCCGCCCGGGGGATAAGGGTAGATAAAATCGAGTCCTGAACTATAAAATATATATAGGCGCAAAGCCAAACCCGTGACGATGAGGACCGGGTTGGGGTCGCTGAAGGGACGTAACTTCCGCAACCCGGCAATGGCCGCCGGGGCGCTCTTCCTGGCCCTGCTCGTGATGTTCCCCCATCTGCCCCTTCCCTGGTACAGGCCCTCCGACCAGATAGACTTCGAGACCGCCCCCCACGAGACGGTCATGCCCGGCGCGGACACCGACGGGGACGGCCTCTACGACAACATCGAGAGGAAGGTGGGCACGGACCCGCTCATACCCGACACGGACGATGACGGGCTCACGGACGGGCAGGAGTACCGCTACTGGTACACGCGCGCCGACCGGGAGCGGGCCGGCAACCTGACCGCCCGGTGGCTCGTCGACCGGTTCCCGAGGGAGGACCGCGACCAGCTGCTCCGGCGGTACATGCCCGACGGGGACCTGGAGGGCGACCGCCTGACCAACATCCTCGACCCGGACTCCGACGGTGACACACTGCGCGACGGCGCCGAGATCGACCAGGGCACCGACCCGGCCGACCCCGACACCGACGGTGACGGCATCCGGGACGACCTGGACCCGGACAACTCCAGGCCCGGGGAGCCCACGCCGCCCACCAACAGCACGAACCGGACCAGCGACTTTCGGCCGGTGTCGTCCAACCTCACCACCGAGGAGCAGAACCCCCAGAACTTCTCGGAGCTCCGCCGGAAGGAGGGCCAGGTCCTGTTCTACATCGAGCCCGCCGACCGGCCGCGCTACTGGAGGCTCGCGGCCTACGACACCTACCGCAACGGCAGCTGGCTTCTCGCCGTCCCCGGGAGGACCCCCTACAACGGCGAGAACCTCCCCCAGGAGGTGGAGCGGCCCCTGCTGGCCCCCGAGGACCTGTACCGCCTCACGTTCAACAACGAGGGCACGGGCTTTTTGCCCAACGCCCTGCACACCACGAGCCTTGCCGGCCTGGACCCGCCGGTGCCCGTCTCCGTGGACCGGATGCAGAACTTCTTCACGCCGGCCATGGTGAACGCCTACGATTTCCGGACGTTCGCGCTCGTCCCGGGCGAGGCGGAGCTGGAGGCGGGCCGGGTGTCGCCCGCGACGGTCGCCCCGGAGCTCACGGCGATGGGCGGCGACCTGCCGCCCAGGGTGAGGTCTCTGGCTATGGCGGTGACCGAGGGCCGGGAGACCCCCGCCGCCAGGATAAAGGCGATTCTCGCCCACCTCAAGACCGACTACCTTTTCACGCCCGAGCCCCCGGCGGCGCCGCCGGGCACCGATCCCCTGGACCGCTTCCTTTTCGAGACCCGTCAGGGCTCGAGTCTCGAGTTCGCCTCGGCGTTCGTGGCGCTCTGCCGGTACAACGACCTCCCCTGCCGCCTCGCGACCGGGTTCGCGCTGGGGGACCTGGTCGCCGGCAAGCGCGCCGTTCGGGCGGGGCACTTCCACGCCTGGGCCGAGGTGCTCTTCGACAACCTGGGGTGGGTCCAGTTCGAGGTCTCCGACGCCGAGCTGGCCGGGCAGCCGAGCGACGTGGGAGCGGACGGGGAGGACGCCACCGTCGCCGACGTGGACCCCGAGACGGGGAGGTTCTTCACGGGCGGCACGGGAGGCGGCACGACCCGCAACGAGACCGACCGGCCTGCCATAGTGAACCAGAGCGCCACATTCGCCGTCCGGTTCGGCATCCGGCCGCGGCCCGTGCTGAAGGGCTCGGTGTTCGAGGTCTGCGGGACGGTGGTGTCCTCGACCCCGCTGGGCGCCGGCGCCTCGGTCCTCGTGCTGATGAACGACACGGCCGTGGGCCGGGGCCGCTCCGGGCCGGACGGGGTGTTCTCCGTCCTGTGCAACGCCGACAGCCTGCCGGTGGGCCGAAAGTCCGTCGGGCTGAACGTCTCGGTGCAGGAGCGCAACATCGTCCGGTGGGCCCGGACCCCGCCGAACATGATGCAGGAGGTGGACCTCTGCTCCAACGCGAGCCTCCAGCTCTTCGGCAAGAACTATGCCATACGCGACACGGACTACAACTACACCGTGCGACTGCGGGACGCCGGCGGCATGCAGTCGCCCTGGCAGGAGTACGTCGGGGTCTTCTGGAACGGGACGAGCCTCGGGACCGTCGAGTGCGGCGAGAAGGACGACCAGGAGAGGATGAGGGTCGTCTCGGAACCGGGGCCCCACGAGCTCTCCGCCCGGTTCGCCGGGACGAAATACCTGTTCCCGTCTGACGTGAACCGCACCATCTGGGTGAAGGCCGGCGGGCTGCGCCTCCAGCTCACCTCCACTCCGGCCGATCCCGTGGTCGGGGGACAGCTATACGTCGAGACGGTGCTTTCGGACGCCTCGGGCCGGAGGCTCCAGGAGAACATCTCGCTCTCGCTCGACGGCCGGCCGGCGGCGAGGGGCCCTTCCGGGAGCATCCTCCGAATCGAGCTCGACGAGACGGTCATCGGCTCCGGCCTGCACCGGCTGACGGCCACCTGCGCCGGCAACGAACTCTACCCCGAGACGGTGGCCGAGCTCAGCATCAACATCCGGGGCAAGACCCGGCTCGAGCTCGAAAGCGGCAACGTCAGCCTGGGCACCACCCGGGACTTCAGCGGCACCCTGCGCGACAACCTCGGGGACCCGGTCTCGGCGGTCAATGTCAACCTCCGGTGGGCGGACACGCGGGGCCGCCTGCAGGACATCGACGCCCTGGTGTTCGCCGACGGCGGCTTCTCCTACCGGATGTACACCGCCAAGGACACTCCCCCCGGCGGCATACTGGTCACGGCCGAGTTCAAGGGCGACGCCCACTACACGGGCTGCAGCAACACCACCTACATCCGGCTGACCTCCTCGTCCGTCTTCAGCGCCTCCACGCCCCGGGACCTCACGCGGGGCGAGGCGTTCTCGGTCAACGGCACGCTCTCCGACCACCTGGGGCGCCCCGTCCCGGGCTCGCGCGTCACGCTGCAGAAGGACGAGAACCTCTGGGGCGCCGCCTGGACCGACGGCTCCGGGGACTTCGGCCTGGAGGCGGAGGTGCCTTCCGGCGAGGGCACCGGCCCGGCGCGCCTGGAGCTGCGCTACGCCGGGGACGACTACCGCGAGCCGGCGGTGCTGGCCTTCAACGCCTCCATCTACACCCTCTGCCGCATCAACCTCTCGGTGCCCGAAAGGCCGGAGCAGGGCGCCCGGTTCAGGATGACGGCCGTGCTCGTCGACGACCGGGACCAGCCCGTCTCCGGGGAGAACCTCACCGTCCGGTTCGGCGGCCGGCGGGAGAGCCGCACCACCGACGAGAGCGGCCGGGCGGTCTTCGGCCTGAGCTTCCCGTGGCTCTCCCTCAGGGAGGAGCTGCAGGTCACCTACGCCGGGGGCAACTACACCCGGCCGGCGTCCGCCCGGACGACCCTGGAGGGCGAGCCCGTGATGATGTACCGGGTGGCGGCGGTGCTGGCGGCGGCGGCACTCTTCGCGGCGGCGTACTACATGTACCGGAGGCTGGGCCTGGGGCGCCGGCCCGAGGAGGTCCTCTCCGAGATGCTGGACCGGTCGTGGCTTTCGGACAAGTACCGGAAGACCGTGTTCAAGGTGTACACCAAGATGCTTGCGCAGATGCGCTCGCGCGGGCACCCCCGCCGGGAGGCCTGGACGGTCCACGAGTACGAATCCTGGCTCCAGAGGCGCCTGGCGCTGGACCTGCGGAGCCTGCAGCTCCTCACCCTCATCTTCGAGGAGGCGCGCTACAGCCGCCACAGGCTGGACGGGACGGTGAGCCGCCGGGCGGTGGTGAACTACCGGCGGCTCATGGACTCCGTGTCGCTCCCGGAGCCGCAGGGAGGCGAGGTGCCGCTCGAGGTCAGGAACGCCGGCTGAGGGCGCAGGGTGCGGGGTGCGGGGAATGGCCTACCGTTTCCTCTTCGGGCGGGCCTTGCCGGCGGGTCTTTTCGGGGCCGGCTTCCCGGCGGGCTTCTTCGCAGGCTTCTTCGCCGGTTTCTTCGCCGGTTTCTTCGCCGGCTTCCTCGCCGGCTTCAACGCCGGTTTCTTCGCCGGCTTCTTCGCCGGCTTCCTCGCCGGTGTCCCCGCGGCCGCCCGGGCCGCCGGCCGCCTCGCCGGCGCCTTTGCCCCCTTCTTCGCGATCTTGGCGGGCGCCTTGCCCTTCTTCGGCGGTGCGATGGGCTTGGCCGGCGGGCGGATGGGCGCGGTCACCTTGACCTCCTCGCGCGTGACCTTGGCCTCGTTTTTGAGCTGGACTCGCTCCAGTATCACCTTCATGTACATCGCGTCGTGCTCGAGGAGGGGCGAATCCGAGATTATCGTTATGTCGGTGTTCTCGTCGGCAAGGTACTCGGCCAGAGGCTCGAAGCGCATGTCGCCCTTCTTTATCGGGGTGTAGCGCAGCTCGTTGCCGGATTCGTGCTCCACGCCGGAGAAGTGGGAGTAGAAGGACGCAAGCTTGAGCTGGTCCCGGACCTTGTCGAAGAGCTCCCGGAAGTCCTCCTTGCGCTTGAGCGCGCCGCCCTCGCGGGCGTGGATGTGGGGGAAGCTCAGCACCGGCACGGTCCCGTTGACGCGCTTGCAGACCGCGATGATCTCGTCGAGGCCCCCGAAGACCACGCGCTTGCCGGAGCACTCCAGTCCGAGCTTGGTCCGGATGCCCATCCGGTCGTACCAGTCCCGGATCTCCCGAAGCCTCGCCACCACCTTCTCCAGCGCGGCCTCGGGGCTGTTGTCGTGGTAGAAGCCCAGGTGGGTGACCAGGACGTCGGCGCCCATCTCGCGCGCCACCAGGCCGCCGTAGCGGATGTTCTCGACGCTGCGGCCGGCTATCTCCTCGGAGCCCAGAAGGTCCATGTAGTAGGGCGAGTGGAGCGAGATGGAAACGTCCAAATCGTCGGCTATCTCGCCGATCTCGCGCAGGTCGGCGCAGTCGCGGCCGACGCCGCAGTTCAGGGTGCGCAGGATGTCGCCCTTCTCGAGGCGGAGCTCGGGGCCGAAGACCGAGACGGGCTTGCGGCCGCGCAGGACATCCACCACGAACTCCCCGCAGACCTCGAGCGGGCGCGATCCGATCTCCTCGTCGGAGGCGTAGCGCTCGAAGAGGTTGACGCGCACGAACTGGATCTCCATTGCGTTGAGCCCGAGGGTGTGGACGTCCTCTATGCCGTCCCTCTGCGTGCGGCCCTTGCACGAGAGGGGTATCCCTCCCGGTCCGAACCTTATCATGTCCCACCCGGCCTGCGATGATTGCTCCCCATATATATAAAATGCTGCTCTCGAATTCATTATCTACCCAAAAACGGTTCCCAATGCCGTGCAGGTCGTCAAGCTCGGGGGAAGCGTCATCACCAACAAGGGAGCGGCCGGCTCCCGCCGGGGCGCCGGTGCCCGGTTCCTCCCGGGCGTCGCCCGGCGGCTCCTGCGGGAGGTGCGGGACTCCCGGGAGGAGGTCATACTGGTCACCGGGGCCGGCTCCTTCGGCCACGTCCTCGCCGACCGTTTCGGGCTCAAGGACGGCTTCCGCGAGGACCGGCAGTGGGACGGCTACTGCCTGGTCTCCCGCGACGTGCGGCGCCTCAACCTGATGGTGCTGGACGAGGCGCTGCGCCTGGGGATGCGCCCGGTCTCCATCCCGCCCAGCGTGGCGGTGCTCCAGGCCGAGGGGAGGATCCACTACATCGACGAGGGCTCGTTCCGCCGCTACCTGGCCAACCGCCTCATGCCCGTCACGTTCGGCGACGTGGCGCTCGACCTGGGCCGGCGGAGGTTCTCCATCTGCAGCGGGGACGCCCTCGTGGCGCACCTCTCGAGGCTCTTCAACGCCGAGCGGGCGGTGTTCGTGTCGGACGTCGACGGCATCCTGGTCGGGGAGCGGCGGTCGCTGGCCCGGGAGCTCTCGCCGCCGGACCTGGAGCGCATAGCGCCGCCCGGGGGCGCCGGGGGCAAGGACGTCACCGGGGGCATCCGGGCCAAGGCGCGCCTGTCGCTTGGGCTTGCCGCCTCGGGCACGGAGACCGTCATCCTCAACGGCCGGAGGCGGGGTCGCCTGGCGGACGCCCTCCGGGGCGGCTCTCCCGTCGGGACCTGGTTCAGGAGGCCCGGAAGATGAGCGCCGAGGAGGTAACGCGGAACCGCAAGGAGGAGCACGTGGACATCTGCCGCGACGAGGCCGTGCAGGCCCGGCGGCGCTACTGGGACGACGTGGCGCTCGTTCACTCCGCCCTGCCGGAGCTGGACGTCGCCGACATCGATCTTCGGCTCGCCCTCTTCGGGAAGAAGCTGGAGGCGCCCATAATCATCGCGGCGATGACCGGCGGGTACCCGGGCGCCCGGGAGATAAACCGGAGCCTGGCAAAGGCGGCGGCGGAGTGCGGCGTCGGGCTGGGCGTGGGGAGCCAGAGGGCGGCCCTGGAGGACCCGGCCCTGGAGGGCACATTCTCGGTCGTCAGGGAACACCGGCCGCCCCTGGTAATCGGGAACGTCGGGGCCCCCCAGCTCATCAGGCAGCGCGGCAGAAGGCCCCTGCAGGCCGCCGACCTCGAGCGCGCCCGGAAGATGGTCGGGGCGGACGTGGTGGCGGTGCACCTCAACTTCCTCCAAGAGGTCGCCGAGTGGGACGGGGATACCCAGGCCCGGGGCTGCCTGGCCGCGATAGATGCCCTCTCGCGCCGGCTGCCGCTCATCGTGAAGGAGACCGGGGCCGGAATCGGCCGTGAGGTCGCCCGCCGGTTGCTTCGCACCTCGATAAAGGGCGTGGACGTCGGCGGCGCCGGCGGCACGAGCTTTGCCGCCGTGGAGGTCTTCCGGGCCCGGCGCAAGCGGCACGCGCTGGCCGAGAGGCTCGGGGGGACCTTCTGGGACTGGGGGATACCCGCCCCCGTGTCGGTCATCGAGATGAGGCAGCTGCACCGGACCTTCCCGGTGATAGCCACCGGCGGCATCCGCAACGGCCTGGATGTCGCGCGGGCGCTGGCGCTGGGCGCCACCGCCGCCGGAATCGCCCAGCCCCTCCTGGGCCCGGCGATGGAGGGCCCGAAGGCCGTCGTCGAGGAGCTGGAGATGATCAAGGCGGAGCTTCGGGCGGCGATGTTCCTCACCGGCTCGGAGGACGTTGCGGCCCTCTCCAGGGCGAAGTACGTCCTGTCGGGCGAGAGCGCCCGGTGGCTGGAACGGGCCTGAGCGATCGGGGGGAACTAAGGGGGCAGGGGCGCAAGGGTGCGGGGTGTTGGGAGAGGGGCAGCAAGGCAGAAAGGCAGGAAGGTAGCAAGCGACGACGGCCGTCCCCTTTCTGCCTTGCTGCCTTTCTGCCTTCCTGCCTCCCCTTCCTGCCTTGCTGCCTTCCTGCCTTCCTCCCTTTTTCCTTATATATATATACCAAATTATTATAAATGGTAGAAGCATTGTGTTAGGACGCAGGGGTGCGGACAATGGTGAAGAGAACCGCAATAGCCATGGCCATCCTTTTACTGGCGACCGCCGGGACTGCCTTTCTGTCCTCGGGCGTCTCACCCAGGGAGCAGACGCCGGTGGAGCTGAAGTCGTTCGCCGACGGCCGGTCCGAGGCCCTGCTTTTCTTCGAGGGCCCCGGGAACAACACCGAGCTCGCCGTCACCCTTCCCAAGCGGGTCACAGTGCTGGGGGCCTCTCTCAACATATCGGGGGTGACGCGCGTGTGGAACGACACATTCCTCGACACAAACGCCGCCGATTTCTCGCTTTTCACCCCGATGAACCGGCTGGACGTCACCTCGGACCCCGGGAATGTCACGATCACCAAGCTCTACGACGACGATTTCGACGACAAGAGCCTCGCCCCCAGGTGGAGGTGGATGAACCCGCCCCCCTCCTTCGACGAGGGGAACCTCTCGGCCGGGGCCCTCCGGGTGCAGGCCGGGATAGGCACGAATCTCTGGGGCACCACCGTCACCGGCAGTTTCCTCTACCAGAACGTAACGACCTGGAACTACTCGACCACTCTCAAGGTCTATGCCAACCCCTCGGTGCCGGGACAGCGGGCGGGGCTGCTCTGCTACAACAACAACAGCGCCTGGACCGCCCTCCTCTACGGCAACGACAGCACCGGCATGAAGCTCACCCGCATCAGCACCTGGGCCGGGAGCTCCGTCCAGACCAACATCTCGCTGGAGGCTGCCCCCCTCTACCTCCGGCTGGACCGGGGGTACTCCGGCGGGACGACGCTCAGGTACTTCTACTCCAACGCCAGTTCTGACTGGACGCCGGTCTACTCGATGAACGTGACCTGGCCGGGCTTCTCGAGCTGGTCTTTCGCCGGCCCGGTTGTCACGGACGGCACGTCGGGCCAGGCGTTCACCGCCGATTTCGACGATTTCTGGGTCAGCCAGTGGAACTCCCGCGGCGACATGACCTCGCCCTGGAGGCCGGCGCCGGGAGAGATCCAGAGCTGCCAGCTCTCCTGGGACGTGGACCTGCCGTACTATTCCAACATAACGGTCTGGGCGCAGGCCTCCCAGTACGCCTCGTTTTGGGACGTGCTCCGCAACGGCCAGCAGCTCGACTTCGGGGTGAGGGGCAACATGTTCCGCTACTATGTCAACCTCTCCGCGAGCTTCGGCAACGTGGGCACGCCCGTACTGAGTGAGGTCCGGGGCAACCTCACATTCAAGGACCAGCCCAAGAACGCCTCCATAGACATCGGCAACCACGGCGCCTGGGACTGGCTCCAGCCCGGGACGCTGGGGAGCTCCACCATCAACGTGAACTTCGCCGGCGCCCTGGCGAGGGAGGTCCAGACCGCCACGGCCGACGGCCAGGGGATGGTCACCATCCCCCTGACGGCCCACTCCGACGGGAACGGCTGGCTGAACGTGACCGGTCTCGTGATAAGGTACGTCGTCAACTCGGCGCCCTTTAGGCCGGTGCTCGAGGGGCCGGCGAACGGGACCTGGCTCACCACCCTCAACCCGTCGCTGACGTTTGCGGCCACTGACGAGGACGGCGGGACTCTCCAGTACCAGATAGAGCTCTTCACCCACGGGACCGCCACGCCCTTCCTCCGGATAGACCAGAATGCGAGCTCCACCGGCTGGTCCGCCAAGTACTACGAGGCCGGGGCGGGCGCCAACTACACCTTCCCGTTCGGCCGGGAGCTGGGCCAGGGCAAGTCCTACGACTGGAGGGTACGCGCCTTCGACGGCTTCGCCTACGGCCCCTGGGCCGAGAAATCCAGCTTCTCCATCGACACCACCCCGCCCGACGGCTACGTCATAGACGACGGCAGCGAGACCTCCAACGGGACCAGCCTGCACTGCATGCTGACCCTGGCGGACGGGGAATCGGGCGTCGTCGAGTACGAGGTCTGGCTGGGAACGACCCCCGGGGGCTCGGACGTAAAGCCGCGCTTTTCCGTGGCCGACCCCAACGTGACGGTCGACGGCCTCACGCTGATCTACGGCTACCGGTACTTCTTCACAGCCCGGGCCCTCAACGGCGCGGGGCTCTGGGGGAACCCGGTCTCCTCCGACGGCATCGGGCTCAAGAAGGGCGCCGTCAACCGCGAGCCGGTCGTGAACATCACCTCGCCGTCGGAGGGCCAGAGCCTCACCGGGGTGGTCAAGCTGGCCGGCAAGGCCTCCGATATAGACTTCCTCGACACCCTGACGGTATTCGTCCGCGTGGACGACGGTGAGTGGATGGAGGCCGAGGGGAACCTCAGCTGGACCTTCAGCTGGGACTCCAACAAGGTCGGGAACGGGGCCCACACCATAACCGCCCGGGCCGAGGACGGGCGGGCCAGCTCCGCCCCCTATGCCGTAAACGTCACGGTGACCAACATCCACGACATAGGGATAATCTCCTCCGAGCCCTCGGCCGAGCCCAAGATGGCGGAGAACTCCGCCATGACCTTCAGCGTGGAGGCGCGCGACCCGCTCAACCGCGTCCTGGGCTACCAGTGGTTCTTCGACGGGGTGCCCCAGCAGGGCGAGACAAAGCGCGTGTTCACCTACCGCTCCGACTATTCCTCGGCGGGCAAGCACGAGATCACCGTGTCGGTCTTCGCCGCGCCCGACCAGACCAACTTCACCTGGCAGCTCACCGTCGAGAACGTCAACCGGCCCCCGACGGCCAACATCGCCGCGCCGTTGCCCGGCGCCATCCTGGACGTCGGCAAGGCGGTGATGTTCGACGCCACGGGTTCCTCGGACCCGGACGCCGGCGACAACCTGTCCTACGCCTGGAACTTCGGCGACGGGACGACCGGGAGCGGCCCGACGACCGAACACACCTACAGGAAGGCCGGGAGGTACTCGGTCACCCTGACGGTGAAAGACCCCTACACATACACGACGGTGCCCGTGGAGGTGGAGGTCAGGGCGACGGCCGCCGCCGAGACGGATTTCTGGGCGGAGAACGGGATGACGCTGGTGCTGCTATTCGCCATGATCCTGGTAGTGGCGCTGGTCGCGATGGCGGTGACCGCCTCCCGGCGCCGCAGGGCGACATATTTCGAAAAGGAAAGGCCCGCCGCGGGACGCGTCCAGGCACCGCCGGAGCGGGTCATCGAATCCACCATCTCCGAGCAGGAGGAGGCCGCCTTCCGGGGCGGGGCCCCGGCTGCGGCCCCCTCCGGGCCGGCCTACGAGGTTGCCGAGCAGCCCGTGGCGACCGGCTACGAGGCGGCCCGGGCGGAGGCCTACGGCGCGCCGGCGGAGCCGGCGTACGGCCAGCCCGCCGGATACGGCTCGGTCTCCTACGGCGAGCCGCCGGACACCGGCCGCCCGGCCTGGGCCGCTCCGGTCCGCCGGCCGCCTCCTGATGAGGCCGGTTACCCGCCGGCTGCGCCGGCCTACCAGGAGCCGGCCCCCGCCTACGCGGCACCGGCCGCCGAGGTCACCACGCTGGCCCCGCCCCCGGGCGCTGCCGACGAGATGGCGCGCCTGCTCGCCTCGCTCGAGGGCGCTCCGCCGGCGGCACCGGCCCCGGCGCGCCCGGCCCCGTCCCGGCCGGCCTGGGCCGCCCCCGCGCCGGCGGCCCCCGCACTGGCCCGTCGGGAGATCTACGCCCCGGCGCAGGCCGAGCCCTCCATGGAGGACATATTCGCCAAGCTCCGATCCATAGGGGAGGAGTTCGAGACGCCCGCACCGGCGCCGGCCCCCCAGCCCAGACCGCCGGCCGCGCCCCATTTGGCCGCCCCGGCCGCCCCAAGGCCGGCGGCCCCGGCACCCGCGCCGCCGGCGCCGGCCTACGCGCCCACCCGGCTCCCCGTCAAGCCCGCGGTCAAGAAGAAGCTCATGCGCTGCCCCAAGTGCCAGGTGATCTTCGAGGTCCTCGACACCGGCCAGAGGCCCCTGCCGATAAAGTGCACGGCCTGCGGCGCGACGGGAGCGATAAAGAAATAAGGCGCGGGGCGCAAGGCGCGGGGCGCAAGGGGCGAAGAGCCAAGGCACGGAGCGGAAGGTCCAAGGGCTGCCTCGTGCCATGCGCCCTGGCTCCCTGCGCCCCGCGCCTTGCGCCCTCCAAAGACCGGGCTATCTCTTCCCGCCCTCGGGGGCTATGCCGTAGAGCAGGTAGCCGACCAGGCCGAAGCTGACCATCAGAACAACGATGGAGTAGAGCCCGATGTCCAGCCAGGCGTCGTACACTATCGCCCAGAGGAAGTAGAGGGCGACGCCGCTCGCCAGAAGCAGCACGTAGAATGCCCGGGCCGGATTGAACCTCCTGGTCGCGCCCTCTGAACCGGTCATTGCGGGGCCACCATAATTGGTGGCGGCTATTTAACTTTTCTATAGGAAAAAAGGCAGCGGGCAGTGGCAGGGACGGGGAGCGGGGAGAGGGGAGCGGTGAACGAACGGCGCTACCCGCTCCCCGCTGCCCCACCGCTGCCCGCCCCCTGCTCCCCTTCCCTCCCGCAAAACACTTAAAGCGTTGAATCCGATTGCCGCCCGGGGGGCGTTGATGGCTATGATACCGGACAAGGTCATAGAGGACACGGTGGTGGAGATTCTCCGGCTCGCGGTGACCAAGCTGCCAGCGGACGTGGAGGCGGCGCTCCGGCGCATATACGAGGAGGAGAAGGAGCCGGCCTCCAAGATGCAGATGCAGGCCATACTCGAGAACCTCAAGCTCGCCGAGGAGACCGGCACTCCGCTCTGCCAGGACACCGGCATCCACGTGTTCTTCGTCAGGCTGGGCGCCGGGTGCGGGGACATCGAGGGGCTCATCAGGAAGGGCGTCGAGCGAGCCACGAAGGAGGTGCCCCTGCGGCCCAACGCCGTCCACCCGGTCACGCGCCGAAACCCGGGCCAGAACCTCGGCGTCCACATGCCCTACATCTACTACGAGCCCGGCTCCGGCGGCTGCCTGGAGATTACAGTCATGCCCAAGGGGGCCGGCTCGGAGAACATGAGCCAGCTTGCGATGCTCACACCCAGCGCCGGCGTCAAGGGCATAAAGGAGTTCGCGCTCAACACGCTCCTTCGGGCGGGCTCCAACCCCTGCCCGCCCATCCTCATCGGCATGGGCATAGGCGGCTCGGCGGACATCTGCATGGGGCTTGCGAAGAAGGCCCTCCTGCGCCCCGTCGGGAGCTCCAATCCCGACCCGGACCTGGCCCGCCTCGAGCGGGAGCTCTTCGAGGCGCTCAACGGCATCGGCATCGGCCCGATGGGCCTGGGGGGCAAAAACACCCTCCTCGGGTTCCACATCGAGCACGCCTTCTGCCACACGGCCTCCCACCCCGTGGCCGTCAACATCCAGTGCTGGGCGGCGCGAAAGGCTACCGCACGGATATTCCCCGACGGGAGGGTGGAGTACCTGACGCATGATGTGAAGGCAGGAAGGCAGCAGGGCAGCAGGGCAGCGGGGAAAAAGGGGGGGAGATAGATGGCGGAGGTCCACCTGAGGCTGCCGGCATCGGAGGAGCAGGCAAGAGGGCTCCGGGCGGGCGACATCGTCTTCCTCACCGGGCTCCTGTTCACCGCGCGCGACGAGGCGCACCTGCGCGCCCTTGAGTACCGCCGGGAGGGCAAGGAGCTGCCGGTGAGGTTCACCGACGGGGCGCTCTACCATTGCGGCCCGATAATGAAGAAGGAGGGCGAGCGCTGGGCGATAGTGGCCGCCGGGCCCACCACGAGCGGCCGGATGAACTCCCTGGAGCCGGAGTTTTTGGAAAAGATAGGGGCGCGGCTCATCATCGGCAAGGGCGGGATGAACAAGGGCGTGGGCGAGGCCATGAAGAAGCACGGGGCGGCCTACCTGGCCTTCACCGGGGGTGCGGCGGTGCTCGCCGCCCGGCGCGTCCGGGAGGTCCGGGGGGTCCACTGGCTGGACCTGGGCATGCCCGAGGCCGTCTGGGTGCTGGACGCGGAGGAGTTCGGCCCCCTGACCGTGGGCATGGACGCCTCCGGCGCAAGCCTCTTCGAGGACGTGTCCAGGCAGGTGGAGAGGAACACTGCCGAGGTGCGGAAGAAATTGGGGCTATGATTGAAAGGGCAGCGGGCAGCGGGCGGCAGTGGGGGAAAGGGCAGCAGGCAGCAGGAACGACGGACGATTCCTGCTGCCCGATGCCTATTGCCCCACTGCTGCCCGCTGCCTGCTGCCCGCTGCCCTTCCCCTGCACCTATTGACCAATTTCAAAATCATTAAGTATAGGTAATCCATATGTCTGACCCCTACGGGAATGGGGAGCCAGCCCTAGACCAATCAATCACCGGGGGAATGGAATGGCCGAAGTCCGGGAAGTGATAAAGAAGATATGCCTGCTGGGGGACCCCGCGGTCGGAAAGACCTCCCTCATCCGCAGGTATGTCTTTGACATGTTCGACGACAAGTACATCACCACCATCGGGACCAAGGTCACGAAGAAGACGGTGATGGTGGCCCCGACCGGTGCATCCGGTGGCGTCAAGATCACGCTGCTCATCTGGGACATCCTGGGGCAGAGGGAGTACCAGCGCCTGCACCCGGTCTACTACCAGGGCGCCGAGGGGGCCCTCATCGTGTGCGACTCGACGCGCAAGGAGACCATCGGGAGCCTGGCGACCTGGGTGACCTCCTTCAAGAACGTGGTCGGCCAGGTGCCGGTGGTCTTCCTGATGAACAAGTCCGACCTCGTGGACCAGGCCAGGCTGGACCGCACCGAGATAGAGAACCTCAGCCGGCAGCACAGCGCGCCCTACCTGCCAACCTCCGCGAAGACCGGCCTCAATGTCGAGAGGGCTTTCGTGACCGTGAGCGAGGCGCTGGCGAGGTTGCTGGCGGGCAGCTGAGGTGAGCGACCATGGCCGACCCCAACCCCGATGAGAAGTCCAAGCCGGTCCTCCAGACCGCGTTCTTCATAATGCCGGGGAACGCCCTCCGGAGCCTGCGCGACGAGCTGCAGATATCCGCCGGGGAGAAGATGACCGAGGGGATACTCTACCGCTACGGCTTCCGGTGCGGCGAGGGGCAGATACAGAACATGGACATAGTCTGCGAGGACATGATAAGCATCTCCGAGGTGCTTCCCGGCCTCTGGGGCTCCGTGGGGCTGGGCCGCATCCAGCTCAAGGACATCAGCGACGGCGGCATGACCGTCATCTTCAAAGAATCCATCGAGGCGATGACAGTCGGGCAGACCCAGAAGCCCTCCTGCGACTTCACGCGCGGGTACCTCGCCGGCATGGCCTCCACGCTCTCAAACAAGGCCTTCTCGGCCATCGAGACGGAGTGCATGGCCAAGGGGGACCAGATCTGCTCCCACAAGCTCACGCAGGCCAAGGGGGAGGTCATCCCGGGCCAGGAGGCCGCGGTCAAGACCGAGTCCAAGTACAAGCTGGAGCGCGGCACGAGCTACCTCGTGGAGGAGGACAGCCCCGACCGCAGCTACGACATCTTCGTGGACATAGTCACCCACGGCGGGCAGGGCCTGTGCATCACCCGCGACTACCCCGAGAAGATCCGCCGGATGTACAACCTGAAGAAGACGCCCATCCTGTGGCTCTCCAACGCCGAGAGCGAGTTCGCCATCGAGCCGGTCCAGCTGGGCAAGCTCTACCACCAGATAGAGGACTTCCTCAAAAAGAGCAAGGACAGCGCCGTTTTGCTTTGCGGCATCGAGTACATCATCACCCAGAACAACTACACCTCGGCGCTCAAGTTCCTGCAGCTCGTACGGGACCAGATATCCATCTACGACTCGCTGCTCATCTCCCCCATAAGCCCCTCGACGCTCAACGAGCGCGACCTCAAGATGATAGAGCGGGAGATGAAGGTGCTGAACACGAAGTGATGGAAGATGGCGGTCAAGGTCACCGAGGTTATCAAAAAGATCTGCATGCTGGGCGACCCGGCGGTGGGGAAGACCTCCCTGGTGCACCGCTTCGTCTTCGACCTCTTCGACGACAAGTACCTCGCGACCATCGGGACCAAGATAATGAAAAAGACCATGGTCCTCCAGTACCCCGAGAACGCCCTCGAGGTCCGCCTGACGATGCTGATTTGGGACATCACCGGGCACAAGCGGCACATGTCCATCCACCCGGCCTACTACGAGGGCGCCGAGGGTGCGTTCGTCGTGGCGGACGCCACGCGGGGCGAGACGGTCGGGAACATGCGCAACTGGGTGGAGGGCTTCAAGCCCGTGGTGGGGAAGGTGCCCATGGTCTTTTTGGTGAACAAGGCGGACCTGGTGCCGGCGTCCGGCTTCGACACCAGGACCATCGAGGGCATCGCCAAGGAATACGGTTCGATCTACCGGCTCACGAGCGCCAAGACGGGCGACAATGTCGAGCGGGCCTTCACGGTGCTGGGAGAGTACCTGGTCAGGGACATCGTCGACAGCCGCGGCCGGCCCGGCAGCTGAGGGAAGCTTTATGGACGACGCGAACAGGTCATCGAACGGGAAGGCCCCCAGGGATTCGCGCATGGCGTTCTTCATCATGCCGACGACGCTCCTGCGGACGCTGCGCGACACCGCCTCCAGGCACCTTGGGGACGAGGAGAAGGTCCGGTCGTTGCTCTTCGAGTGCGGGGCCGACTGCGGCCGCGTGATGGTCAGGAAGATGGAGATATCCTCGGAGGACAAGGTGGACATAGGCGACACCATAACCGCCCTCTGGATAGAGATCGGGCTGGGCAGGCTCTCGGTCAAGTCCGCCGAGGAGCACGAGCTCGTGGTGATCTGCGACGACTCGACCGAGGCCCTGGCCAACGGGGACACGGGCAAGATGATCTGCGACCTCACGCGCGGGTACCTCGTCGGCATCGCCTCCACGCTCACGGGCTTCGAATGGACCTGCACCGAGAAATCCTGCCTTTCGCACGGCGACCCGGAGTGCGTCTACGTATTGAAGGCGAAGTGATCCTCCCATGAAGAAGGGGGGCAGGCAGAGCCTCCTTTGCGGCGACCCGCCCGGCATCGTGCTGAGGGACTCCGCCGACAGGCCCTCCTACTCCGTCGACGATGTCCGGGACCGGGTGGTCCTCGGCGACACGTTCGAGGTGCTGCGCAAGCTCCCCCCCGAGTCGGTCGACCTCGTCTTCATCGACCCGCCCTACTTCCTGCAGCTTCCCAAAAAGAGGCTTTTGCGCTGGAAGGTGAGGACGGCCGTGGAGGCCGTCTCCGACGAGTGGGACCGGTTCCCCTCGTTCGAGGAGTACGACGCCTTCTGCGGCCGGCTGCTTTCGGAGGCCCGGCGCCTGATGAAGCCGGCGGCGACCATCTGGGTCATCGCCACGTACCACAGCATCTTCCGCCTGGGAAAGATAATGCAGGACCAGGGCTTCTGGATACTCAACGACGTCATCTGGGTCAAAAACAACCCCATGCCCAACTGGCTCGGGGTCCGGTTCACGAACGCGACCGAGACGCTCATCTGGGCCTCGAGGGACAAGGACGCGAAGAGGCACACCTTCGACAAGCGGCTCGCAAAGCAGTTCGGCGTCGGCAAGGTCGGTGCCAACGTCTGGAACATACCGATATGCACCGGCGAGGAGAGGCTCAAGCGGGCCGGCGGCGGGAAGCTCCACTCCACCCAGAAGCCCGAAGAGCTCCTGCGGCGCGTGATATTGACGACGACGAGGGAGGGCGACCTCGTCTTGGACCCGGTGGCGGGGACCGGGACGACGGGCTACGTGGCATGGTCGCTTCGGCGCCACTTCGTCATGGTGGAGATAAACCCGAAGTACGTGGCCGGGATCGAGGAGCGGTTCGCCCGGGGGCGTCAGGCGCGCCCGGGGCCTGCCTCCCCCATCGCCTAGCTTTAATACGGACGACGGCGATTCACAACCGGCTCCCATGGCGCGAAAGTACGACCTCGTCATAGTCGGCGCCGGCCCCGCCGGTCTCTTCGCCGCCCGCGAGGCCTCCGGCCGGCTCGGGGTGGCGGTGGTCGACAGCGGCCGGAGCACCGCCGAGCGCTCCTGTCCCATGGAGGAGGTCATCACCTGCCAGCACTGCAGCCCCTGCTCGATGCTGTGCGGCGTGGGGGGCGCCGGAACCTTCTCCGACGGGATACTGAACCTCCGGCCGGACGTCGGCGGGGACCTCGCCGCGCTCGCCGGCGGTCCGGAGCCCGCCTGGAGGCTGGTGGAGGAGGTGGACCGCCTCTTCGTGCGGCACGGGGCGCCGGAAAAGATCAACGAGCCGCCCCGGTTCGAGGTGGAGGCCCTGGAGCGCAAGGCCGCCTCGGTCGGGGCGCGCTTCATCGAGATCCGGCAGCGGCACATGGGCACGGACAACGCGCCGGCGGTCATCGGGGCCTTCGAGAAGGACCTGCGCGACCGGGGGGTGGACTTCCTGCTCCGGACCGCGGTTTCGGACCTTCTGGTCAGGAACGGGAGGTGCGCCGGCGTCCGCACCGGCAAGGGCGAGCTCGGGGCCCGGGCGGTGCTCGTCGCCCCCGGAAGGGCGGGGGCGGGGTGGCTCCGGACGATGGTCCGCCGGCACCGGCTCGGGGCGAAACACGCGCCGCTGGACCTGGGCGTCCGGGTGGAGGTGCCGGCGGTGAGCATGGACCAGGTCACGAAGATCAACCGGGACCCGAAGTTCCACATCCGCTCCCGGACCTATGACGATTTCGTCCGGACCTTCTGCTGCAACGAGCGCGGCTTCGTCGTCAAGGAGGACCACGGGGACTTCGTGGCCACCAACGGCCACTCGCGCACCGACCGCGCCTCGGACAACACCAACTTCGCCCTCCTGGTCCAGACGGGCCTGACCGAGCCCGTGGAGGACACGACGGAGTACGGCCGCTCCATCGCGAGGCTCGCCACCAACATCGGCGGGGGAAAGCCCATACTCCAGAGGCTGGGCGACCTCCGGAAGGGGCGGCGCTCCACCGCCGAGCGCATCGCCCGCTCCCGTGTCCTGCCGACCCTGAAGGACGTGACCCCCGGGGACATCTCCATGGCGCTCCCGCACCGGGTGGTGGTGGACGTGCTCGAGGGCCTGGAAACGCTCGACCGCATCATACCGGGCGTGGCGGCCGACTCCACGCTGCTCTACGCCCCCGAGGTGAAGCTCTACGGCATGAGGCTGGAGGTGGGGCCGGACCTCCAGACCAGCCTGCCCGGACTGTTCGCGGCCGGCGACGGCGCCGGGCTGTCCCGGGACATCGTCAAGGCCGCGGCCACCGGGCTTCTGGCCGCCCGGGGAATCATTCGCAGGTCGAAGGCCGGGGGAGCCCTGTAGACTGTTCGTTTTCTTTCTTCACGTATATAATATTCCGAAACCAATTAAATATATATACCAAGACTCCCCACGCGAGCCCTGGCGGCCCGCTTCGCATCGAAACTACCTATTAGTATCATTTGTACCGGAGGCACCGTGCGCCCCTTGTTCGGGCACCGGCCGCCCCGTCAGCCCGGGGGGCCCGAACGATATCGAAAAGCTTCAATACTTGTAATATATTGAGCCCTCAAAACAGGGAGTTGGACGACTTATGTCGAGGATAGGAAGGAGATTGATTCTGGGCTCGGTATTCGTGATGATGGCACTGGCCCTGGCGGGCTTTTCAGCCTCGGCCGAGAACGGGTGGGTCAAGGGGAAGATCGGGGACAACAGCTTGTTCCCGTTCATGGGCAATCCCATCGCCGGCGCGACGGTCAAGGACGCCAACGGGGCGGCCTCCGCGACGACCGCGGCCGACGGGTCCTTCAACCTGACCCTTCCGGAGGGCAACTACACGCTCAAAATATCCGCCCCCGGCTACAAGGACAAGCTCACAGACACGATAACGGTCACTGCCAACAACACCACCACCCACAACGACTACCTGACGAAGCCCTCGGGCAACATCACCGGCAAGGTCACCGAGGACGACGGCAGCGCCATGGTGGCGGCCAGCGTGGTGTGCCAGGGCGTTTCGACCTCCACCGGTCTTGACGGCAAGTACACCCTTGCGAATGTCCCGGTCGGGACCTGGAACCTGACGGTGACCCCGTTCATGGGAACGCCGATCAACTTCAGCGTCACCGTGACCGACGGCCAGGTCACGACCAAGGACTTGACGATAACGGTGCCCTCCCCGGTCATCGTGACCGTCATCGACCAGAAGACCGGGCCGATAGCTAACGCCACCGTGACCTTCGGGACCCTCACCGGGAAGACGGACGCGCTCGGGATGGTCACCCTCAACGGCGGCACGCCGGGCACATACAAGCTGACCGTCACCGCCAAGGGCTACAAGACCTACTCGAAGGACCATGCCCTCGAAAGGGGCGGGGTGATGTTCACGGTGCCGATGTCCAAGAGCAGCACGGACGGCGGCAAGGGCTTCATCCCGGGCTTCGAGGCGCTGCCGGTGCTCGCGGTGGCCGCCCTGGCGGCCCTGGTCATCCGGCGCAGGCTCGAGGACTGAGCGGGTCGTCGGAACGGACCGGAAGGCCCGCGGGAGCGGGCGGGCCCGCCCGAATCGGGGGGGAGAGCCAGGCGGGCTTCCCCTCGAGGAGGGCGGGCCCCGGCCATTTTTATACGTGAAGCGTCACGATGCAAACGCCATGAACCGGGCAGAAGCCCGTCAGAGGCCCGGAATCTCGACCCCCACCTCGTTGCGCCTCAGGAACCCGGGCGTGAACGGGGAGTTGTACCTCATCAGGAACGGCCCCCCGCGCGTCTTGATCTTGCTCCTGGCCAGGATGTCCAGAAGCTCCTTTATCCTTTCCTCGACCTTCTCGGTCTTCGTGCGCCCGCTGAACACCAGCACGGCAAAGTCCCTCGGGGGCTGGACGTGTATGCGCACGCGCTTGTCGGACGGGGCCGGAAGCGTATCCATGGATTGGAGACCGGTCGCACGAGATGGGAAATGCCAGGACCCGGAAGCCCTACGACCGCATCCGGGCGGCCACCGCGGCTGAGGAGGTCCGCTCCCTCCCGGACCGGTCCGTGATCGTGTCTAAAAAAAACGCAACGCCCTTGATCGAGCCGGGGTCCCTATCGGACAGGCGGGCCCGGGCGCCGCTCGAGAATGTCGAGGGTGTCCCGGATGACGGCATCGAATGCCGGCAGGTCGCCCCCCACCAGGTCCCGAAGGTCCGGTTCCCACATCCCTCTCTTCCGCTTCGCGGCCGAACTGAACCCGTCGATCGAGAAATGCCCATCATAGGCCCTCAGTTTCCTTTCGACGAGCCCCCTGTCCAGCATGACGCCGTTTTTCAGCAGGAACCATACATCGTACACATCCCGGGGCCGGTTCCTCGTCATCACGGCCCTGATCTTCTCGGCCAGGAGCTCGTCGACGCGCAAGACCCGGAGCTCGAAGCTGCCGAGCTCCTTGAACACGGGGTTGTACAGCCGCCATTCCGCATGGCGCGGCCTCTCGCGGAGGCTCACATTGAGGATGACCCGGGTGGCGCTCCCCTTGCTGCCGTCGTAGAGCGGCCCGCTGAAGAACAGCTGGAGGTTGACGGCGCGCTGGTGCTCGTCGGGCTCGCTCGCGCGGGCGGCGATGCCGAGGAGCCTGCCGGCCCGGATGATCTCGTCTTGCAGCCTCCAAAGATCCGCCTTGCCCCTTTCGACGGAGAAGTCCAGGTCCTCGCTGAACCGGTTCAGGCTGTGCAACTTGTACAGCGCGGTCCCGCCCTTGAACACCAGGCCGCGCCCGTGCCTCGACACCGTGTGCAGGCAGATGTCCAAAAGGTAGTCCCGCTCTGCGTTCTTCAGCGAAAGCCGCTTGAAACGGGCAATCTCCCCAAGCTCCGTCCTGGTTATCATCCTTCGGCCCCCGCCCCCACGTTGTCGATGACGCCCCAGCGCCTGTCGACCGGCCCCTCCGCCGGGAGGGAACGGTCCAGGGGAATGGGGGTTGTGCCAGGGGGGATGCGCGGCCGCCCGCGAGGGCGGCGGCCCGCCCGGTCGAGCATGTACCCGATCCTCCTCGCAGCGTCCCCATCGTTGCTCCTTCCGGCGAAATCGACCAGGCGATCGATGGCGAGCTCCCTCCCGTTGCACTGGATGATCTCGAAGACCTCGGAGGCGGATATCCTCCCGAGGTGGATGGCATCCACGATGGCCTTCTCCGGGTAGGCCATGAAGACCTCGTGGCCACCCACGGAGAGCCTGTCGTAGCCGAAGAGGTATCCTGGCGGCACCCTGATGAACGTTATGCGGGTCCCCAGGAAATCGAGCTCCCTGTGGAAGGTCGCCCGCGTCGTCACGACCGCCATCGCGCGGGGGACCTGTGGCGTCATGCCGTGGTGGCTGAGGGCGTACCAGAGGGATATGTAGGCCGGCCACACGATGTGCGATGCCACGATTAGCGGGTCCCGGTGCACCGTGTACGAGTTGCGCTGAACCTCGATTATCCTGCCGGCCCTCTTCATCCTGAAAAGCCTCACCTTGGCGGAGTCCGGGCCGAGGCCGGCCGAGGCCGCGAACCGGGCGGCATCGAAGACCGGGTACCTTTTAAGCGATTCCAGCAGATCTATCGAGTTCACGGGTCGCATATGGCGGGCGGGACATATAAACCTTATTATGCAGGTAAACATTCTTGATAACCTGCATAATACTATGGAACCACCGTGGCCGCATCCGGGCGGCCACTGCAGCGGAGGAATGGCGTTCCCTCCCGGACCGGCCCGTGATCGTACCCCGAAAAAGCCATACCCCGGATTGGGCTCATCTTACTACCGGATAGGTGGGTCCGCCCGGATTTCCGGAAGACATCCATCCACGCTACCCATGTCTTCCTCTCGTCAATTTCTCGCTTCGCTCGAAATTGTCGATGAACCCAAGGGTTCAAATCCGGGCGTGGGTAATTTGCGCAATTGGGTAATTGGGTCCGCCCGGATTTGAACCGGGGTCTGATGGTCCCGAACCACCAAGTATAACCAAGCTAGCCCACGGACCCTCTGGGTGAACAGGGAATGAGGAGGGGTTTAATTAATTTATGCCCCTTCCAGC